>Ga0209373_10000995_pt1 | contig 37536 bp, 32 predicted proteins | sample Higcelweek5metaG_FD_187173 | JGI IMG/M metagenome (GOLD analysis project Ga0209373, IMG submission 187173) | Freshwater pond sediment microbial communities from the University of Edinburgh, under environmental carbon perturbations - High... | ecosystem: Environmental > Aquatic > Freshwater >... | reverse complement strand
TGATGGCCAGCAAGCGGCTGATCAAAAAGGGCATGAAACCGGGGTAACGATAAATACTAGGAGGGCTATCGGTAGCGGCTGAAGAGGTCACGGGGATACTCGCAAGGCAGGGAAGAGTCTGACCGCATCCTCATCAAGATGACAATGCGGTTACCGGTTGCAAGGGAATAAAACAAAGTGTTGCACCGTGCAACAAAAAACGACCTGCCAAGCTAAAAATCTGGGCGCAAATCGCTTGAATGAATCAAACACCCATGGCTAAGGCTTCCTCCAGCGGTATAACGGTGACGCTGACCTCAGGATCGTGGCTGCCACCGCCGAGGATTACACCGCGTAGGGGTGAGACATCCGCAAAGTCACGGCCCCAGGCTAGGGTGATGTGTTCAAGATCAGGGCGGATATTATTGGTGGGATCGAAGTCCACCCAGCCGTGCTGCGGGCAGAATACTGAGACCCAAGCATGGGAGGCATCGGCACCGATTAAGCGCGGTTGGCCGGGCGGCGGCTGAGTCAGCAGATAGCCGCTGACGTAGCGTGCGGCTAAACCCCGTGAGCGCAGGCAGGTGAGCATCAGGTGGGCGAAGTCCTGACAGACGCCTCGGCGCTTTTCTAGCACCTGTACCAAGGGGGTAGCGACCTGCGTGGCGCTGGCATCGAAGGTGAATTCGTCGAAAATCTTCTCCATCAGCGCCTGTGCGGCCAGCAGCAAAGGGCGGCCCGGTTTGAAGCAACTCTCGGCGAAATCGCTGAAGACCTGTTTGATATGCACATAGGGTGACTCAAAGCGGTAGCGCGCCGCTTCCAACAGGTTGCCGCCGGGGGGTTGTCCGGTGTAGCTCAGCGCTAAACAGACGGATTCCCATGCTGGAGACTGGCTTAGCTCCAAGGCTGGGCGGCGGAATACCTCTACCTCTAAGCGTGCGGCGACAAAGAGCGCATCGTGGGGACGCTCAAAGGCTAAGCGCGTTAGGGGATTGCCGAAGACGTCTAGGCTGTCGTCGCGGTGGGTGGGCTCCGGGGATACTTCCAAGGCGCGGTGTTGGCATTGCTGCCATAAGCAGTCGCGCGGCCAGAGGTGCGCCAGTTGCTGCGCCAAGGAGACTGGCGCGGCGTATTTATAGTGGGTGTCGTGCAGGATCTTATAATGAATGCTGTTCATAGGGACTGCGTCTGTTGGCTGGCATCGACATGGGCAAAAAAGCGCAAGCCGAGGCGGTCGGACAGTTGGGCTGTGCTTTTACTGATGGCTTCCAAGCGTTCGGCGAGGCTGCTTAGGGCTGCCGGGAAGGCTTCTTCTGCTTTCCAAGCACTTTCCAGACACTCTAGGTTGAAGGCAGCCAGCTGATCGCGCAGCTCTGAAAGCTGAGATTCTGGTAAGAACTCGAAGCGCTCCCAAAAGCCATCAATTTCGCGCAGCAAGGTGCCCAGTTGGAAGAGCACGGCGTGCGGGTTGTGTGCATCCAGTAGCAACAGATCTAGCACCGGAATCAGCTGCGGTGAGGTCAGGTAGCGGGTGCGATAGGTGATGCTGCTGTTGCCCAACTCCAGCAGCCAAGCAAGGGCTGAAGGGTCTTGCACGGCGTCGCCATCCAGAAAGCTGGCTAGGCTGTCGCACAAAAACTGTAGGCGTTCGATGCGCCTACCTGTCATTAGGAAGTGCCAGCCGTCGTCGCGGGTCATGTCGTCGAGGGCAAAGCCGGACATGGCGGCAGTGGACAGCAGTAAGCGGTCGAGAAACTCCAGCAGTTCGCCCGGTTCCACAGCTTCGCGCTCTAGAAGCTGGCTGTCTTTTTGCAGCTCCAGCATGGCTTGCCAGTTTTCCCGCGAGAGTTTGCCGCGCACGTTGGTAGCTGCCCAGTGCATACGCTGTAGGTTAACGCGCAGACTGACCGGCCATTCTTCATCGAGTGCGGCTTGGATCAGGCAGGCTTCTAAATCCTCGCTGCTGCCTTCGGGCAATAACCCTAGGCTGTCGGCAAGGCTGAGGGCGGCTTGCAGGGCTTGGGGGTCGTTGTCATCGTCGATGTAGCGCGACAGCATGATGCGTAGTAAGCGGGCTTCGCCTTCGCAGCGCTCACAATAGCGGCCAAACCAGAATAGGTTTTCTACCATTCGTGAGGGCAAATAGGGGTCGCTGCGCACCACATCGCTGGCCCCTAAGGGGCGGATGACGTGCCAAGGATCGCTACCGGTTTGGCGTTCGCCGAGCACCCAAGTGTCTTTACTGGCGCCACCGCGCTGCATGGACAGCACTTCAGCGGCAGCGTTGGCGGCTACTCGGCTCAGGCCACCCGGCATGACTCGGTAGCCGTCCGGCCCGGCCACCGCAAACACACGCATGGCCAGTGCGCGCGCTTCGATACGGCCTTTGCCGTTCTGCCATATGGGTGCAAAGGACATGCGCGGACGCTCTAAGCCAACGTAGGCGTAGGGCCGTTGCAATAAGCGCTCACGGAGGGCCGCAAGCTGCTTTTTATCTAAATCCGGCGCGAATTGCGCTTGAAAACTCTGTGAGCCAAAGGCCGGACGAATCAGCAGTTCCGGCAGTTTTTCCAGCGCTTGTTTGAGTACCGGCGGCTCCCCACACCACCAACTGGCCACTGAGGGCAGTTGCAGCGCTTCGCCAAACAGCCGTTGGTTGATGGCGGGTAAAAATCCGGGCAAGCCGGGGGATTCCAGCACACCAGATCCCAAGGCATTGGCCACCAGCACGCGGCCACGGCGTACCGCATCGAGCAGGCCGGGAACGCCCAGTGCCGAATCGGTGCGCAGCTCTAGTGGGTCGCAAAAATCATCATTAAGACGGCGCAGCACGGCATGTACCCGGCGCAATCCGGCCAGACTTTTTAGGTATAGGGTGCCATCGCGTACGGTTAAATCACTGCCCTCGACCAGCGGATAGCCTAGTTGCCGTGCAAGGTAGAGGTGCTCAAAGTAACTTTCGTTGAAGCGTCCCGGCGTCAGCAGCACGACGAGGGGTTTTTCGTCGCCATCCACCGGCGCTTGGCGGGCCAGTGTTTCCAGTAGGGTGCGGAAGTAACCGGCGATGTATTCCACCCGCAAATCCCGGTACAGCTCTGGAAATACCCGTGAGATTAGGTGGCGGTTTTCCAGTGCGTAGCCCGCACCTGAAGGCGCTTGAGTCCGATCGGCTGTGACCCACCAGCGCCCATCAGGGCCACGGGCTAGATCGACGGCGTACAGATGCAGCCAAGTGCCACCGGGAGGTTGAATGCCTTGGCAGGGCCACAGGTAATGCTCGTGGCCGAATACCAGATCGCTGGGTAGCAATCCTTCGGCTAATAATTGTTGCGGGCCGTAGATATCGCCTAACACCGCATTGAGCAAGGTAGCGCGTTGAGCGACACCAGCGGCCAGTTGATTCCATTCCTCGGCGGGAATTAGATGAGGCAGCAGGTCAAGATTCCATGGCCGGTCGGCACCGTCTGGATCAGCGTACACGTTGTAGGTGACGCCATTTTCCTGAATTTGCCGTTCCAGCATGGCTTGGTGTTCGCGCAGGTGTTCACTGCCGCTTTCACGCAGATGAGCCAACAGGCGCTGCCAGTGCGGACGCACCTTACCACTGCCATCAAATAGTTCATGGTGAAGAGTGGTGCTATGGGGGTAATGGGTAAGCAGGTCAGACATTGAACACTCAGTTGGCAAACGGGCAAAGGCCCCGGAGCAGCGCTGCCGCAAAGCCTTGGCTTTGACGGCAGCGCCTGATGCGTCAGCGACGGCGCAGATCGAGGGTCATGGGCAACTCGCGGTTTTCCACCGCCAGTACCGGGGCGATTTTGCCCGGTGTATGACCATGACGGAAGAAGCGCGATTGTCGCCGACTTTCTGCCTCATAGGCGTTGATCGGTAGGGTTTCGTAGCTGAGGCCACCCGGATGCGCCACGTGGTATTGGCAGCCACCCAGTGAGCGTTGCATCCAAGTATCCAGCAGATCGAACACCAGCGGTGCATGTACGCCAATGGTCGGCTGTAGGCAGGAGGAGGGCTGCCATGCACGATAGCGCACACCGCCGACCAGCTCACCCACAGTGCCGGTAGGTTGCAGCGGCACGGGTACGCCGTTGCAGGTCAGCACATAGCGATCGGGAGCCACGCCGGTCAGTTTGACTTGCAGGCGCTCCACAGAGGAATCCACATAGCGCACGGTACCGCCGCTGGAACCTTCCTCACCCAGCACATGCCAAGGCTCCAGCGCGCCGCGCACTTCGAGATCTATGCCCTTAACCATGAAGTCGCCCATTTTCGGGAAGCGGAATTCAAAGTGCGGGGCAAACCATTCGGCGCGCAGCGGGTAACCGGCTTCGTTGAGTTCAAACACCACATCGTTAAAGTCCTGCTCGATGAAGTGCGGCAGCAAGAAGCGGTCGTGCAGTTCAGTGCCCCAGCGCACCAAGCGTTGCGGGTGATAAGGCTGTTCCCAGAAGCGCGCGATCAGTGCCCGCAGCAGCACCTGCTGTACCAGACTCATCCGCGCATGGGGTGGCATCTCAAAGGCGCGCAACTCCAGCAGCCCTAAACGTCCGGTGGCGGAGTCTGGCGAGTAGAGTTTGTCGATGCAGAATTCCGCACGGTGGGTATTGCCGGTGACATCCACCAGCAGGTTGCGCAATAGGCGATCCACCAGCCAAGGCGGGCAGTCGGTACCCGGCGCGGGCATCTGTTGGAAGGCGATTTCCAGCTCATAGAGGGCATCATTACGCGCTTCATCCACCCGTGGCGCTTGGGAAGTCGGGCCGATGAACAAGCCAGAGAACAGGTAGGACAGCGAGGGGTGATTGTGCCAGTAGCTGATCAAACTGCGCAGCAGGTCAGGGCGGCGCAGGAAGGGCGAATCAGCAGGCGTTGCGCCACCCAGCACAAAGTGGTTGCCGCCGCCGGTGCCGGTGTGGCGACCGTCGATCATGAATTTCTCACTGGACAGCCGGGTTTGCCGGGCCGCTTCGTAGAGGAATTCGGTGCGCTCCACAAGCTCATCCCAGCTGGCTGCGGGATGAATGTTCACTTCGATAACACCGGGGTCAGGGGTAACGCGGAAATGCACGAGGCGCGGGTCGAGGGGCGGCTCGTAGCCTTCCATCAGCACTGGGCAGTTCAGCTCGGTGGCGGTGGCTTCGATGGCGGCGACCAGCTCCAGATAGTCCTCAAGGCGGCTGAGCGGCGGCATAAACAGGTACAGACGGCCTTCACGCGGTTCGGCGCAGAGGGCGGTACGCACGATGTCGGTGGTGGACTCAAAGGGCTTGGGTGCGGCTTGCGGGCTGCCGTTGGGGGTATTGTTCAGTGCGGCGCTTGAGCCAGCGCCGCTGCTTTGCGCCTGTGTGTGATGGCGCGATTGCAACTGAATGGTCTGACGGCTAGGCAGCGGTGGGAAGCTCTGGTTTGGGTCAGGTGCTTGCACATAGGGGTAGTCAGCCTTGTTGACCCAAGGTTGTGAGTCCAAGGGCAGCCGATAGCCTAATGGCGAGTCACCGGGAACCAAACGGCAATGCTCATCGCGCAGATACCAGCGTCCGGTTTGCCATGCCGTGTCACCGGCGGTGCGCGCCAGCGGCAGCACATGGCCTACTACTTGGTCTAAACCCTGTTCGAAGACATTGCGTAGGCGTTTGCGCTCCATCTCATCGGCCAGCCGCGAATCGTGCGGGGTGACGTTTTCCGGGAGGGTGCGCTCGCGCCACAGGTAGTACAGCCAGTCTTCATAAGCGGGAAAGGCGTGTTCACCGCTAATCCCCAGACGCCCGGCTAGGCTGGTTAAGAAGCGCTTAGCCAAGGCGGCGTCAGCTCCGTAAGAGCGCGTCTCATCGGCATGTAGCGCTGGGTTTTGCCAGATCGGCTGACCGTCGCGCCGCCAGAAGCAGTTCAGCGACCAGCGCGGCAGTTGCTCGCCTGGATACCATTTGCCCTGACCGAAATGCACCAAGCCTTCCGGCGCATAGTGGTCGCGCATGCGGTGAAACAGCTCAGCGGCCAGTCGTCGCTTGTTGGGGCCGAGGGCAGCGGTGTTCCATTCGGCATCGTCCGGGTAGTCGATGGCGACAAAGGTCGGCTCGCCGCCCATGGTTAGGCGCACGTCCTGCTGTTGCAGGTCGCTGTCTACCTGATGGCCGAGGTTAAGGATGGCTTGCCACTGTTCCTCGCTGTAGGGCAGGGTGACGCGCGGGGCTTCCCAGACTCGCTCGACGCGCATCTCGTGGGAAAACTCGCATTCGCACTTGTCCACGCCGCCGCTGATGGGGGCGGCTGAGGAGGGCTCAGGGCTGCAAGCCACCGGAATATGGCCTTCTCCAGCAAATAGCCCTGAGGTGGGGTCAAGGCCAATCCAACCGGCACCCGGCAAGTAAACTTCGCACCAAGCATGCAGGTCGGTGAAGTCTTTGTCGGTGCCGCTGGGGCCGTCGAGGGCTTTAACGTCGGCGGTGAGCTGAATCAGGTAGCCGGAGACAAAACGTGCCGCCAATCCCAAGCCGCGCAGCAGTTGAACCAGCAGCCAAGCCGAGTCGCGGCAGGAGCCAGAGGCTTTTTCCAGCGTCTCCTCAGGCGTTTGTACGCCCGGTTCCATACGGATCACATAGCGGATGTCGTTGGACAGGCGCTGGTTGATGGCTACTAGAAAATCCACGCTGCGCAGGGGTGTTCGGTCGATCTTCCCTAGATAGCGACTAAACAGCGGGGTATCCGGCAGCTTTACTCGATAGGGAGCCAGTTCGCGTTGTTCGCCTTCGGTGTACTGGAAGGGGATTTTTTCGGCGTAGGGCTCAAGGAAGAAGTCGAAGGGGTTGAACACGGCCATTTCCGCGACCAGATCCACTTCAACTTTCAGCTCGCGGGTTGGCTCTGGGAATACCAGTCGCGCTAAGTAGTTGCCCTGCGGATCTTGCTGCCAGTTGATGAAATGTTCAGCGGGCGAGACTTTCAGGCTATAGGACAAAATACGGGTACGACTGTGTGGCGCGGGACGCAAACGGATGATCTGCGGGCCGAGCTTTACCATACGGTCATAGCGGTAATGCGTGACATGGTGTAATGCGACGTGGATCGACACGGCGTGCCTCCTGCGAGCCTGAGCGATAGGCGGTTCACGCAAGACAGCGACTGTCTTGCAGCTGACACCTGACCGTTACCGCCAATGAAGAAAGCGGACACCCTTATGGGGCCGCTGTCATAATGTCCGATTATGTACTACAAGCGGGCGACAATGCTGCAACTCTTCTATACACAAGCCTGTGCATTAAAGGAAGTGGCCTTTGCGCGGCTTAAAGGCGGCAAGCTTAGCCTCAATTCCGAGGCTAAGCGGCATAGCGGATAGTCTCAAGGCCTCTGTTGGGTGAGGGTTTGAGCCTGAGGTTAGATCACGAAGAAGCCGTGGGTGCCGTCGCGGCCTAGTTGCTCAACCAGTCCAAACTCCCAGTCTAGATAGGCTTGCATGGCTTCACGGGGGTTATCGGTGCCTTCGTAGGGGCGGCGATAGCGATCGGTACGGGGCACGGCCAGAGCGGTTTCGCCTTCTTGCAGTGGCAGTTGAGCGGCGATCCATGCAGCTGTACCGCCTGCCAGTACAAACACGGGCTTGCCAGTCAATTCGCGTAGCTCGTCCACGGCATAGCGGGCCAATAGGCTGCTGCCACAGGTGACTACATAGCGTTCGGCGACCGGCAGTTTCTCCAAGGCTTCTGGCAGTTGAGCGCGCAAGGCCCACCAAGCGCCGGGAATATGCCGTTTGACGTAGTTGGCGCTGGTGGTGAAGTCGAGCACTTGGGTGTGGCCTTCGCTCAGCCAATCTTGCAGGGTATGCGGGCTGATTTCCACACTATGGGGTGCGGGCGGCACTTCGGGCGTCCAAGCACCGGGGCGACTAAAATCAGCCGCTGTCAGCTCATCCAGTACCCAAACTTCCCAACCCAGTTGCGCCAGCCAAGAGGCGGTCATGTTGGCGCGCACGCCGTCATCGTCCGCCAGCACGATACGCGCGCCGCGCACACTGGCGAAGTGGTCGGTTTCCTGCACCAATTGGCCGCCCGGGGTGGAGCGCGCGTTTGGTAGATGTCCGGCTTCATATTCTTCCGGGCTGCGCACATCAAAAAGGTAGGTGGTGCGTTGGGCTTCGGCCTGCCAGCGGGCTAGATCAGCCAGATGGGCGCGTCCAACCTTAGCTTTATCGGCGACTGCGCGGGCGGCCTTTGCGGCGGCGCTCTGTTGTTCTGCGCTGACTTCACCAAATTGCCGCGATTGGCCGTGTTCCAGTTGCTGTCCGGCCAGTGTCCAGCCGATGGTGCCGTTACGCAGGGCGGCTACTGGGTTGGGAATCCCGGCATTCACTAAGGACTGTGTGCCGATGATGCTACGGGTGCGTCCTGCGCAGTTGACGATGATCTGGGTCTGCGGATTGGGTGCTAAGGCGCGCGCACGCAGGGCCAGCTCGGCACCGGGTACGCTGATGCTGCTGGGGATGCTCATGGTTTGGTATTCGTCGAAGCGCCGTGCGTCCAATACCACCAGATCGGCTTTGGCATCTAGCAGGGCTTTAACCTGTTCAGCGGCCAGCGAGGGCGTGTGGCGTTGGCTTTCCACCAATTCACCAAAGGCTTTGCTGGGCACGTTGACGTCGATGAACAGCTCACCCCCGGCCTCGCGCCAGCCCGCTAAACCACCGGCCAGCAGAGCTACATTGGTGTAGCCCAGTGCGCGCAGGCGTTCTGCGGCGCGTTCGGCCAGCCCTTCGCCGTTATCATAGAGGGTGATGGCGGTACTACGGCGTGGCACGCGGGGGTAGATTTCCACTTCCAGCTTAGACAGCGGGATATTGGCGGCAAACAGGGGATGGCTTTCAGCAAAGGGCGCTTCTTCGCGGACGTCCAGTAAGGCGACTTCTTGGCGGGCCAGTAGCGCTTGGCGCACCTCAGCAAAGGAGCGGCTGGGGATAGAACTCATGGGCGAACGACCTCGCGGGATAGATCCCAAATATTGGGTAGTACCTGATTGGAGTAGCCGGAGATAAAGGCTTTTTCGCTGCCATCCGCAAGATAAACCGCCCGATGTACTGCGCCGATATTGCCGCCATACACATGGATGCTGATGGACACCTGATCGTCATGGGCATTGGCCACCTGATGGATGTCACCGATGCTAGGGGAGACAGCCTCCACCTGACCGGGCTTCAACTCGATGGGCTCGCCAGAGGCCTGCAAACCCGCTGGGCTGAGGCTGAAGTTTTGCGCGCGTTCGGCACCGCGTAGCATGCCGATCAGCCCCCAGACTCGATGGTCATGCACGGGCGTACGCTGGCCCGGCCCCCAAACAAAGGCCACTACGGAGAAGCGTGAACGCGCATCGGCATGTAGCAGATATTGCTGATAGTGCTCAGGGTGCGGTTGGGCAAAGGCCTCCGGCAGCCAGTCGTCTTGGCGCACCAGTGTGTGCAGCAGACTTTTACCTTCGCGTAGGACGCTGGCTTCGTCATTGGGGTGTTGTTCAATCAGATCAGCGAGGGCGCTGACAAAATCTCGCAAGCGTTCAAGGCGCAAAGAAGTATCACTCATGTTTATTTATCTCATACAAACCCGTGACGGCACCTTAGCAAGGGCTTTATCATTATCAAAATGCACTTTACTTATAAGCTAATATGCCGAAATCGCATGAAAACCGATGACCTCGAAGCTTTTATTGCAGTGGTGCGCTGCCAATCCCTCAGTTTGGCCGCCGATAGCCTGCATCTCACCCAATCTGCCATTACTCGCCGCGTGCAAAGTTTTGAGGAGGAACTAGGTGTTGAACTCTTTGATCGCAATACCCGCCCCTTAAAGCCCACGGCCATGGGTTTGCGGGTTTACCAACAAAGCCGCGATGTTTTGCAGGCTATGGCTCAGTTGCGGGATTTGGTCGATGATCAGATGCCGCCCACTGGGACGCTGCGCCTAGGGATTCCCCAGAGTTTGGGTGATGCCGTATTGCTGGAGACGCTGGCACAACTCAAAGCCCGCTACCCAGCCCTGCATACACAGGTGTTTAGCGGCTGGGGCAATAGCCTGTTGGAGAAGCTGGAAAACCTTGAGCTGGAGGCAATGGCGGCGCTCTTTCCGGTCGGTCGGCGTTTTCCTGAAGGCTTGATCGGCAGGCGTTTGACGCGCGTGCGCCTCTGTGTGGTGGCGGCTAAACACAGCAGCTTACCCCGGCCTAAGCAGCTGGCCGACAGTTACCCGCGTGGCTGGGTGTTAAACCCGGATGGTTGCGGTTTTCGGGCCGGATTGCAGCAGGCGTTGCAGGCGCAGGGGCTTAAGTTGTCGCTGAATCTGGAGACCTTTGGTACGGAGTTGCAGCTAGGTTTGGTCGCACGGGACATGGGGCTAGGCTTGGTGCCAGAGCCTTTGTTGCAGGTCAGTCGCTACCGTGACCAATTGGTGCGGCTGGCGTTGACGGATTTTCAGCCAGAGGTGGAGCTGTGTCTGGTGTACCCGCGCGGTATCGGCAATCTCAGCGAGGCCATTGAGGTGATTGGCGATTTGATTGCCCAGCAATTGGCCTAAAAACAGCAGCGGTGCAGGCTTGGCCTAGTCAAAAACCTGCACCGTCGCTGATTAAGCCTCAGTAGGCGCTGACGAAGGGATCACCGGGGCGACTCAAGGCCAGACTGCCCAGCAAGGTGCGTAGCACTGGCACCGGCTCGCCATGCGCTTCAGCCAGTGCGATGGGCGCGGCCAGCAGGGCATCCAGCTCCAGTCGTCGTCCGGCCAGCCGATCTTGCAGCATGGAGGTGCGGGTGTTGCCCACTTCCTCGGCGCGCTTTACACGGGCTTCTGGGCTGACCTGCAAAATGCTGCCTTCGTGGGCGGCAATCCGGCTGATCTCCGCCATACCTGCCAGGAGCACCGCCCGAACCCGGGGATTGCTGGCCATGTCGCTCATACCGCCGCCGGTGATGGCGCTCATGGGGTTGAGGGTGGCGTTACCCATCAGCTTAGTCCAGAGATCACGGCGGATATCAGCAGACAGCTCTGTGGGAATACCGGCCTGTTGCCACTGACTGATCAGCGCGGCCAGTGCTGTATCGGAGCCGCCCTGTGTCCGTGCAATGGCGTAGCGGTCGCCCTGTACCCGACGCACCTGAATGCGCCCCGGTGCTGTGCGCTCCACGGCATGATAGACCACCGCCGCCACAATCTGCGCGAGGGGTGGCGCTCCAGCAATCTGGCCATCCTGATAACGCCACCACCAAGGCACACCGTTTTGCAGGAATACATATTGGCTGTTGGCATCGCCCAGCGCACTCAAACGCGGCAGGATCTCCGGCAAGTCGTGGGATTTCACCGCCACGATGATTTGCTGGAAAGGCCCTTGCAAGCTTTCCAAGGTGGCGTATTGCACCGCTGGAGCCTGCCAGTGTTCATCACCCTCAGCAATGATGCCGCCTTCTGGAATGGGAGTACTGCTGCGCTGGGCGACGGTGACGGCCTTTCCGGCCAAGCTTAGGTGCCCGGCTAAGAACAGCCCAAGGCTGCCACCGCCAATCACGGCAATCGGTTGCTTATCTGACATTCAGGCGCTCCTGTGATGGCTGTAGGGTGAGCTTATTCAATTTTGGCCCCGGATTCCTTTACCACCTTGCCCCATTTGGCGCTGTCGCTGCGGATCAGTTGGCTGAAGGCTTCTGGCGTGGTGCTTTCTACCGCTAGGCCCTGTTCAGCCAGCTTGCTGTGGGTGTCCGGCTGTTTGGCGATCTCGGCCAAGGTTTTGCTCAGGCGCTCAATGATGGGTTTTGGCGTGGCAGCAGGTACTACGATGCCGAACCATGAGTTGACTTCAAAGCCTTTCAACCCGGCTTCCTCAGCGGTGGGAACATCCGGTAAGGCAGGTGAGCGGGTTTTGCTGGTGATGGCCAGACCCTTGACTTTGCCGCCCTTCACTTGGGGCGCAAGGATGGTCAGGGTGTCGAAGGCGGCATTCACTTCGCCACCCAATAAGGCGGTAATGGCCGGAGCACTGCCTTTATAGGGCACATGCAGCAGCTCGGTTTTGCTCAGGCTGCGGTACAGCTCACCGGCCAGATGGCAGAGGGTGCCGTTACCGCAGGAGGAATAGCTGACCTTGCCGGGGTTGGCTTTGGCGTAGGTGGTTAGTTCTGCAAGGGTTTTCACCGGCAGGCTGTCGTTGACCGCTACGACATAGGGCACTGAGGCCACTATGGAAACCGGTGCAAAGTCTTTGAAAGGATCGTAGCGCAGGTCTTTGGCCAGATGCGGCAGGATGGTCAATTGCCCTGCCGGAGCCAATGACAGGGTGTAGCCGTCGGGAGCGGCCTTGGCGGCGGCTTCGGCAGCAATGGCGGTGCCTGCACCCGGTTTGTTTTCCACCACCACCGGCTGACCTAAGCGGCTGGACAGTTGCTCAGCATAGAAGCGCCCGACAATGTCGGAAGCGCCGCCGGGCGGAAAGGCTACGATCAGCTTGAGGGGTTTATCAGGATAGCCATCGGCGTGCACTGCAGCCAGTGGCAGTAAGGCTAGGGCGCTGGCCAGCGCCAACAGACGTGGCCAAGGGGTTGAGCGGGGGCGTAGCATCGGGGAATACTCCATGGTTAAAGGCTTACAGCGGGCCAAAGGCCGCTACAGGTAAGGGCATTGGGATACGGGCGCGGACACGGGGTAATAGCTCGCGGCCAAAGGCGGCGGCATCTTCCAGCGGATCAAAGCCGCGCAGCAGGAAGGTGCTGATGCCCACGCGGTGATAGGCGGCCAGCGCATCGGCTACTTGATCCGGCGTGCCTACCAGCGCTGTTGTGTTGCCACCTACGCCGGTGCTGGCAGCGGTACCAGCCACGCCGCCGGTCAAGCGGGCGATGCCCGTCCATAGGCAGCTGTCCAGCACTTCAGCTTGGGCGGCAAAGGCCAGCAGCCGCTGTGAGCCGACGTTTTGCGGCTGTCCAGCCTGAACCAGCGCCAAGGGTGCGCGCGCCAGCCGTTTAGCAGCGGCTTCGCGGATGCGTTCGGCGCGTGCCCATGCTTCAGCCTCGGTGGCACCTAAAATGGGCCGAATGGATAGGCTAAAGCGCAGTTGTTCTGCACGGCCTTGCTCAGTGGCGGCGGCGCGCAGATTGGCAATCTGTTCGGCGATACCTTCTAAGGGTTCGCCCCACATCATGAACACATCGGCGTGTTTGGCGGCCACCTGTATAGCTGCCGGTGAGGAGCCACTGAAGAAGATCGGCAGATGCGGCTTTTGCAGGGGTTGCACATTCGGTTGATAGCCTTTGACGCGGTAGAAATGCCCGTTGAAGTCAAAGGGTTCTTGGGCTGTCCAAGCGTGCTTCAAAAGTTGCAAGTATTCATCGGTGCGCGCGTAGCGTTGGTCATGGCTGAGAAAATCTCCATCGCGCTGCTGCTCCGCATCGTTGCCGCCGCTAATGATGTTCACCGCCGCTCGCCCGCCGCTGAAGTGATCCAGCGTGGCAAACTGCCGGGCGGCCAGCGTCGGAGCCATCACTCCGGGACGATGGGCAACCAGTAAACCCAGATGCCGCGTTTCGTGAGCGGCGTAAGCGGCCACCTGCAAACCGTCTGGCGCACCGCTGTGATAGGCGATGAGCGCGCGGTCAAATCCGGCATGTTCCTGTGTGCGGGCAAAGGCTCCGACAAAGGCTGGATCGACCAAAGGGCCGCTAGGGGCTTGGCTTTCACTGGCCGCTTGGTGAGCTAAAAAGCCGATAAATTCCAAAGGATGTTGTGACATCTGAGCACTCCTTGATTAATCGAACTGAGCACCGGACTCGCGCACCACCTTGCCGTAGGTGTGGTAATCGCTACGAATTTGCTGGCTGAATTGCTCCGGGGTGCTTGGCCATGCTTCCAACCCTTGGGCGGCCAGTTTGTCTTTGATGGCGGGCGAGGCGGCGGCTTTGGCGATTTCGCTGTTCAGGCGCTTCACTATGTCGTTGGGCGTTGCGGCGGCTACTACCAGCCCGAACCATGAGCGCACTTCAAAGCCGGGATAGCCGAGTTCCGCCACGGTGGGTACATCGGGCAATAGCGGTGAGCGCTGCGCCGAGGCAATCGCCAAGCCCTTGAGTTTGCCGCCCTTCACTTGGGGCGCGAGAATGGTCAGGGTATCCACGGCCAGATTCACATCACCGCTTAATACCGCCGTCACCGCAGGCGCACTGCCTTTGAAGGGCACATGCAGCAGCTCAGTGCCGGTTTTCAGGCGCAGGTACTCGCCTGCCAAGTGGATGATGGTGCCGCTGCCGCTGGAGGAGTAGGAGAACTTGCCCGGTGCCGCCTTGGCTTGGGCAATCAGATCCTTGAAATTTTTCACCGGCAGTTGCGGATTGGCGGCAATCACCACCCCGGTATAGGCCAGTAGAGAAATCGGCGCGAAACTCGTAAAGGGATCGAACTTGAGGTTTTTGGCAATGTGCGGCAATACGGTAAGTTGTCCGGTGGGTACCAGCGACAGGGTGTAACCATCAGGCGCGGACTTGGCCACATACTCAGCGGCAATGGCGGTTCCGGCACCGGGTTTGTTTTCCACCACCACCGGCTGTTTTAAGGCTTCGGACAGGGCGTCGGCATAGATGCGGCCCACGGTATCCGCCGCGCCGCCCGGTGGGTAGGGCACGATCAGCGTCAGGGCTTTTTCGGGCCATGCCGCTTGGGCGCTTAGGCTGCTCAACAGCATGAGGGGAGCCAGTAAACGGGCGAGCTTGTTGGGAATGAACGACATGCTGAGTCCTCAGTGTCCGTTAAAGGTGGGGGTACGTTTTTCGGTAAAGGCGCTGATGCCTTCGTGGAAATCCTGCGAGGCGTTGATTTCCAGCACCCGCGCACGGGCGATGGCGGCGATTTCGCTGGGGCCTTTGGGCAGCACTTGGCCGACAAAGTCTTTCAGCAAGGCCAGAACCAGCGGCGCATTGGCGGCTAGTTGGCTGGCCAGCTCGCGGGCGGTGTCCAACTGTTGGCCGAGTGGCACCACGCGATTGACCAAGCCCACCTCATAGGCGCGTTGGGCGCTGAGATTGCCGCCCACCAATAGCAGCTCCATGGCCACCTTGTGCGGAATGCGCGCCGCCAAGGAGCTAATCAAACCGCCGGAAAAACCCACCTTAGCCTCAGGGTAGGAAAACAGCGTGTTATCAGCGGCTACGGCTAAATCGGCCATTTGCACCAGTACCAATCCACCACCGATCACCAAGCCAGCGGTTACGGCAATGATGGGTTTGTTGACTTGCACGCCTACGCCGGGAATGGCACGCCACAGGTCGTGGGGGATGTCGCGCAGGTTGGCTCCGGCGGTAAAGGCTTTCTCTCCGGCGGCGGCTAAAATCGCTACCCGATCTTCTGGGCTGTTGGCAAAACGCACCCAAGCTTGGTGCAGCTCTTCCACGATTTCATGGGTGATGACGTTGTACTTTTCCGCGTGGTTGAGGGTGATTTCGGCGATCCCGTCGTGGGATTCGTAGGTGACAAGGCTCATAGCAACTCCAAAATTTATACAGTGGCCAAACGCTGCTCACGGGCGATCAGCCGCGCGCGCTCGTTTTCGGTGCGCAGGCGTTCCAGCTCCTCAGCAGGCAGGCGTTCGGCGTTGGCGTAGTCGAGTTTCCAATCCGGGTCATCGGCCCAGATCAGCGGGGATTGCAGGGTGGTGCGCGGCCCCGGCGCGGACTCCAACAAGCGCAGAGCCAGCTCCAAGGTCAGGCGCTGGGATTCGGGATCGTGGGGCTTTCCGGCGGCATTACCGAGGGGAAAATCCGAGAACAGCAGGCGCGGCACGCCCACATACTCGGGAATATCCTTGGCACAGCCCAACACCACTGTCGCAATGCCCGCGGCTTCCAAGGTGCGGGCGATCAAGCTCAGGCTTTGGTGGCAGATCGGGCAGTTGGCGACCAGCAAGGCCGCTTCTACGCCGTCTTCCTCGCAGCGGCGCAGAATCTCCGGCGCATCCACCTCTAGGGTATGGCGCTGACTGCGGTTGGTGGGCGCGCCGTGAAAACGCGCGGCCAAAGCCCCTACTCGTCCCTCAGCCACCGCTTGACGCAACGCCGCCAGCGGAAACCAACTGCGGCTGTCTTCCATGGAGGTATGGCGACGGTCAATGCCCACATGGGCGATGCGTAGGTCGTGCTCCTGAGTCGTATCCCCGGAGTAGACCTGATAAAACTTAGCCGCCGCGTTATAAGGCGCACCGGGGCCTTGAGGGCCTTTGTCTGGCTGATAGGGTGCGGCGGTGGTAATCAGGGTCAGCCGGGTTTCCGCCAGTGGTTTAGCCAAGGGCGTAAAGGGCACGTCGCGGTAATGCGTCCAGAGGTAGGGATTGTTGTAGCCAAGCGCCAAATAATAGGCCCGGGTGCGCGCCATATAGCCCACCGGCTGATCGTCCGGCGCAGCAAAGCCTAGGGCGCGGGCTTCCTCGGAGGTGCTCATCAGGCGGGCTTCCCGGCAATTTCGATCAGCTTGGTTTTAGCGCCACTGCGCGGCAGGCTGTTAAAAGGTACGATTTCCACCTGTGGACGAAAGGTCAGCAGCTCGCGGATGCGCTGTTCAATGCGCTGTCCCAAGGCGGGCCAGTCACTGGCGGGAACAGCGTCTCCGGCTTCAATGGCCAACCGCAGCGGCGGCTCGACACGCGGCGGCGGGCTATCCAGACGGATACGCAGCTCGCCGGAAACCTCAGGGCGGAATTGCCCAACCACATTCTGAATCGCCGCCGGATACACCTTCACGCCCTTAATGGCCAGCATGTCATCGGCGCGTCCGACGATTTCCATGCGCACGCCAAAGTGCCCGCAGCCAGGGCATTCGCCGACATGGATTTTCAGGATGTCGCCGGTGGCATTGCGGAATGAAGGGGCGGCCTCGTATTCCAAAGCGGTGTGGATGGCTTCACCCACCGCGCCATCTTTCAGTTCCAACGGGGTTTTGCTGACCGGGTCGATGAGGTCGTAGCGGAAGCAATAATCCTCGGCCATGTAGTGCATGCCGTGGGCGTGCTCGCTGTCGCAGGTAATGGTGCCGTTGTGCCAAGCGCCGCCGGTGGCATCGAACACCTTAGCGCCGAAGTGTTCTTTGACCCGCTGGCGGAAGGTTGGCAAGCTAGCCCCCGGTTCACCTGAGCAGAAAATCACCTCAATGCCTAAAGCGCCTACGGGTTTGCCGATTTCACTGGGCGCACGCTCGATCAATTGCGTCACCATGGACGGCGTAGCGAACAACACGCGCGGCCGGGTCAGTTCGATATAGCGCAGAATCTTCGGCACGCCGCCTTCCGCCCCCACCGCTACCGGACGCGCGCCATAGGCTTCCAGCGCTTGCACATAGGTAATCCCCGCCAGCCATAGGGACAGGCCAAAGGCGTGGAAGGTGCTATCCCCCGGACGAATCCCCGCCGCCCGAAACATCCGTCCCAGCACTTCATAGGTGATGTTCAGGTCTTTGCGGCTGAACACGTAGAAGGTCGGCGTACCGGTGGTGCCGGAGGTTGCGGCCAGATGGATGGCGTTCTCCGGGGCAGTGGTCAGATGCAAGCCCAGCGGATGGCCGTAGCGAGTCAGCGAGGCATCCTGCGATTCCCGATGGCTATTTTTGTCCATAAAAGCCGGTAGGCGGCGAAAGTCTTCAAAGCTGCGAAGGTCTTCCGGGGCATTTACGCCTGCCTCTTTGAAGCGCAGGCGGAAGTAGTCCTCGTTCCCCCAAAGGTAGCGAATCTGCTTTTGCAGTTTTTCCCAGCGTCTGGCGTTGAGGATGGCGAGGTATTCAGCGGGGTCGCGGGTTGGGACGTTGAAATCCTGGATCATTGTTGACTCTCTATCTATCAGGGCCAGAGGGTGGCCAGTCCTTGAAAAAAGGCTGAGGCTTACTGGGCCTTGATGCCGGCACGGCGGATAATCTCGGCGCTGGTGTCATGGGTGGCGCGCAGCAGTTGCTGGGTTTCTTGCACGGAGAGGCGCTGCGGGGTCAGACCCATGAGTTTCAGTTTGTCGATGACCTGTGGATTGCTCAGCACTCGCTCAAAGGCCGCGCGTAGGCGCTTAAGCACTTCGGGTGGGGTGGCGCTGGGTGCAACGGCCAGAAAGGCCCCGGAGAATCTCCATTCCGGGTAGCTGTCCAGCAGGGAGGGCACCCCGGGCAAGTCTTTCTCATCGGCGGTGCCACCAAACCAAGCTAAACCGCGCAGATGGCCGCTTTTCACCGCGCCATTGGCTAGGGGGTCAGCGATCAAATCCACATGCCCGGAAATAGTGTCGCTTAGGGCTGGAGCCGAGCCTTTGTAAGGCACATGCACCAGATCAATCCCAGCCAGCAGCTTGAGGTATTCCAGCGCGATATGGCCGGGGGTGCCAATCCCCGAACTGCCGTAGGACAGCTTGCCGGGGTTGGCCTTGGCGTAGGCAATCAGTTCCGCCAGACTTTTGATGGGCAAATTGGGGTTGATGGCAATCACTGAGCGCGATTCGGCGATATGCGCCAGTGGCGTCAGGTCTTTAAAAGGATCGAAGTTAGCCGGCACCAATTGCGGCGCGATGGCCAGATTGCCCACTGAGGCATTCAGCAGGGTGTAGCCATCAGCGGCGGCCTTGGCCACGTAGGCAGCACCTAAGGTGCCACCGGCACCGGGTTTGTTCTCCACCACGAGGCTTTGGCCCAGCTCGCTACCGAGGTATTCGGCGATAACCCGGGCGATGTTGTCGTTAGTACCGCCGGGAGCGTAGGGCACTACATAGGTGATGGGCTTATCGGGGTAAGCGGCCTGTGCCATGACAGGGGTAATGCCCAAGGCGACGGCCAGTGCCAAGCGTTTCAGTAGAGGATTCATGGGATTGTTCATTCCGATTTAGGGATGCCGAATCGCGGTGACTCGGTCAACAAAGAAGCCCGCTAGCCCGGTGTAGGCCTTGGGGTCGAGTAGTGCGTCTAGACGCTCGGCGCTGATGCGTTGGCTAACCTCAGGGTCAGCCAGCAGCGCCTCTTTCAGGGTGCCGCCCTGTTCAAATACCGCCATGCAGATGCGGTAGAGAATGTCGTGGGCCTCCTGACGGCCCAGCGCTTCGCCGAGGTGCATCATCACCGCCTCAGAGAGCAGCAAGCCGCGCTGGCGGTGCAGGTTGTCCTGCATGTTTTGCTGACGCACGCTCAGTCCGCCAGTAACCGCACGAGTCTTGACCAAGGCGGCATGGCTAAGGCTAAACAGGCGGCTTAGGTATTCGCGCTCGGTTTGCAGGACGATCTTGTCGCGCTCGTGCTCGGCCATCACGCCTTCCAAGGCAAGGGGCACGATGGAGCGCACCACGCGCGCCAAGGCCACCACGGTTTCGCAGGTGGCTGGATTGCGTTTGTGCGGCATGGTGCTGCTGCCGACCTTGCCGGGGTTGAAGGGCTCTTCTAGCTCCGCCACTTCGCTTTTTTGCAGGGCGTAGACCTCATGGGCAATCTTGCCCAAGCTGGCGGTCAGAATGCCCAGCACGGCGGCCAATTCGGCATAGCTGTCCCGCGACACATGCCAAGCAATCACCGGGCACTCCAAGGCCAAGCGCTGACAGAGTGCCTCTTGCACGGCAATGCCCTGTGTGCCCAGCGCCGACAGCGTGCCCACCGCTCCGGCAAACTGTCCCAGCAGCAGGCGAGGCCGTAGTTGTTCCAAGCGTTGCAGATGGCGGCGCAGTTCTTCTGCCCAGACGGCAGCCTTAAAACCGAAGGTAATGGGCAATGCCTGCTGGCCGTGGCTGCGCCCGACCATCACTTGATCACGGTGGGTGATGGCCAGTTGCAGCAGGTTATCCAACAGGCCGCGCGCCTCGGCTTCAATGAGCGTTAGCGCGTCGCGGATTTGCAGCACCGTGCCGGTATCCACGATGTCTTGGGTGGTTGCGCCCCAATGCACAAACTCCCCGGCATCGCCGTCACAAATCTGCTTGATGGCCCGCAGCAGTGGCACTATGGGGTGGGCGGTGCGATCCATTTCCTGTTTCAGCGCGGCAAGGTCTATCCGTTCTACCTGCGCTTGGCGGGTGATTTCTTCGGCGGCCTTGCTTGGGATAATCCCCAGTTCTGCTTGAACCTGCGCGAGGGCGGCTTCCACATCCAGCCAGCGCTGTACGGTGACTTCATCACTAAAAATGTGGCGCATGGCCGCTGTGCCGAACTGATCGCAGAACAGTTGGCTGTCAATTACATAAGCACTCATGGGCTGAGATATCCTGCAAGGCGGCTCAAGGCGGGCTCAGCAAAGCGCGCGCCCTGTAGTAGGCGGCTGAGTTGCTGTGTCCACTGGCGGAGGCTGTCGAATTGGTCGATGGATAACAGCAGCGCCTGTACTTCTTGAATGCGCTGCTCGGTTAAATAGGGCGCTAGTAAGTGGCTGGATTTATCGCACAGGCGGCGGCGCTGTTCGGGGAGCTTTGTGGCCGGGCGGCTGGCGTTCACACTAAAGCTCAGCCGATTCCCATTGACCTGTGCCGATAGCTGAGCTTGCGCGCGGGCTAACTGTGGGTCGGCATTGACTGTGATGCTTTGGCGTAGGGCCTTTAGCTGGGTATCCTGCAGGGCCAACGGGCTAAAACTGCGCTCGTCCACTGTGCTCCAGCCTGCTAGGGCGAGGGCCAGCATATGGCGCAGGCTAAAGCGTGCTTCCATGGCATTTTGCGGTTCGGCGATATTGCACACCGACAGGTATTGCGGCTCTACGGCAATCTGTACGTCACTGACGGCGGCCAGTGTGAGGGCGTTTTTGCTCAAGGCATGGCGCAGGGCTAAGGCGGTCTCGATGGGCGCTTGTGTGCCATAGCAGGAGGCGTGGTATTTGAACAAAATCTGCTGGGTTGAAGCACAGGCTTGAAGCACAGGCCCGTAGGGCGGCAAGGGGGCCTTCTGCCCAGAGAGTACGGCTAAAAACCCCTCCGGGCGTTCGAAGATATCCTCAACAGCGCCAAAGCCCCGCCGAGCCAAACGGGCTGCCATCAGGCCATTGGCCGCCGCCCGCCCTGCATGCAGCGGCTTGCAGGGCGTACCAAAGGAGGCCCGCAGCCCGCCGGTCAGGGTGGCGGCAATGCCCAGCGCCTGACAGAGGCTTGAAGGCTCCAGTCCATACAAACGCCCAGCTGCCACCGTGGCCCCAAAGCTGCCCAAGGTGGCGGTGCTGTGCCAGCCTTGTTGGTAGTGAGTCGGCCCCAGCAGCGCGGCGATCTGTGCTTGGATTTCTACCCCGCTAACAAAGGCCGTCAACAGCGCCGAACCCGTGCTGTCCTGTGCTTCACCGGCTGCTAGGAGTGCAGGCCACAGCACCACCGAGGGATGTACCCGTGAAGCAAGGTGCGCGTCGTCAAAATCCAGCACATGGGAGGCCATACCATTCAGCAAGGCCGCATCGCTTAACCCTAGGCGCTCGCTGCTGCCCCACAGGGTGGCAGCAGGCAGGCTACCTTGCTCCAGCAGCTCCGCGCGCAGCAGTTGTACGGCAGGATCTGACCAACCAGCCAGCAGCACACTGAACCCATCCAACAGCGTGTGGCGGGCGATTTCGCGTACCGATTCGGGAAGTGCTGCATATTGAAAAGCCAAGCCCTGCTCAGCCAAGTACGCGGTCAGCCCCTGTATTTGTTTAGCCACCGCTTAATCCTCAGCAAAAGCGACTTTACGAGTCGCCCGGAAGTGCGGTAAGGCCAGCAAAGCTAGGAACAGCAGGGCAATCAGCAGCAGCGAGGCGCTGATGGGCCGAGTAAAGAACACCGTGGCATCGCCTCGCGACAGCAGCATAGCGCGGCGCAGGTTTTCCTCCATCAGTGGGCCGAGCACAAAGCCCAGCAGCAGCGGCGCGGGCTCACACTGCAGCTTGATAAACAGATAGCCGAGCAGTCCAAAGCCCACTGCCAGCAGCACATCAAACAGGCTGTTGTTGACGCTAAACACGCCAATGCAGCAGAACAGCAAAATAGCCGGATAGAGCATCCGATAGGGCACCGACAGCAAACGCACCCAAACGCCAATCAGCGGCAGATTGAGCAGCAGCAACAGGCCATTACCCACCCACATGCTGACAATCACCCCCCAAAACAGCTCTGGGCGCTCGGTCATCACCTGCGGGCCGGGGACGATGCCGTGAATCATCATTGCGCCGATCATCAGCGCCATCACCGCATTAGAGGGCAAGCCCATCACCAGCAGCGGGATAAAGGAGGTTTGCGCCCCAGCGTTGTTAGCCGATTCCGGCCCGGCTACGCCTTCAATGGCCCCCTTGCCGAACTCGCTAGGGTCTTTGGCTAGACGCTTTTCAATCATGTAGGAGGCAAAGGCACTGAGCATGGCTCCGCCACCGGGCAACACGCCCAACACCGTACCCAAGGCTGAGCCGCGTAATACCGGCTTCCAAGAGCGGCGGTAATCCTCACGGCTTGGCAACACTGAACCCACATTGCGAATGACCTGCTCGCGGCTGTGGTCGCGCTCTAGGTTGGCGATGATCTCGCCAATGCCAAAGATGCCCATGGAAATCACCACAAAGCTGATGCCTTCGGCCAGTTCAGGAATGCCGAAGGTAAAGCGCTCCTCACCGGAGTTCACATCAATGCCGATCAGCCCCAGCAGCAGGCCCAGCAAGGTCATGGCGATGGCTTTGAAGATGTCACCCTGAGCCAGCACCACCGCTGCAATCAGGCCCAATACCATCAGCGAAAAATACTCCGCCGGGCCAAACTTCAGAGCAAAGGCGGCTAAAGGCACCGCGGCTGCCGCTACCACCACAGTGGCGGCTGTCCCGGCAAAAAAGGAACCGATGGCCGCAATGCCTAGTGCCGCTCCAGCGCGGCCTTTTTTAGCCAAGGCGTGGCCATCCAAGCAGGTGACTAGTGAGGAGGACTCACCCGGCAGATTGACCAAAATGGCTGCCGTAGAGCCGCCGTATTGCGCGCCGTAATAAATGCCCGACAGCATGATCAGCGCCGAGGTGGGCGGCAGACCGTAAGTCACCGGCAACAACATGGCGATGGTGGCCACCGGGCCAATCCCCGGCAGTACGCCCACCAGGGTGCCCAGCGTGACGCCCAGCAGGCAGTACAGCAGGTTGCTCCAACTCAGGGCGGTTTCCACCCCTAAACTTAGGTGCGACAGCAGTTCCATCAGGCAGCCCTGCTCAAACAGGCAGGACGGGCAATGGCAAGCCCAGTCCGAAGGAGAACACCGCTACGCCAAAGGCGGCCAGTGCCGCGCCAAGGCCCAGCAACTCCGGCACATGGGCACCGCGCCGTGCCAAGCCACTGAGCAACGTCAGCCCCAAGGTAGCCAGCAGCAAGCCTTGCTCTTGCGCTAACAGAGCAAAGGCCACCACGCCTGCACCGACAAATAGCGCCGGACGCCAATGCAGGCTGGCCAGCAGGTTCTCACCCTCACCGCCAAGGCGCAGGCAGCGCACCAGTAACACCAAGCCTAAAATACTCAGCACTACACCCAGCAGCAGCGGAAAGTAGCCCGGCCCCATGCGCATGGCGTTACCCAAGGAATGAGCGGCCGACAGGTAGCAACTCAGCAAGCCTAAGCTGAGAAACAGCAGCCCAGAGACAAAATCACGGCTATTGACCAACGAAATACGCATAACTATCACCAGTTAAAAATCGAAAAATGAATACTAAACAGCCTACCGGGCTTGTTCTTTAATATCCAAAAACAATTGGCGATATGCTTATTTCAATTTTCTGTAATAAGCAGATCGCCAATGCGCGGTAGGAATGCGAGGTGGAGCAGCCGGTAAGGCGTGAGGGGATTTAGCGGGCTTTGGGTTGCCAGATATCGACGTCAGCTGCGTTGATCTGCTTGGGCAGCACACCTTCGGCAAAGAAGGCATCGGCGATTTTCTGTTGCTCTTTCAGGCTCTCAGGTTTGACCAGCCGTACTTGATAGCTGCGCCGGCTGTTGGCTTGCTCAACAATGGCCGGATCAAGATTGCCCCACAACGGGCTGAGGATTTTCGCGGCCTCTTGCGGATGGGCACGCAGCCAGTCCCCAGTTTTGACCAGCTCGTTAAACAGGGTTTCCAGCAGCTTGGGATTGGCTTTGGCGAAGGCCGTGCCGGTTAAGTAATAGCGTTGGTACTGGGCCAGCTCCTTGGTATTACCTAAGGTACGGGTGCTCAGTTGCCGCTGGGCGCTGCTGAGGAAGGGTTCCCACGTCACCCAAGCGTCCACTTTGCGGTTCTCAAAGGCCGCGCGACCATCAGCCGGAGTGAGGTAAGCCGGTTGAATGTCGCTGAATTTCAGCCCCGCCTTACTCAACGCGGCAATCAACAGGTAATGACTACCCGCCGCTTTGGTCACTGCGACGGTTTTACCCTTGAGGTCGGCCAAGCTTTTCAGGGGCGAATCCTGATGCAGCAAAATAGCTTGGGCGGCGGGCGAGGGCGCTTCTTGGGCAAAGTAGCTGAGTTTAGCCCCAGCCGCCTGCGCGAACACTGGCACGGTATCGGCTACATCCGCTGACAGATCGACATTGCCGAGGTTCAGGGCTTCTAACAAAGGTTGGCCACTGGCGAACTCATGCCAGCTTAAGGTCACGCCTTGCTTGGCCAGTTGCTGCTCAAGGCTGCCTTGGGTTTTGAGTAGGGTGATTAGGGTGGAGGATTTTTGATAGCCAATGCGCAGGCTTTGGTCAGCCTGTACCGCATGGCTGTGACTCACACCAAGGCCGACTAGCAGAGTGGCGGCCAGCAGCCGCGAAAGGGGAGTAAAGCGGAACATAGACGGGATTCTCTTTCGACAGGGATATACCGTGCCGGAAGACAAGCCGGATCACGGATGAACGGGAAAACGCAGTCCGGTGATCCGGTTAATCCAATCTAATTGATATAAAAATATTTTTATAAATACTTTTTTGTTATGTGCTTGTACCCTAAAAATAAGGACGTGCTCCAAGGGGATTAGCGCAGCGCTTGCCGATACACGATGGCCCGCGCTGCGCCTGCCCATGTGGGGCTTAAGAGTAGGCTGTAGGCTCCGGCAGCGTACCGGAAAGCAGCCAGCGGCCAATGTCGCGGATTTTGTAATCCACAGGATCGTGCAGGGTGTGGGTGCGCGTGTTGCGCCAGAAGCGGTCATAACCCAAGCGGGCATTGGCCGCGCGTGCGCCCATCAGGTCAAACATCTGGCTGCTGGCGTCTAAACCTGCATGGTGGGCTAGCACCTTGGCTTCAGCGGCGGCAATCGCCACCGCGCCGCGTTCCTCAGCCGTCAGCGCATGGCCCTTGGCAAAGGCGGTTTCAAATTGGCTAATAGCGTCATCGACCAGCAATTGCGCGGGTTTGATCTGCAACCAGAGCTTGGCAAAACGCTGCTGAATGTAGGGGTCTTCCACCGAAGTATCTACGCCTGCGGATAGCCAAGGGCGGGCCTGTTCGTGCAGATAGCGCTTGCTGGTTTCCAGTGCGCCGCGCCCCAAGCTGACAAATAGGCTGGCCATCACCAGTTGCACCATGCAGGTACGCAGGCTGGCAAAGGGGCTGAGCCTTTGGCCCGGTGCAATCAATACTTCGTCTGCGGCAATGCGTACCTGATGGAAGCTGGCGCTGCCGCTGTCAGTTTGCCGCTGGCCGATGCCGTCCCAGTCTTGGTGAATCTGCACGCCTTGGCGCTGAGTGGGAATGCAGGCAATCACTAGGCTTTGGCTGGGCACATGCCAGCCAGACAACACCAGCCGATCCGAGCCGCGCGCGCCGGAACAAAAGGCTTTATCGCCATTCAGCAGAAAGCTGCCATCGGCTTGCTCGGTGACTAATGCCCGATGATCCAGCGGGTTCAGGGCATTACCCCAAAATTGGTTCAAACGCAGGCTTTCGCTCAGCAGGCGCTGCTGCTGTTCGGCATTCCCATAAAATAGAACGCTGGCCTGCTGCATGTGGTGGAAGGCGTAGATGTGCGCTAGAGCGCTGTCCGCTTCGGCGAGGATGGCCACGGTTTTCAATACATCGCGCCAAGGCGTACCCGGCCCGCCATAAGCCTTGGGGATGCTGAGCCGCAATAAGCCACTGTCGCGAATCAGTTGGCGTTCAGCGGCGGCATGACCACCCCGGCGGTCGCGCTCGACGGCGCTTTCAGCCAAGGTAGCGGCCAATTGGCGGGCGGTATCTAGAGGTGAAGCGCTGTTTTGCACTGTGCTAGGCAGTGGCAGGCTGTGAAGGTTGCTCATGATCGATCTCGTGATGAAAACGACCTCAGCGCAAGGCCGCACGTTTGGCGTGTCGGTGGGCGCTGGGCCAGTAAAGGGTCGAGTCCCGATGGTTGACCTCAGGATGGGCGATCAGTGGTGTGCAGGATGGCCTTGGCTGTCCGCTACAGGCAGCGTGGCAGATAGGCGAAACGGCTGGCGTTCGTAGTCTTCTTGCTGCACATAGTCGGCAAGGCGGATCAAATCTTCGCGGCTTAACAGGCCTTGATGGCGTGCCAGCAATTGGCCCTGCTCATCAAAGAAGGCGAACGCTGGAGTGCCGTAAATGCCCAGCCGTTTGGCCCAGTCTGCGGCGCTTAGGCTCAGACCCTCTGGCGTGACGACTAGGCCAGGGTCATCTAGTCGAACTTGCCGAGTCAGGTAATGGGCTTGATAGGCCGCCTGCGCTGCGGGTTGCTCATAGACCTGTTCGCGCATCTGCTGACACTGCGGGCAGTCAGTCAACTCAAAGGCCACGGCTAAGCCTTGCCCCTGTGTCACCGCTTGCTGGTTGGCTGCGGCTAGATCCCTTTGCTGCTCAGAAAATAGCGGGGCGGCGGATAGCTTGAGGCTGATAAGGCAGAGCCCTAGCAGTAGGACTTTAGGTATGAGCGGATTCATCAGCGGCGCTGCCAAAACAGTAGGCGTTGGCGTAGCTGTTCCAGCAGCGACATGCTGAGAAAAGTCACCAAGCCTGTGTAGATAATTCCAGCTACCATCCGAGGATAATCAGCAAAATCGGCATAATACTGCACAAAACGGCCTAATCCTACATTAGCACCAAAGAGTTCAGCCACCGTCAGCAAAATAAAAGCAAAGCCTAATCCCACGGCCATGCCTGAAAAAATATGCGGGAGAGCTGCGGGTAACAACACCAATCGCCAGTAGCGCAGTCCCTGTAAGCCAAGGGTGCGGGCGTTATCCCGGTAGCGCCGGTCTAGGCTGTGGGCTCCAGCGACAGCGCTTTGGAAGATCGGCCAGAACGCGCCGATGAACACTACAAAAATCGCCGAGGCTAAAAAGGTCGGCAAGATGGCGATGGCGTAGGGGATGTACACCGTGGGCGGAATGGGTGCGACCACTCGTGCAAAGGGTAAGCAGACGCGGCCAACACGCTCCCGCGAGCCCACCCAAAGGCCCAAACCTACGCCCAGCAGCACGGCTAGCGCAAAACCCGGCAGCAAGATGCCAAAGGATGACAGCGTGCCCGCCCACAATTCTGGTAGGGATAACCAGAGCGCATGGAAGGTCGTAACGGGTGAAGGCACCAAGGGATTAGCGCCCAGCGGAGTGAAGTAGCTGGCCAGTTGCCAGATTAACAGCAGGGCGGGCCATAATAACAACGCCTCGCGCTGAGCCTTAAGGCGCGACAGCCAAGGGCGCAGAGCAAGGCCTAAAACCCCTGTTGAGGTCAGGCTGGTATCGTTCATGAGCTAAGCTCCGAGTGCCTTGTGCTGCTCAGGCCGCGCAGGATATCGGCGACCAGCAGATCGCTGATCTGTTCGCGCAGGGCATGAAATTCGCCGCTAGCCAGTAGGGTTTGGCGATAGCGCGGACGGTTAAAGGGCACTGGCAGATCAGCAATCACTCGACCCGGACTGGAACCGAGAATAATCACCCGATCGCCTAGATAGAGCGCCTCGTCCACATCGTGGGTGACAAAGAGCACCGTCTTGGCTGAGCGCGCGGCCTGCCAGACGCTGGCCAGCACATCTTGCAGGCGGGCACGGTTTACCGGATCAAGCGCGCCGAAGGGTTCGTCCAGCAGCAACAAGGGCGAACCCAAGGCAAAGGCCCGCGCAATGGCCCCGCGTTGCTGCATGCCCCCGGACAGCTCAAAGGGATAACGCAGGCTGGCAGAACCCAGCCCCACCTGCAGCAAATGGCCGTCAGCTAGACGCCGTACCGAAGCGCTACTCAAATGCGGCTGTACTTGGCGGATGGCTAAGCTGATGTTGTCGCGCATGTTCAGCCAAGGAAAGAGCGCATAATCCTGAAACACTACGCCGCATTCTGGCGAAGGCTCGCGGATCGGCTGACCTCGCCAATGCAGGTGGCCTTGGGAGGGCTCCTGCAATCCGGCAATCAAGCGCAATAAGCTGGATTTCCCCGAACCGCTGGCCCCCAAAATTGACACCAATTGGCCTTCGGGAATCTCCAAATTAAGGCGCTCTAAGATGGGCTGTTCGCCATAACTTAGGCTCAGCTCATGGAGTTGTAGGCCGCTCATAGCACGTCCTTGCGCTGGTAGTCGGCCTGCAATTTTTGCCAGAAGGGGTCTTTGGGGTTCTCGCTGGCCAGTTGGTTGAGTACCTTGGCGTAAAGCTGAATCTCTACCGCGTTGGGAATGGCTTCGCCCGTTCCGCTAACAAACTCACTGGCTTGCAGGTTGGCCCAAAAGGATTTCACGCCTTTTAGGTTAGGGTCGCTGCTGTGGTCATTGTTGGCTTGATAGGTGCTTTTCTCCAAAAGTTCAGGGTCGATTTTGATGTATTTGGCAATGGCCTCAATGGAGGCTTTGTGTTGTTCGCGCAGGAATTTTTCAGCCTTTAGCGTGGCGCGTAAAAACTTTTCCCAGACCTTGGGGGATTGCTGAAGGCTTTGCTCTGTCACCAAGAGTACGCAGCAAATATGGCCGGGCTCTAATTCTCCCGAACGAATCACCACCTTAAGCCCTTGGCTTTCAGCCCTTACATCGTGTGGCCCCCAGACCACACCGGCATCCACTTGACCGGACTTTACCGCCTCAATCACGGCCGGCGGATTTTTCAATTCAAAGAGACTGACATCTTCTTTCCAACTCAAGCCCTGCTTATGCAAAGAGCCTCGTAGTACCGCATCCCCGCCTGAGGCGCGCACCGTGGCAATTTTTAAGCCTTTTAAGTCTTGTAGGTTGCGAATGCGTTCGGCTTGGTCGGCTCGGGCGATCAGGGTGGCATCCTGTCCGTGGGCACTGCCGAGGATTTTCAGCGGACTGCCTTTGGCCAAGTTGGCCAGAGGTGCTGTGGCTCCGGGTGCGCCTATGTCCAGTTTATTGGCTAGGATGGCGTTGGTGATATCAGCAGAGTTGATAAACTCCACCAGCTCAACCTCTAATCCCTCAGCCTTAAATAATCCCTGTTCTTGGGCTATGAAGAGCTTGGCATGACCCGTAGCCGGTAGATAGCCCACCTTCAAGGCTTCGGCCTGAGCCGCAAAGCTGATGCCAAGGGTTAACGCAGTCAATGCAAAGCATTTTTTAGCAGTCATGGATTAATCCTTAGGGTTTAAAAGCAGAGTCGAAGGAGGTGTCAATCACGCTGTTGACCTGGAAGGCTTTAGGCAATGCGCCCGTTTCCAGCAGAAAATCCGCCGTACCCTGATAGTCGGCGGCGGCCTGCGCATCCACTGGGCCGACCGTCATACCGGCATGGCCAATCCAGTTCCGCGATACGGCAAGGTCAAGGTTGGCTTTTTTCGCCCAGAGTTCGGCGTAGCGCTCTTTGTTGGCCTCTACCCAAGCGCGGGCTTTTTGCAGACGGCCTAAGAAGTCGCTGAGGGCCGCGCGTTTGGGTTCGATGGCCGCCGCGCTGGCAGCAATGCTCGACAGCCCCGGCATCAGGTTGCGTGCGGTTAAGATTGGGCGCGCGCCAGAAAACAGGATCTGCTGCGAAATGTAGGGTTCCCAGACTGGGAAGGCGTCAATGCTGCCCTGTGGCAAGGCTGCCGCTGCATCAATGGGCATCAGCTTGACGAACTGCACATAGTCGCGGGGTAATCCGGCTTTGTCCAAGGCGCGCAAGGTCAGTTGTTGGCTCCAGGCACCCGGCCAGTAGGCGACTTTTTTGCCCTTTAAATCCTCGATGCTTTTGGCTGGCGAATCCTTAGGAACCAGCAAAGCGATGGTGTCCGGGTTTTGCCGTGACACGCCGATCAGCTTGACGGCCGCGCCTTTAGCCGCCAGAAAGATAAAGCCGGAGTCACCCAAAAAGCCTAGGTCAAGGGCTCCTGCTTCTAATCCTTCAGCCACAGGTGCAGCAGACTGGAAGTGCTTCCATTCCACCTGATAGGGCGCACCCTCCAACACGCCGGAGGCCTCAACGGAGGCACGCACGTTGTAATAATTCTGATCGCCGATCCGCAACACCACTGGATCAGCCGCCTGAGCGAAAGGCGCAGCCAAGACCAAGCAAGCAAGGCTGCGGCGCAATACACGCGAAACACTCATGAAAACTCCTCAGTAAATACCCTCAAAGCCCACCCGATGATGCCCATGTCCACTGCCTGAGCATTCAAGGCTTCTGCCAAGGGCGCTACTGCTGGAAACGCTGCCCACTGAATCGGCTAGGGCAGTGCGCTTCATCGGTGGGCTCTCGGTCAATTAGTGGGCAAAGGACGGGTCCAGTCGCTCCAAGCGCCGAATGTAGGCATCCCAATGCAGCTTGGGTCGCTCGCTGGCTACTGCTTGCTCAAAGCCCCGCGCGGCTTTTTCGGCCACGGCATCGGATAGGATGATCAGCTCTGCGCCACCCGCTTGTGCGGCGAGCTGTGCAGCGCTGGCGCGCTCGAGGAAGAACAGGTTGTAGAAGGCTTCCTCAATGGTGCGCCCTGCGGTCAGCAAGCCGTGATTGCGGAGGATCAGCGCGTCCTTGTCACCGATGTCGGCAATCAGGCGTTGCTGTTCGTCCAGATCCAGCGCGATGCCCTCGTAATCGTGGTAGGCCAACCGATTGTGAAAGCGCGCGGCGTGTTGGGAGATGGCTAGCAAGCCTTGTTTTTGCGCGGACACCGCGATGCCTGCGGTGGTATGGGTGTGCAGCACAGCATGCGTGTGTTCACGGGCGCGATGGATGGCGCTGTGAATCACATAGCCCGCCCGGTTGATGCCCAGACCGCTGGGATCGTCAACCAGCGTCCCGTCGATATCGACCTTAACCAGACTGGACGCGGTGATTTCATCAAAGGCCAGCCCGTAAGGATTGATCAAAAAGTGCCGATCTGGCCCCGGTACGCGAATGGAAAAATGGGTGTAGATATGATCTGTCCAGCCTTCCAGTGCGGCCAGTCGATAAGCGGCGGCCAGCTTGACCCGCGCTTCCCATTCTTCTGGGCTGACGCGCTCTTGAACCGATTGAATCTGAGTCAGTGCATTCATAAATTACTCCTTGGTTAGCGAGGCGCTTGGGCTTGCGGCACTAGCACCCAGTGCGGTGCCGAATCCTGATGACGAATGAGGAGCGCTCCGTAGGTACGGTCGCGCCGAGGGATAGAGGAAAAGGAATAAGCGGGGGAGACAATCAGCCTGCGCGGCGCTGTTTGCTGTCGTGCTCAGCGACCTTGGCGCGAATCAGCGGCAACAGCTCGCGGCCATATTCGGCAGCATCGTTGAGCGGATCAAAGCCACGCACCAAGAAGTGCTTGATGCCCAGATCGTAGTAATCCAGCAGCGCCTCGGCGACTTGCTCTGGCGTGCCCACCAAGGCCGTGGAGTTATGACCGCCACCAACCAACCCAGCGATGCCCGTCCACAAACGCTTATCAACCCGCTCACCCTGAGCGACGGTTTCGCGCAGGCGCTGAGCCCCGATGCTTTCCGGTTTGAGGGCGACTTCCAGATGGCCTTGCCGCTCCTGACGCTCACGCGCGCCCTGCAAAATCTGCTCAGCCTTGGCCCAAGCCTCAGCCTCGGTAGCCCCTAAAATGGGCCGAAAGGACACACTGAATTCAATGTGGCGGCCATGTTTAGCCGCTTCAGCGCGCACGCGCTCGACCAACTGGCGGGTTTGCGCCAAAGACTCGCCCCAGAGCATGTAAACATCGGCATGTTTACCCGCGACCCGAATGGCCGCCTCCGAAGCACCACTGAAATACACGGGAAGATGTGGCTTTTGCTCGCTCTTAATCGCCGAAAACCCCTGTTCTACCTTGTAGAACTGGCCTTGGTAATCAAAGGGCGTTTCCGAAGTCCATTCCTGCTTCACAATGTCCAAAAATTCATCGGTGCGTGCATAGCGCTCATCGTGACTGAGGAAATCACCGTCCTTGCGCTGCTCAGCATCACTGCCGCCGCTGATCACGTTCAGCGCCAGTCGGCCATCCAGCAGATGATCAAGGGTTGCCAGCTTGCGCGCCGCCAGCGTTGGCGCAACAAAGCCCGGACGATGGGCTAGCAGCAAACCAATGCGCGATGTAGATAAACCGGCCAGCGCGGTGACTAAAAAACCATCGGGCTGATCTGACCAATAGCCCACCAGAATACGGTCAAAGCCAGCGTTTTCATGGGCCTGAGCAAAGTTGCGAATGTAAGTCTTATCAAAGATCGGCCCCACCGGACTGATGGTTTCCGAGGAAAGACGATGGCCGATCATGCCAAGAATTTGAATGCCCATGAAAAACGCTCCTGCCGGTGCTTGAGAGTAAGGAAGGGTATGTCTTATGCTGAAATGCTCTTTCAGCGGCTGTGCTTATAGACATTACCGGCAGGTATTGAATGATGGAAATTCATTTTTCGCATATTCTAATATGCGTTTTTATCAAGCAATCAGCCCTCAGGCTGTTTAATGAGCCTGTATTAATTAGCTTGCAGGCTTAGGCTGTGTACGTAGCGGACTTTCTCGTAGGGCTTGCCGTCTTCCGTGCCTTTACTGTCGAAGCTGTGTGAAACCTCCAACAGATATTGACCGGGCCAAGGGGTCAGCAGGGTGATTTTGCCTTGCTCATCAGTGCGAAAGCTCTTGCTCCACTTCTGCGGAGAGATCGCCGTCACCTCAGTTTTAGCCAGTGGCTGACCTTGGAACAGCAATACAAAACGATTGCTATCTGGGCTTTCCGGCACAAGTTCTAGGTTGAGCAAGGGGTTGCGCTGAGTATCCTGACGGCCCGTTTTGGCCTCGAACGTCACGCGGGTTTCCTTGTGAATGCGCGTTTGGCTGAGGCTCACATCCGCAGCCCCTTTGCTGGCAAAGCTGAAGCGATCCTCCAAGGCCTGAGCCTCCAGCGTGACACCCTGCTGATGCGCCTTAATGCCATCAAAGCGTTTGAGCAATCCTTCGCGGGTCTCACGCTGATCATCGGCAAACTCGCCAAAGTAAGCGTAAGCCGTGCCCTGTGCATCGCGCTCTAGCCAAAGCATGTGTGCCTGTGCCAGCGCGGTGAAGGAAAACAGCGGCAGCATAATGAGGGTTTTGAGCTTCATAGAGGCCTCAGAGAAAGTGTGCAACAGCGCACAGTGACTGCAATGAGATGCAGTAGTTATTGATAATTATTATCAAATATAAACTGCTACTGCTTAGCTCACAAGAGGCTAAGGGGGCAAAATCCTAGGCAACACACCAACCTTTCAGCCTGAAAGGCTTGCCCTAGCGCCTCTGAGCGCCGAAAATCCCAATACATTTTTCAGAGGCTCCCTGGCTAATTTGTTAGCCAGACGCGGGCAAAATCGGTCTATACAGCATGTGGAAACTCTTCAACGGCCCCGAACAACGGAGCGCCGAGCAAGCCCTAGTTAGCCCAGAAAAACCCCTGCGGGATTATCGCCTTGACCTGCTGCGCGGCTTAATGCTCATCATCATCTTTATCAACCATATGCCCGGCCATGTGCTGGCCCACTACACGCCATCTCATTTTAGTTTTTCTGATGCGGCGGAAATTTTCGTGTTGTTGGCGGGTGTTTCTAGCACTCTTGCTTACGGACGGCAGATTGATCAGCAGGGATTAACCCTGCCGCTGATTCGGATAGTCGCCCGACTTTGGACGCTCTATGTCGCGCATTTGGTGGTGTTTTTAGTGGTCTGCGGCGTGGTTTTTGTTGCCGTTACCCGCACGCAAAACCCCCTGTATATTGAAATCATCAACATACAACCCTTCATCAATAACCCCATTGATGCGCTGGTGGATGTTTTAATGCTGGTGTACCAGCCGAATTACCTGAATATATTGCCACTTTACATTGTATTGCTCAGCGCATTTCCAATAATTTATGTATGTATGCGCCTAAGCCCATTTTTCACCCTGCTAGCCTCTGTATTGCTCTGGAAGAGCGCTGATTTTTTTGGTATAAACTTACCGGATCGTTTTGGTGGCCATTGGTTTTTCAACCCCTTTGCATGGCAATTGGTGTTTAGCTTAGGAATTTTTATAGGCCACTGCATGCAGCTTAAACTAGCGCTCATTCGCTCAAAAATAATCACAGGTATAGCGATACTGGTGCTAGTGAGTTTATCCGCTGCTAAAAGTTTACCCAGTGGTTTTTTTGAGCTGCCTTGGCTAGATAGCCTGATAGACGAACTGCATATCAGCAACAATAAAATGAACTTTGCTTCTGTTAGATTGCTACACTTGCTATCTATTATCTGGGTATTTTGTTATTTTACTTCGGCTCGTTCAGCCTTTTTGACTACTTTGCTTAGTAAGGGCTTGATTATTATAGGCCGCCAAGCTTTGGCAGTTTTTTGCGTTGGCACAGTATTATCCATGCTGGGGTTGGTGATTATCACCGAGTATTCTTACAGCCTTACAATACAACTGCTGGTTTGTGTAATCGGCATCCTGCTGCTCTTCGGCTTAGGAGTTTTTCTATCATGGTATCAATCGCAGATTGGGCGAGCCACATCCGCTACAGCACACTCCTCAATCTCTACGCTGGCACCACGTTACTGATGATATCTACTGTGGCTGCATCCGAGGAGGAGCTGCCGATTACTCCAGATAAAACAGAGACGTTTTGCCAAAACTGGGTAGCGGCCTCCCAGTTTCAACCGCTGCTGCCCGCCACTTGGCGAGCACTTAAAGAAAAACCCTCACTGACGATTGTGGCCTTAGGTTCTTCTGCTACTGAAGGCGCAGGGCCAGACCTTCAGGATGATAGTTATCCAGCCAGTATTAGTAGAACACTGCTGAATAGTCTTCCAGATTATAAAGTTGTCATTTTAAATCAAGGTATTGGCAGCCAAACAGCCCATGAAATGTTGCAACGTATGGATGAAGATGTCATTGCTTATGAACCCGCTTTGCTGATTTGGGACACTGTTATTACTGATGCTTTGCGCGATGTCGGTGAAGATAACCTAATCCGTGTGCTGAAAAAAGGCATCAGTAAAGCGCGTAATGCCGGTATAGACATCATGCTTATGGATCTTCAGTGGTTACCGCGCGAGAATCGTTATCCACACTATGATCACTATCGGAGAGCCTTTCGAAAAGCAGCCACGGAGCTACAAGTACCTATAGTACCTAGGTATGAACTGATGAAAGCCATGGCGCAATCTGGATTATTTACCCAAGAACATCAAATAGGTACAGATGTATTAGCACTCACTGAGGCTACTAATCAATGCCTCGCAACGCTGATTTCCAAGGTGATCTCCAGTGAAATACAAGAATAGCCAGCCGTGGTTACCCGAATAATGCCACGCGCTTTATCTGGTTATAATGCTCCATAAAAACCCGGACAACCTCAGGATCAAAGTGCTTACCTGACTCTGTTTGAATATAATCAATTACTTTTTCTTCCGGCCACGCATCTTTGTATACGCGTGGATGAATTAAGGCATCCCAAACATCAATTACCGCAAAGATTCGTGCTGCCAAAGGAATAGCCTCACCCTTGAGGCCAGTAGGGTAGCCACTACCATCCCATTTTTCATGATGAAAATAGGGAATATCTGCACAGGGCCGTAGAAAATCAATATTGGCCAGTATGTCATAAGCGATTTGTGTATGCGTTCTGATCATGCTCATTTCTTGCGCATCTAGCTTTCCTGGTTTAAGTAAAATGGCATCGGGGATGCCAATTTTTCCAATGTCATGCAATACTGCCCCGCGCTCAATATTTTTAAGTGCTTTTGAATCATCAACGGCCATTAACCTTGCTAGCTCCACTGTCATTAGAGTGACTCGCGTCGTATGGTCTTTGGTTTCTTTATGGCGTAAGTCCATCACATGCACCCAGCCACGAATAGTCTGGTCATAGCCGCTGATAAGCTGATTATTGATTTCTATTTTTTCGTTAACAGCTTTTCGAATTAGAAAAAATAAAAGTATGCCGGTAAATATTATAAACATCCAACCTTTGATATTCTGTACAAAGGTCACATCTGTCTTATTTTCCAATAGATAGTCCACGCCGATATCGGAGAGGAATATCCATAAAGAACCCAACAGGAGATAGATCAATACAATGCGATACTGTGGTTTCATTTTTATTTTCATCATTGAGCACTCTTTATTGCTGGCTATTGGCCATTCATGAGAAATACATTAGCTGGACGTGCCTCTGCTGTCCATTGCACTGCACCCCTTTGGTCTACAGATGTTGTGTTTCACTACGACGAACTAGACTATCTCAAGGCATGGCAGCTGTTTACTGAGATCTGCCATGCCCTCTTAAATGCAGTGTTAGTCATCCCGTGTCAGTACCTCCAACAGCTCAATTTCAAAGATGAGGTTGGAGTGGGGTTTGATATGCTCGCCAACTTGGCGCTCGCCGTAGGCCAAATGCGCAGGTACAAACAACTGGCGTTTGCCACCTATCTGCATACCCATCAAGCCCTGATCCCAACCTTTGATAACGCGACCTGTGCCTATCACACACTGAAAAGGCTTGCCGCGCTGGTAAGAGGAATCGAATACTGTGCCATCTTCCAGCTTACCCTGATAATGGGTGGTGATCAGCGCGCCTTTGACGATGGCTTTGCCTTCTCCGAGGTGCAGATCAACTATTTTGAGTTCTTGGGTCATGACTACTCCTTAGCGTGGTTTTACCGCGTAAAATAAACCAACTACCAGTTATAAAAAAGTAGCTGTAAAAAATCAAGTAAATATAGTTAGGGGATTTTATTTTAGTCAAAATACCGATGATTTATGTTGACTTAATCAATTGTAGGTAACAACTTTTTCATATGATAAAATAGCTTATGTCCCTATAGTAAGCCACTAAATACAGATAGCAGTGATACAGTTGTCCAAGAGTACAGTCAGCGCGGGAGTAACCAGCATGCCTCTCCAACCCCCATATCCAGCAGATCCTGTTGATCTTTTGATCATCGGTGGCGGTATCAACGGTACGGGAATCGCGGCAGATGCGGTCGGGCGCGGTCTTTCGGTGTGCCTGTGCGAGCAGGTCTGTCTGTGATCATACCGGCTTGGATGAGTTGGTATCACCGCCGTAATCCAGTACAGTTCCAACGTTTTGCCAAACATATCTTCGGCTTAGAGAGCAGTGAACAAGGCATTGCGGCACTAGGGCTTGTCTGAAAAGTCAGCTCTGAGGCATCTCTCGATGCAAGCCAGCACCACCATGGCTCTGAAGCTGCTTTCCAGCTTGTCATACCGAGTACAGAGCCGACGCTTTTCCTTTAACCATCCA
>Ga0209373_10000994_pt1 | contig 37540 bp, 29 predicted proteins | sample Higcelweek5metaG_FD_187173 | JGI IMG/M metagenome (GOLD analysis project Ga0209373, IMG submission 187173) | Freshwater pond sediment microbial communities from the University of Edinburgh, under environmental carbon perturbations - High... | ecosystem: Environmental > Aquatic > Freshwater >... | reverse complement strand
GTTCTGGGCACGGGGCTACTTTGTTACAACCGTGGGGCGAGATGAAGAAGTGATCAGGCGTTATATCCAAAACCAAGAACTGGAAGACAAAGCATTGGACCAATTGGATATGAAGCTCTCAGCCTCCAAAAATCCAATCCTTTGTAACAGAATCCTTTATAACCACCTTTGGTGGTTCCCCTTCAAACTCCCAGCTCTGCTGGGAGTTATTGGCTCGACATTCTTATTCTTTCCCTGAACATCGAGACAACATACGGTGTCGTCAGATATGTCCTTTGGGGGTTTGATGCCGCCACAAACAAAGTTAAACTCGTGCATCTTTTCCGTTCCTGATCCTGAATTCTTTTCTCATCTTCTCAGCGATGACATGCGCGAATCCGCTGACGTCCTTTTTGTTGGGAAGTGTCTTTTCGCTATATACCTTTTTTGCGTCCCAATCTCTCGCAAAAGCTCTCATAATAAATGAAGCTTCACGACAATGCTTTGCGACGCCTTGATCAAACAAAGTCAGATCAGAGATTGATTTTACCATTCCATCTGCACCCAAGTGTTTAGGCATCTCTCTATCCATGTAATATCGAACATTGCTACACGCAAAATTTGATATAAATGTTTGGGCTAAATCTCCAAACCCTTCGGGTGTTGCTGATGCTTGAAGTTGCCGGTGCGTATCTCCCTTGGGTGCCTCCCAAAAACCAAGTTGAGGCGCAGGGGCTGGCTGAGTTAATAGGGTGTTAAGCGCAGCAATGCCAGCCTGCTTTGCAAGCTCGCTTAGATCCGTGATGTTCTTGGATCCATCACGCTGCGCTTTTTCGATGGCTTTCTCAAAACCTACGACGATATCTGTCCGACTTGGATTGTCGGGAACAGAAACCCCGATTTCCGATAGGGCCGCAGATAAATTATTCTGTTTCGATGCAATCGGAATCTGGCAGAGGAGTTGTAGTGCTTTTTGAAAGGCGGGGTCTTTACTGGCAGCAGAAAAAGATTTGTCGCAAGCATCCATTACGCGATCAGCCAAGTCAGCAACCGAGAACCCGTCGCTAGCTAAAAACTGGACGATCTCTTTCCATTTTCTTGTTGCTGGCAACCTGCCGAGCCGAACATGCCCCATTTGCGCCAAAACCTTATTATTTTATTACGCACCCAACGGTAGTAATAGTTTAGCTGTACTATCGCGATATTCCTAGATGCACTCAGAAATACAAAGGTTTTTTTGACGTTTTACGCACGCTTGACACCAGTATGCGCTTTATAAGGCGTTCACTGTTTGTTAATGTGCTCTACAAAGCATTTTTCTTGACAAATCGCGCAATATGCTTTATAAAGCATATACCAGACTTCAATTAGCCTTTTAAGGTCGCCCATGGCTCGCAAGAATAAACTTTTGGAAACGCCGCCTTATGCTGTCGAACAGGCATTAAAACGCTTGGGGGCTAATCTGCGTACGGCGCGATTGCGGCGCAACCTGACCATTCAGGATGTTGCAGAAAAAATCGGCACTGGTCCGCGCGCGGTGGGCGATGCCGAAAAAGGAAAACTGGCGACAGGTGTCGGCACATATGCTGCCTTGCTGTGGGCGGTTGATCTGCTGCCGCAGTTGGAGGATGTCGCTGATCCAGCGAAGGACAAGGAAGGGTTGGCTCTGTCCTTAACGCAAGGCCGCGAGAGGGCAAGCACGAAGGGAGACCTCGACAATGATTTCTAAAGTGCCCGCACAGGAAGCGTTTGTTTATATCACGCTGCCGGATCAACTGGAGCCAGTGACGGCGGGGCGCTTTGTCATATCCGAAGATCGTCATGGCGTTTCGCTCGGGCGCTTTGTCTATGGCAAAAGCTACCTTGAGCGCGTGGATGCTGTAGCGATTGATCCTGTCGAGTTGAAACTGGCAACGGGAACATTCGAGACGACGGCGATGAATGGCGTGTTCGGCGCCTTGCGCGATTCCGGCCCTGATTATTGGGGGCGTCGTGTCATCGAACGTCATGCGGGCAAAGCGCGTCTTGGCGAACTGGATTATCTCCTTTATGCGCCTGATGATCGGGCTGGCGCGCTTGGCTTCGGCTTAAACCAAACGCCGCCTGCGCCGAAAAGAGATTTCAACAAAACGCTTGATTTGGAAAAACTTCAGCAGGTTGCCGACGTCATCATGCGTGAAGAAGAACTGCCTGCGACACCAAGCCATGCTCAGATTGAAGATTTGCTTCTGATGGGCACGTCCATGGGCGGCGCAAGGCCGAAAGCGGTTGTGGAAGATGAAAGCGGTCTGTGGATCGCCAAATTCAACCGCGCCGACGATGCATGGAATAACGCGCGCATTGAACATGCAATGCTTGTTTTAGCGCGCGCCTGTGGTCTTAAGGCGGCAGAAAGCAAAGTGGTCGATGTCGGCGGCAGGGATGTTCTTCTCGTTAAGCGCTTTGATCGGAAGAAAGTCCGGGGCGGGTATCATCGCGCACGCATGATCAGTGCGTTGACCTTGCTGCGTGCCGAAGATGGCCAACGGTCAAGAGAGCGTTGGTCTTATGTCGCGTTGGCCGAGGAACTGCGCCGCGTAAGCGCCGAGCCAAGCAAAGATGCCGCTGAACTTTTCGGGAGGATGGTTTTCAACGCGCTGATCTCGAACACCGACGATCATCCGCGCAACCATGCGCTGATCGCCAAGGATAAAGACTGGAGGCTTTCTCCAGCTTATGACCTGACCCCGACAGCACCGATCAGCATCGAACGCCGCGACCTTGCTATGATCTGCGGCGACATGGGGCGTTTTGCCAATGCCCAGAACCTGCTATCGCAAAGCGCGCGGTTTCTGATAGTCCCAGAGGAAGCCAAATCTATCATCGACGCGATGGAACGCACGATCAAAGCCGCATGGTATAAAACCGCGCGCGCTGAAGGCGTTTCCGAACACGATTGCGCGGCCATGGCTGGAGCCTTCGCTTATGAGGGATTCAGGTCAGAAAGCCGATAAGCATGCAATCCTTACGATCAGAAATATCTCCGCCCCTAGACGCGCTCCAGCTTCGTCGCATTGAAGCCACACATCGAGGGTTTTTGTATCAACACCTGTATGCTTCTGCTTGTTTGCTATTGGCTCAACAGTCTGGTGCCACTTCGATTATTGTTGAGAAAGATGAAGATGTAGAAATCGTGCTCCCGGACCAACACTTATATGTTCAAGTAAAAACGAGATCAGCCCCTCTAACATTCACCGACATTCAAGGAGCATTGGAGCGTTTTGACAGCTTACGCATACAACACCAGACTGGGATAAGGTCAGGCAGAGCGATTTTCGTTGTCACCGCTAACATTCAACCAAGCACCACGCTTCAACGACGCATCAAAGAGGAAAACTGGCCCACAGATGTTCGCCTACATTTTCCCAATTGCCCAGATGAAGTAGACGCGGCGTTACCTGCGCCGTGGCACAATGTATCCGAGGCGCTACAATCTTGCGTTAAGCTCGCCGCAGGACTTCCTTATGGATTGCTAGCCCCAGAAACACTTATCTGGAAACTAGCAGGCTGCGTTATGCTGGCGGCAACAGGAAATGCCCCTCGTACTGATCATTCGTTCAGTACAGATGAACTTCCAGATATTTTTGAGCAATTGGTTGTTCAGCTTCATGATTTTCCAGCCCCACCCACAACATATCGGCCTCAGACAGATGAGCCACCACTTCTGAAATCGGACAGAGTTAGAATTATTACCGGTTACTCTGGTGCAGGAAAAACTTCATGGGTATCTCAAGCTATAACTCACTCCACAAACAAAGTCGTATATTTTGATGCCAGTGATACACCGGGGCCAGCGTTAGCATCCTCCTTAGCTCGCGAGCTTGCCGCACACCTCTACGGCAAGTCAGGAGGTGGCCTTGGCAAAGTGCTGTTGCCCGGAGCATCAGGCTTGGAACTTCTTCATGCGATCGGAACGCGGCTTGTGGCAAATAAAGAAAAAATTGCCGTAGTTTTGGATAATGCTCATCATATGCCTTCTGCAGATATCAATGCAGTCATTCAAAAAGCAAATTTGATCAACTTTATTCTCATCTGTCAGCCGTGTCTGAACGTGCATGAACTCGAATCTATTCTTTCCGTTACATCTGAACCGTTGCGCGGTTGGTCAACCGATACTATTGCTATAGAAGCTGCATCCCGAGGATGTCGAGGTGATCTCGCTGCGAACCAGCGCCTTTTAGATTTAACGGCGGGCATGCCGCTTTATGTGCAAAACGCACTGGCAATTACAGCAAAAGAATATAATGGAGCCATTGTAGATTTCTGCGCCGATTTAGAAATGCGAACGCATACCGTCGAAACGGCACAAGAAATTATACTTGCTCGTGTTTTTTGTGGGTATTCGGAGGCATCTCGCCGCGCGATCGCAACACTCAGCCTTTTGGACACCCCTCTGGATCAGTACGAAGCATCATCATTGCTGATACAGACTTTGACCATCGACGATAAAGGCGCGAGCGCACTCATTCGTCAACTTCGATCGACGGGGGCGATTGATTTCTTCGGCGGCAATCGACTTAAGGTTCATGACGCAATACGGATGCTAGGTCGTGCGCATCTCGAAACTCTTGGGAAAGATGCTGTTCACAACGCGCAGGTGGCACTTAAAAGTCTTCTCCTTGTTTCTATCCAAAAGCAATGGGAACTCCCGAAACTCATGATGTACCTCCGGTTGCTTGCCGCAACGGGGGATGTCAAAACGCTTGTTCAACTTGTGACGGACGAGTTATTCCACGAGCTTGGTGTTAGCCCCGAGATCATGGCCTTCCTTGAAAAAGCCGCTGCATCCGAAGAGACCGAACCGGAAGAACGCTTTTGGGCATTAGATGGCTTGGTTTTTGCTGACATGAAACAGGGAAAATATCAAAAGGCTTCCGAACAACAGGAAGCTATGGCGCGAATTATTGAAGAACATAATCTTGGGGGGGAAGAACGGCTTGCGCTTGCTATGAAACGAATGAATATTTTAGCGCTTGACGGCAAAGTTGATGAGGTCATAGCCATCATTTCCGAGATCTCAGGGTTGCTTCCTGATAAGCCAGCACATCAAAGGATATTCAAATATAACGCTGCTAATGCGCTTTTCCATCTGGGAAAGCATGAGGCTGCGATTATCGAAGCATCTGATTTGATACAAGAATATTACGATCTTCTTGGTGTTGCCCCTGAAGACATTGTTGGCAAGAATCCTGACAAAATTCGTCCTCTACTCAAGCAAGGCAAGGATGTCACTGATGATATAAAGCACCTTGCCGATTGTCTCGATCTATACGCTCAGGCGATGAATGCCTCAGGGCAAGATGCTTGTCTTGCGCGCATCCATGCCATGAAATTCTACGATCTTGCTTGCACACCGGATTCCCTTATTCGCGTTGGACAGTGTCTCGTTGATGAATTTGTAGGACGAAATGATTTCATTGGCGCACGTGAAATCATCGAAACCAATCTTCTTCCTAATGTTCAAAGATTAAAGCTGCTTGAACGCATCATTCCGGTGCGAAGCCAGTATGCTGTTATTCTTGCGTATTGTGGAGAAATTGATGCAGCGGACGCTGAGATGGCGCGATTAGAAGCATATGAGTCCGGGCTAGATGAAAAGGGGCAATGGGAGCTGAGAAATCAGCGGAAGCTAATTTCTGAAATACGGCAGAAAGGTCCCCCAAGACAGTGGGTGCCAATCGATCCAGAAATTGCTTCAGGGAGAAGAAAAATAGGGCGAAATGAATTATGCCCATGTGGCTCTGGCAAAAAATATAAAAAATGCCACGGTGCGGTGTAGGATAAGATCTCAATCCTTCGCCCCCAGATACCCGCTTGATTACGCTCCGGTTTTCAGCTTTTTGCTTCCACAGTGCTTCCACGAGATAAAATCGGGCGGATTTTAACGATTTGGGCGCCAAAATATGGCGCATAAGTCTTTGAAATATAAAAGAAAAACGGTGCTGCCGATAGGAATTGAACCTACGACCCCGTCCTTACCAAGCATCCCGAGATTAACACAATCAACGCGTTAATCTCCACATCACCGATATTTTCGCCCAAAAATCCCAAGCGTTCCGTTGGTGTATTTTACAGTGTAATGTTCCCAAGATTTAACCCTTGTTGCTACCTTAAATGGTGTTTTCAGCAGACCTCTTGGTATCCTGATTTTCAAAACAGAAAAGGAACTCTTCGCTTAAGTTATGCTCTTTCATTTGCCTTCTGGGTCTCAACCTTATTCGCAACTACAACGTGCTGCTCCCGTTTGTCTTTGGAACTTCCGTCACAGTCTTCCAAACCCATCCTTCTTAGAAAATAGTATAAAAGTGCTAGACGAACCGTAACGTCAAGCCTTCCATTTCTCATGTTATAATCCTGAGCAATCGCGTCAGCTTGACTTTTGCTGAGCTTGGGGTGGGGTTTAAGGCTAATGGTGAAAGTCTCGTGCCATGCCTTGTCGCCAGACCCGGAAACGGCATCTCCCTTAGCTTCCCTTACTTTTTGAATTCTGGACAAAAGAAAATCTTTATAGCAGTTGCTTCTGTGACAATAGGACCTCGCATGCCACCTGTGGCCATCAAAAGCGAAGGCATGTGGAGATATCTGCCTCCATGAAGGATCTTCGCTGGACATGGATTGGTAATATACCTCCAGCGCCTTTTTTTCTTTTATGCACTGAACAACGGCCTTCAGGATGATTGGGCTAATATTTCGGTGAGGTAGGCGTACAAAATCATGTTCAGGCAAAAATGAAAGCCAGACATCGTCCAAATTGGCTCCTACTTTCAAACTCTCTTGTAGCAAGTTTAAATAGACATCTACATCTGGATTGAAAAAAACAGGTTTGAAGGTCTTTGCTGCTAAATACTTCTTCTCGCGCGGGTTATATATCAGGTTCTCTGGCGCTTTTTCCTGATAATAGCTTAAGTCCTTAGAGGCCTGTGGAACAGATATTTTGAACTGGTTCATGATGTCAGATCGATTGATCTGTCCCTCCCAGTAAAGACAGAAATCTATAAATTCCAGTCTCTTTTCGACACTCCAGCGGCGCGTCTCTTTCATTGTAACCCCATATCCCATAATGCGTATAGAAAGTATATTGACTCACACTTCATTGTGTGCGTATAGTTTTTATACGGTCTTGGGTCTGGATCGTCAACAGTCTAGAACACCCTAAACAATAAATACAAAGGAGTGATAAATGGAAAAGAACGATCAACTCATTGATGTGGAAGACATCTGTGAGGCAACAAAAAATGGCCGCAAGGTTCGAGATCACGGTCCTTACAAGGTATTAATCGGCAATGAAAAACTGGAATACACACCAGCCATCATCGAAGATCCAGTCCCAACGGGGGCCCAGATCCTTGAAGCTGCCAAGGTTGTGCCTACCATCGAGTTCCAGGTCTACCAGCTTTTGAAAACGGGCCTTCTTGAGAACCTAAGACCAGATGAGACAACGGACTTACGGACCAAAGGCATAGAAAAATTTCTCGTTTTCAGAAGCGATCGGTCTTTCCGTTTTGAACTTGATGGGCGTCAAATTGAATGGGGCGCCATGGTCATTTCTGGGCTAACGCTTAAAAAGCTTGCTGGCGTCGATCCAGCAACATATGGCCTATGGCTTGAAGTACATGGTGGGGAAGACCTGGCCATAGCTGACACGGAACTTTTTGACCTATCTAGGCCTGGAGTTGAACGGTTCTTCACAGGTATCACACAGACGACCGAGGGCTAAAATGTCATTTTTACCCCTTGCAGACAGGAAGTACCTTAACAATAGCGGCATTGTTTATGAGGAAACTGAAGAAGGCGGAAGAAAGGCCCTTATCATTAAGGGCTACGAACTTCCGCCTGATCGATACGATGTTGCGTCGGCAGACATTCTGATCATACTTCCGGCTGGCTATCCTGACGTTGCGCCAGATATGTTCCATGCCATGCCTTGGCTTCGCCTAACGGATGGGAATAAATACCCCATAAAGGCAGACCAACCGGTGTCCTTTGCCGGTCAAAATTGGCAGCGATGGTCAAGACACAACAACAGCTGGCGATCTGGAGTGGACGGTATATGGACGATGCTAAAACGCGTTGAGCACGCTTTGGAGAGCGCCGCATGACTGCTTTCGATATCGTTATCCAAGAAAAGCATTTTGAACAACTTTCCAAGCTTGCCTTTCCTTCCAACGGCAGCGAGGGGGCTGCGTATGTTCTGTTTGGAAGAAGCCGAATAAAAGAAGACCCATGGGACAAAGAACCTCGTTATAGGCTTACGTCTTACGAAGTTCAGCCAATCCCAGAAGGCGCGCTGATTTCTTCCAGCTCGAAACACATAACCTGGGATACGGCTTCATTTATTAAGCTTCTAAAACAAGCACAGCAGGAAGAACTAACCCTCGGCATTGTCCACTCTCACCCTGAAGGCTATTTCGGTTTCTCGGCACAAGATGATCGCAATGAAAGGGACCTTCTACAGCTCGCCCAGAATAGAAATGGCTCAGGAGAGGAGCTGGCCAGCTTGCTTTTGCTTCCAGATAACAGACTTAAAGGGCGGCTGTGGAAATCCAACACCGCACCGATTGAAGCAACACAGATTTCTATTGTTGGAAAACACCTCCACATTCACAAGGCAAAAGAATCCGCGCCAGCACCAGAGTTTTTGGCACGGCAAGCCATTCTTTTTGGAGACGCTTTAAACAGCCTTCTGCAAGGCCTTAAAGTGGGGGTTGTAGGTGGTGGTGGGACAGGAAGCCCTACGGCAACACTATTGGCCAGACTAGGGGTAAAAAACATAGCTATTTTCGATAAGGATATCGTTGAGAAAACAAACCTCAATCGTCTGTATGGCGCTAACATGAAAGATGCCAAAGAGAAAACGGCTAAAGTCGAAGCCTTAAAAAGAGAAATCATTAGCTTTGGTCTGGGGACGCAAGTTGAAATCTACAAGGACTGGATTTCCAATCCTGCAACTTGGGATGCCCTAAAATCATGTGATGTAATCTTTGGCTGTACGGATGACAATGATGGTCGCCTGCTGCTCAACAGACTTGCCTATTTTTATCTTATCCCTGTCATTGATATGGGCCTAGCTATTCAGCCGACCCAAGATCAAAAGCATTTACAAGATTTAAGCGGACGCGTCACCGTTTTGGTTCCAGAAGCACCATGTCTTCTATGCCGCAACATAGTCAGTCAGACATTGGCACGCGAAGAGGACCTGAAAAGGCGGAACCCAGAAGAGTTCCAGCGCCAAAAGGAAGAAGCTTATGTTCGCGGTGGCGGGAATCCGGCTCCTGCTGTTATAACCTTCACAACGGCAACTGCTTGCTTGGCCATAGATGAGCTTATCCAAGGGCTATGTGGTTTCAGAGGTTCTGACGGATGGTGTTGGCAAAGAGTCCGCCGCTTTGATCTTCTGCAAGATCGGAAACCTGGCTCCATTCCGAACGATACGTGTCCAGTCTGTGTTAATAAACAGTACTGGGGAAGAGCCGACGTCGAACCGTTCCTTGATAGAGTAGGATAACCCATGCTTATAAATTTATTCCAACGGTTTCTCAGCACGTCTCGCATTATCAGCAAGCCGGACTATGAAGTAATAATTGTCTCGAGATATCCTAGGCCTGATGAACTTCAACAAGGTTCCCTTTTTATCGTACAAAGCGGTAATATCACAAAATGGCTTTGCCTTAGATGCCCAGACAAATGCGGAGAGATAATTCAACTGTCCTTAAATCCTAAACAGCGCCCTAGCTGGTCCATAGAAACGGATTGGTTAAGTCGTCCGACTATATGGCCATCCATAAACCGCCTAAACGGTTGCAAAAGTCATTTTTGGATCAAAAAAGGGAAAGTTATCTGGCACAGGGATTAGACGAACCATGAAGGCATTATTCACTCGAGCAACTGTCTAAATCACGCCTTGGTACAAAACGAATGCATATATCCAGCCCAGATAAAGAACAGTAACCCTATATGGCTGACATCGCGCAAATCCAGCTCTCTTATTTTTGAGGCGGGTGTTCCAGCATGACGGATTCCGGGGTAGTCTGACGCTAAACCATAAAGGTTTTCTATGCTCTTTCTTATGCTTCCTTTATGCGGGAACCTACCTGCTTGCTCGAACGTTTTTACTGCGCTGGCAAAGCCCTCGGCTCGCTTAACCCCCCCGAGATCAGCAGCAACGGCTTCCAAGTACATACAACATTTTGTCAAAGGGATTTTGCAATCAGCATCTTTTTGGTTGTTTCTTAACAATGCCCCATATGCTTCTTCAAAGTCTGTCCAGAGCGCTTTCAGGTCTTTATGTGGGCCACACTCCGAAGCAATACAGCTATAAATTTTTTGTATTTCAGACGTCAACAAGGGCAGAATTCTATAATCGGACGTCATTCTGTAGTTCATGTTATACTTATCAATAAATTTTATTACCAAATCAGCAAAGACCTCCCCCAAGGCCGCATCATACTCATTCAGGAACAGTAAGATTGTATTTTCAAAATATAAGATTAGGGCGAGGTCAGGAAGTTCTTCTGGAATGCCGATAGAGCAAAAAAGATTAAAAGCATTGTTCTTCTGATCCTCCGTCTCCAAGGTCTCAATTTTCTCTCGAAACAATCTAAAACGTTCGTCGCTGTACCATACGTTTTTGCCTAATGATTTCTCGCAGGCATCAAATAATTCGATAGAAAGGGCAACAAAAACGTCCTGAGTAAGAGGTGTTTCCCATTCATAGTCTGCAAAGGGTATATAAACTTCTTCTGCAATGTAGCTCCTATTTGACAGAAAGGTGCCGCCCATCACAATTCACCCCCAAAGGCGCGCTGAACAAGGGCGTTAAACAAGTCATCTGCGTCCTTTTTAAATAAAAGAAATGGATCCCTGTCCTTTGAAACAGCTTTGACAACCTCCTCAAACTTGGCTTGTTCCTTTGCCGGGGGAATCCCCAACCGGATCCGTTTAAAGTCACTGGCACTAATATTGGACATGTTGACAGCGGGCTTTGCCATAGCAAACAGCATTCGTTTTCCAGAAGCTGAGTTAAGTGCAGCGGATATATAGTGCGAAGATATGCCAGACCTGAATCTGGCGCGAACCAAGTATCCTGCATAAGTCATCTCTTCGGCTCTATCCCAAACCGCCGTTTTCCCAACCAACTCCCGGCTGTTCGTTCGGTTGAACAATAAATCCCCTTTGCTAAGCAAATATTTTTCGACCTGCTGTTGGGTTGTGTTCATGTACTTCAAATTTGTAAGATCAATTTGTCCATCATTTGTAATGTTTCCCATCCTTAAAACAGGAACACCGATTGGTGCCACCTCAGATTTTTCTGAGGTCCCATAAGAAACGTCATCAGCAATATCCCCAAGACTTTTTACTGGCCAGCCTGTTGTTTTGGATATGGGGTCACCAAACATATCAAGAAAGGTAGAGCGGAGGAGATCGTCTAGGAGATTTATGGCTTCTTGTCTTTTTTGACGGAGGGCATCGGCCCTATCCAAGATAGCTGCTATTCTCTTTTGCTCCGGAAGAGGGGGAAGAGGAATCTCAAACTCTTCTATAGTCGCCTTTGAAACCTCTTTGAATGTCGCTCCATTCCCTCTCTCTGCAATTTTAGGGGCCATCCATTTCATACAATAAAAAAGATAGTTGGAATCAACATTTTTATGAGGGACTAGATTCTTAAACCCCTGGTTGGTACACATAGGCGTACCCGCTATTGCAACCAAACCAATTGGCGCTCTTGAGCTAAACAGAATACTTCCCTTAGGCAGCAGTGAGGTTGAGCAGGATTTATACCCCTTTTCTGTAATGCATTCAGGTGTAACTGATATAACTTTCTTGCCATTAAGATTACTAATGTCCTTAGGAGTAACCCAAGGGATTTCACCACCCCAGTTCTCTTCATTTTCTCGGCGCGGTGTGGATCCGGAAACAATGTCGCAACATTTTGGTATTTTTTGCAAAGGCCAGCTATTGGACATCACAACATCCCCTCCAGCTCTTCTAGCTCTTTCTGGATGTCGGTTTCGAGCTTTTGAAGCCGCTTTAGGATTGATTTGGGCTTCTCATACTCCACATCTTCATGCACTGTTTCTCGATAACGGCTGAAGGAGAGGTCGTATTTGTTTTCTTTGATTTCCTTTAAGGGCACACAGAAATGTTTTTGTGTTCTGTCTGTGTCCTTCTTGGCGTTCCTTTTTTTATAGCACTTCAGAACATCTGGAAGGTCACTCCCGTCAATCTTGGTTCTTTTGTCATCAAGGGAGTAGCCATCATTCTCTACGCCATAGAAGAAGACGTTATCTGTCTGCCCACCTTTAGTGAAGACCAAGATGGCTGTGGAGACACCGGCATAAGGCTTGAAGACGCCAGAGGGCAGAGAGATTACAGCTTCTAGCTGGTTCTCATTCACCAAGGTTTGTCTTAAAGCAGTGTGGGCCTTGCTTGAGCCAAACAGGACACCATCCGGCACAATGGTGGCTGAACGCCCACCCATTTTGAGCATTCTAAGAATGAGGGTTGCGAACAGAAGCTCTGTCTTCTTAGTTTTGACATTGGAGGTCAGGGAAGGATGCACATCAACATCATCCAAGCTCCCCTTAAAGGGCGGATTGGCCAAAATGACATCAAAGAAGTCTGAGGCTTGCTTGCTGAAGCGTTCTGGGAAGCTGTTTGAAAGGGTGTCTTGATAGTGAATGTCTGGGTCGTTCACCCCGTGCAGCATCAAGTTCATGGCTGCAATTCTGAGCATGGTGGCATCGAAATCAAAGCCATGAAACATATCATTCTGGATGTGCTTACTATAAGGGGCGAGCAGATCGCCCGTGTAAGTTTTCTCTCCACTCTCATGTTTAATGATGCCGTTTGGAGAAGTATGTTTTTCCAAAAGATATTGCATCGCCCCAACCAGAAAGCCACCTGTACCACAGGCGGGGTCAGCAATCACTTCATCAGGTCTGGGCTCCATCAGCTCTACCATCAACCTGATGATATGCCTTGGAGTTCTGAACTGCCCATTGATGCCGGCTGTTGTCAGTTTGGACAGCAGATATTCATAAAGATCGCCCTTTGTGTCTCCCGCCGTCAGAGGCAAAGCTTCGATCATGGTGACGGCAGAAACCAGCAAGCTTGGCTTTTGAATCATCAGCTGAGCATCTTTCATATACTCGCCCAGAGAGGATTGCTTTGACATCAACCTGAAGTGGGGGAAAACACCATCTCTGATCACAGAGAGCATTTCTTCCCCTTTAAGATTTTTGAAATGGCTCCACCTAAGGTGCTGCTTATCTTTTTTAAAGATGGCGTCGAATTCCTTACCTGTTCTGTTTGCCTGCTTTTCTTTTCTGCTTTCGGCCACATCCAAGAGACGCGCAAACATCAAGAAAGATATTTGCTCAATCACTGTCAGCGGGTTTGTGATGCCGCCCGTCCAAAAATCAGTCCATAACTTGTCAATTTGGCTTCTCAGCTCACCCGTAATCATACTTGCACCTGTTCAACTTTTGATTCTTTTGAGAATGAACTTATAACGCCTATTAGCTCATTTGCGAGTGCTTCTTCTGGAAAGACCCCATCAAATCCATCACTATCAATTAATGTGAAGGGCGGCTCATAAAGTTCATCAAGCTCTATACCCCCATTTTGGGAAATGTGGTTCATCAGAAGGTCTAAGAACCTCATCTGTTTAGCACTTAAGGCCGCATGATCTTGGACAAAGCTTTCAAACTGCTTGTGCACCGCCTGAGCATCAAGACCAATAAGGCCTCTGATCAAAAGCTGCAGATTTCCGGCAACCTCTGGGAAAAACTTAGCCAGCTTCTTGAGGTCAACATCAGGGTTTTGTGTCAAAACGGTTGAGCATAAGGCTTCGATGTCTTTGTCCGTGACAGGCACCCCACTTCTGATTTTCTGCAGAGCGGGGACTGTGTTGAATAAGCTCTTCAGCACTTCTTCTACACGCTTTCTGTAAGCAACAAGGCTAAGCCCTTCCAGTTTTGGATTATAAGTATCAATTTCAATCAGGTCTGGATTCTCACTTACATCAATTGTGGGAGGCGGCAATGGCTCCCCACCCTTTTTTCTTCTGTACTTCATGATGCCACGAAGTTCAGTCCGAACTTTTTCAAGGCTAGAAACGGTTGGGTTTTGCCAAAAGGCGGCTGCTTTAACCTCTTCAACCAGCGCCAACTTGTTGCGAACCTGATTGATGTTTATGGGAAGATCAAAAACGGCATCTACAACCTTATCCTTAAGGTCAGCAAAAGAAGCCGAGGCCATAAGTAAAGCGGTTTGAAGGTCTGTTAGAAGGAGATCAAAATTATAAGCCTCATCATCCCCTCTTGAATCTCTCCATTGCATGAGGGACGCGGCATCATTTTTTAAAGAGTGCCTTGTGGGCGCGTTAAAGTCTTGGAGCGTTCTTCCCTCTTGAAGAGATTTGATCTCTCTCCACTTTTCTTTTACAGAAATGGACTCGTTTGGAAGAGCGGCTATGTCTTGACCAATCAATGTTATGGCAAGGTCAAAGGCCTCTGCCTTACCTTTTTGCAAGGCGGTTTCAGCCAAACAAACACGGCTCTCGAAAACTCTTTGAAGTAGTGATTTTGTTTTGGCTGGCTCCACAGGCTTGTACGATTCATCAAAGAACTCAAAGTTAGCCCAATGATCAAAAATCCTGAACTTCTCTTTGTCCTTGCCTGGGCCGAAAAGGTTTTGGCAAAGCCGTGTTCCTCTGCCAATCATTTGCCAAAACTTCACATAGGATTTCACCGGTTTGGCAAAGACCAAATTAACAACCTCAGGAACATCGATCCCTGTATCGAGCATATCCACTGAAATGGCGATGGTCAGCTCTGTGTTTCCACCCTGTCCCTTGAAATCATCAATAAGCTGCTCTGCTCTTGGATCATAATTATCAATGACCTGGCAGAACAGGCCCCCATATTGAGGATAGAGCTCATCAAAAACCTCTTGCATCAAAAGTGCATGCTTGTGGTTTCGAGCAAAAACAATGGTTTTCCCAGGTCGACCACCGGTTGCATCACGGATGCCATTTTCCATCAGGTTCCTGATGATGATCCGATTGGTGTCCTTGTTGTAGATGAAGCGGTCTATCAACTTCTCGTCATATTCCACAACTTCTGGATCTTCCAACTGTTCCTCAAGCTGACGTTTTTGCTCCTCATTCATTTGGGAATATTTGATGCCTTCCCTCAAGAAGCCGGTTGTGTGCGTGATGACCTCAAATGGCGTCAGATAAGGCGGCCTATGATTAATGGCATCTTCAAATGAAAAGTATGATGTTGGGTCTTTATCCTCGCACCCAAACATTTTGTAGGTGTTTCGAGCAATGAACTGCACTGGAGTAGCTGTAAGCCCGACTTCAAGTGCATCAAAATAGGTAAACAAGTCTCTATAGCGATTGTAGATGCTTCTGTGAGATTCATCCGCAATGATAAGATCAAAAAAACCTACATCGAAAGACTGGAGACACTTCATCATGGCTGGGTAGGTTGCCAGATAAATTCTTTTATTCCTGTCTTTGTAAGTTGCATGAGAGACAGTTGTTCTAGGCTCTCCTGGGAGAAATTCTTTGAAAGCGTTCAAAGCCTGTTTTCTAAGCTCTCTTCTGTCACAGAGAAACAAAATTCGCTTTGCCCACTTTGCTCTAACTAAAGCTTCACAAAGAGAAATGGCAACTCGTGTTTTCCCTGTTCCTGTTGCCTGAATGACAAGGGATCTTCTGTGATTGCCAGAGAATCTTTCACAGACACGCTTCACTGCTTCAATCTGGTAAAGCCTTCCCGCAATTTGAGGGTCTGGTGCAATTGTTTCAAGAGGTGCTTTTTCAAGATTTCGGAACAAAAGGTAGTCCAAGCTGTCTTTAGAATAGAAGCCGAAGATTTTTCTTGGTGGCTCTTTAACAGCATCATTCCAGATGAAGGTCTCGAACCCGTTTGAGTAGAAGATAACGGGTCTTTGTCCATACTTAGCTTCTAGGCTGTCTGCATAAAGTTTGGCCTGGGTTCTTCCCCTTTCAGGGCTAACCGCTGTTTTCTTCGCCTCGATAACAGCCAATGGCTTACCGTTTTCAGCCCATAAAACATAATCAGCATAACCAAGGCCTGAGGTGGTGGGTTGATTATTAACCTCAATTTCTTGTCCTACTTGCTCAGTTGATACACCAGAAGGATCAATATTCCAGCCAACCTCTAAGAGCATCGCATCAATAAGCTCTTTTCTTGTTTTGGCTTCATCGAATTTTAAAGTGTCCGCCGCCTTTTGGCCCGCATCAAGAACGGACTGAAGTTCTGCCGCCGTTTTCGCATGTGCTTCTGCTGTTTTCCGTTCTTCTTCCAGCTTTTGCAAAAGCTGCTGCATCTCGGCTTCTTGAAGAGCTAACTGCTCTTTGAGCTTTTTCTTTTCTGCTTCGACTGCTGCATGAATGTTTGTTTGTAGTGGGGCCTTATATTCACCACAGGAAGTGACACTCCCCTTATATAGGGAAATGTGAATCCATCTAGCTAGGTCAAAGGCACTTTGAAGACCGCACAAAGCATCTTGACTTGATCCATAATTGGAATGAGCTGCACTGTTGCCCGCTTTTCTGAGAATATGGATTTTGTTGATAATGACCGAAGGGACGCTTTGTCTGAAGCATTCTTCATTTAACAGGTCATTCAGATTTGCCTGAAAAGGGCGCGGCAACTTTAGGTGGGAATAAAGACCAGTAACAAAAACCTCAGCAAACAACCTGAGCTTAACAAGGCTGCTGACTGGATCTGAATATGCATAGGCCTCGGCAAAGGCACCCAAGTCAGCCAACTCGCCTCTGTGAGTTCTGAGAAACTCAAAATTTGTTGATTGACGACCAGCCATCCATTTGATCCATAAGCCTATTCAAAAACAATTAAAGCCCTCCTTTGTTAGCATAGTTAAGCTCAAACAATCCACATCATTAGAGGTTTTGTGGTCTTATCCCACAGATGTTTAGCTGCCTGCTAGGCCGAATCTTCAGTTGTTTCTACCGTTTCGACCCCTCCCAAATGGGCAACGCGCCTCCCTGTAACTTATTGTCTTGTCGATATTTTCTATCACGAGCCCCGCCGTCACTTACAGTTCTTCAGGCAAGACTGAAACGGTTAGACTTAAAGGATAGAGAGTCTCTTTTCCAAGAAAGGCAAGAATGGGCGAGGCAAGCCATATGAGTGGCCGTTTAAATCATTTGCTCAAACATTCAAGACTCTTCGCAAAGAACTAAGCATTCACTAGACCTTATGGAGATGCGGGCATCAGTTGCTGTTTAAGCCTAGCGAGTTCGGCTTTGTGTTCTTTGATTGTGAGGTTACGGAAAGAAGGATGAATCGAGCTCCCATGAGCTCTCCAGCCAAAGGCGAAAGGACATACTGTTCATGCGTATCCTTAATCAGCCTCCAGAAAGGCCTGACTGCGACTCTTAAAACTGCCACTTGGTTTGGTTAAGAACTTTCTTAGGCTTTTTTTAAGGTGCCTTTTGACTCATCTTAAGAGTCGGAATGTGCTTGATTGGTATTTGTGGGGCGGCCCCACCCCTTTTTTTGTGATTTCTTGAGGAAGGTTTGCTGCCTTAAAAATGGAACAAGACAAAATTCGCCTCAGTGACGCGCAGAAGATGGTGCGTATCGAAAGCCCGATCCGAGCCGAGGATAGGGAGGGGTACCCATTTTTCAACGCGCATCAATATTTTCTATTTTAATATCAGCCCCAGTTTATTGATAACCTGTTCACTAAACAGACCGGCAAGTGTACCAATAATAAAACCGCCTATAGCATCTTCCACAATGATGGACTGGCTTTTGTCTGGCTTTCTTGCCATAAACAATACAAATACTAATCCGAGCAAAACACTTCCAACCAACGTTAAAAAGTGAAAGCCCCCGGAGATGGTCGCGTCGAGCAGGGCATAACGAATAGTATATCCACAAAGCGCCCCAATCGCACCACTTGCAGGAACCATGTATGCTGAAGGGTAGAGGGTGATTTTTCTCACGAGAGATTTTTGCATTATTTGATTATCTTCTGGCTTTCGATAAAGGATTTTGAAAGCTATGTCATATGCCATTACTCGGAACAGCCTGGGCGATCGTATCTTGAATGTGTATGAGACCGATGCCCCGGTTGCTAAAGATTCTCCGGCATGGCCGTTTTTTGCCGTATTTTCTTTTTGCCGGTTTTCTTCTTCGAGTCTGTTAAGTAGTTTTTCAAGCTTCTCCCTATTAATTTCGTAAAGCTTCTTTATAAAGCTATCTTCTCCTTCCAAGGAGATAATATCCCGTTCTATTCTTGTAGCGTCTTCCCAACTATTAATTGTCAGGGCTTCCCGTGTGCATAGTGAAGCATACCGTAGAAGATTTTGTTGGATTTCACTGTTTATTGAAACAGCTGAATAAATTGATGATGGGCTAGGCATGCTTGAAAAAATGCGCTGGACCGCCGTCATGTTTCTTGATCGATCTAGAATAAACGCTAGTCGCGCTTGCCTTTCCATTTCTGCAAATAAACGCTTTACTCGGATTAGCGTTTCGCTTTCTGGGTCAGATTCAGATTCTGACTCTGTTTTAAGAAGGATTCCTGCTACAGACGTTGGTTCTACAAGAATATCATCTAATTTGCCAAGATAAGTATTTAATACTCTAATTGTTAGACAATAAATTGATTCCCCGACAATTCTATCGGGAGCTATGATTTCAATTTGGATATCGTCAATCATCGTTATAGTCTTGGTGGGTGAATCTTTGCTACATTAAGATGCTAGTATAGTTTACATTATAATTACAAGCACTCAAAATACTGCCTTTTTATGACAAGGGAATTTTCGGCCAATTTTTTGTGTGGGTTAAGTGAACCGCTTCCCGAATCTGGATCGATATGAGGTTTAGTTTCCTGGTGGTTGTGAACTTGATGAATCCATAAAATTCCTATGCTGCAGAACGTATTCAACTAGAGGCTCCACGTGTGTTAGTGAATGCGATCTTTCTGCTGAGGCGCAGCCGGGTCATACCACTAATTTTGATAAGCTTCCCAAGTCATTCACCCCCGGCATCATGGGGCGGTTGCCGAACAAGCGGGGGCGGGCACCAAGGTTGGTGAGGGCATCAAGCATGCGTTTATCGTTGAACACAAAGACGTGTGCCCCGGGAACCGGGGACAAGAAGGTGCTGGCGCGTGACTCGGGGTTAGCCGTCAGGGTTTGTCCGCAAGCCTTACACAGGGCGGTGTATACTTCAGGGCGCATGGCTTGAAGCGGGATCAGAATACTTGGTAGTGGCGCTGCGATTTGGCTGCCCCACCCACGATCAAGAACTTCATGATGGATGGTCCGAAGTGATGAGGCTAGAGCGCAATTTAAGACTTCTGGATTAGGAAGCTGGCCGTTATGCCATGGACGAAGATCTACACGAGGCTTTCCGGCTGCGGTCGCTTGGCCCTTCGTGGCCACAAAACGAATATCGATAATGCCATCGCTCAGGCGCGTCACAAAGTTGTTGGGTGTTGAGGCAAGACCTGTTTTGTCGATCTCTACATTCATCGGGAAACGATCCATCAGGTTATTCGGAAACTGCTCAAGCTCCATAACCGCGCTTTCAGCTTCATCACCAAAAACCCCGCCTTTCTTTTCTAAGGCACGCCGCATCTTGAGATTTCCCGGACTTACCTCCCCGTACTTGAAGTGAACGCCTTGTCGGGATCGTAGATTCTGGATAGTGAGACGCTCAAAGGCTTCAGCGATCCCTTCATCAGGAAAGTCTTTGCCATCCGGCTTTTTGTGGATCAGCTCACGGATTCCATCCATGAGCGTCGAAACATCTTCAGTGTAGAATGCTTTTTTAATCTGCCCATTTTTGTCTATGCCGTAAGTGTTCCAACTTATCGCCGCCCCAAGACAGATGGGCTGGTCCGAACAGACTTCCCATTTGGCCATATAAAAATCGAGCGTAATATCCCCGATCTTTAAGGCAATCATATTGCGGCGAAGACCCGCCTTGTCATACGAGGCATCATGAACCTCGGCTATTTTCTGGATAACGGATTGAAGGACGCTCTTGGCTGCGTCTTGATGATGATGATTGAACTTATCGAATGGGGTCAACGCGAGGTAAAGGCCTCCGGGCTGTCTTTCCCATTCGGGTTCAATCTGTGTCATTTTGCCCTCTTCTTCGGTTGCGGCACGGACATTTTCCAGAAGATATCAAACTCTTTTAAATATCTTTCGGCAAGGAGCTTGGAGTGTACTGTAATAAATTCACGTTTCCCGCCGCCTTCGTTTAGCGAAAGAACAAGATAGTCCCCGTAAAGATACCAAGGAGCCATGTCCTGAAACTTCTTATCCAAACTGCGATAGGAGCAGTAGGTCACGGGATTGGGCGTTTCTCCGCCAATTTCCAACACCCGCGCATCCAGCCCGTCAATATTCGTCATACGCACGATATGTTCGGTGACAAAGGCTTCCTCATAGGGGGCATAGCGCATATCGCCAAAGCTGAACTGGCGGATATTCCCGCCCTTCTTGAGGGTTTCGTAAATATGATCGAGAAGCTGGCGATAGCCCGCCTTGCCGGAATAGGTGCGCGTATCTTGCTTGCGGATACGCATCCCTTCATCGGGAAGGAACTCCACGCCGAACTTGTCAAAAACCGCATAAATCTTGGCCAGTGTCTTTTCCTGCGGCTGGACAAGATCGTTTTCAATTTGGCGAATGGTGATACGGGTCAGGCCTGCCTTATCGGCCAGGTCTTCCATCTTCCACCCAAGGAGGCCGCGAGCCCCGCGTATTTGTCGTCCTGTAATGCTCATGAGGAATACTATAGGCTATATCTGGGAATGGTTCAAGTCCTTTTCCGTTGACATAAACCTTAAGAATACACACACGCTAACTCTATGATGCTATGTGTAATGAGTGTGTTATATGTACGCTATGGAAAGAATATGCATCCCCTGCGTATATTACCTCTTGACAAATTGAGAATCAGTGTTATAAGTCAGGTAAAGTGAGAAACAGATATGCGATCCGTTATCCTTTAACTGCGGAGGTGCCGTATGAGAGAGCAAGAGCGCGGTGGAACAGTTTCTTCAATTTCTGACATGATTGAGCCAACCAAGGAGCGCTGCCAGCACAATGGCGGTGTGAGGGAAGAAGTCTTGGTGTGGACCACCGATGGCAAGCCACTGATCAAACGGTTCCACGCTGTATGGGAATGCCCTCTGGATGCGTATCGGGATCACAACCTTATCAGCGGCCAAGAGCATCGCGCAGGGATTAAGTTCCGCAGCGCTTATTATGGTGCTATCCTTAATCGCAAGCCGGATTTTAACCCTACCTCTCAAAAACAAGCCTCAAGGAGGCCGACCATGAGTGAACAGACATTAAAGCAAGCCTATCAAACCCTCGCCTTGGACGAACGGGATGTTATCGTCACCGTCTGCGGCGATAGCCACCATATCTGGAACAGATCGGCGCTAGAGAAACTTCGCCGTGGTCTTGGCAAACTGGCTATCGCATGGCACTCGGCGGCGATTGAAGTGTGTGAGCATTGAAAATGTTTGTTGGCTGAGCACAAGGCAAGGGGTAAAGTCTTGCACCTAACCTTAACGCCTGTGGAGAACCCTATGGCTCAACGATCTCGTCTTTCAACAGGTCTTTCTGGTGTAGCCGGAGAATATTTTGTAGCTGCCGAGCTATCAAGACTTGGCTATATCGCTTCGATCACCCTGAGAAATGCTAAAGGCGTTGATATATTAGCTTCAAACCAAGAGGCGACCAAGAGTGTAGCTATACAGGTTAAAACCAATCAGGGAAGCTCGAAGGAGTGGGTGCTAAGCGAGAAAGTTGAACAAAGCGCAAATTCAAAGATATTTTTTGTACTTGTTTGCTTAAACGATAGGGGCGCACCCGAATATCATGTTGTCTCCGCCAAAGATGTTGCAAAACATGTGGGTGATGATCACAAGCTTTGGCTTAATACCCCAGGGCGCAAGGGGCAGCAGCACAGGGACACTTCCATGCGGAAGTTCTCCGACAAAGAGAATAAGCATCTCAATAGATGGGATTTGTTGGGCCTAGATTAAGTAGGCACAAAGTCGTTTCAACTCAATTTGGCAGCATCCATAAAGCGAAACCATGCGTTTTGTTTATGGCTAGCTATGTGCAAAAGGAGGTCATGATGAATGTACCCGCCCCCTCTCTTTCTCCTGTGCGGATGCAATTCAAGCTGGCTGCCACTTCCCTTTGTGGTCAGACCAAAAGTGTGAAACAGGAACCGAAAAATTTTAAAAGCTACGCGCAAGTTGAGACTTTGGTCAGACCACAAGTGGTCAGCCCAAAATCTGGCGGGCTAAAGCCCGAACGAAAGAGACCCTATAGGCTGATGGCACGGTTTACCGAAGCCGAAAAAGAAGTCGTTTTAGGCAAAGCAAGCGCAGCTCGGTTATCGATGAACGAATATATCCGCTCATCGGTTTTGGGTGCGGGGTACGTCTCAACAGTTGACCCGACCAAACGCCAGCATTTGATTGACCTACATCACGAGCTGAAGAAGCAAGGCAACAATCTGAACCAGATCGCCAAGCACCTTAATGCGGGGATACTGAACCCGCTACGGGGTGAGGATGTTTTGTCTGTTCTGGCCCGTTCTCTTGTGGATACGCATATGTCTGTACGGCTCGCCCTTAGCGAAGGCCAGACAAAGGAGTGATAATCAAAAGCCACATTCGGGGCGGCTATCGGGCCGCTGCGGACTATATGAAGGAACAGGGAAAGAATGAGAAGACACGCCTTGTCGAGTTAAGCGACCCTAGGGCCAAAAATCTGGATGATGCGTTTCACAATATGTGGATCGTGGCAAACTGCACGCACTGCACGAAGCCTTTGCACCATATCAGCATCAACCCGATGAAGGGCGAGCATCTGACCGACAAACAGGTCTTTGCCATCGCCCATCGGTGTGAGGAAGTCTATGGCTACAAGATGTATCATCACCAGCGCGTAATCGTAGAGCACGTCAAGGATGGGCGGCAGCATTTTCACGTTATATGGAACCGTGTGAGCCTTACCTCCGGCGCGGCGGTCTGGCCAGGCCTCCATTGGAAGAAGTCAAAACAAATCGCACGGGAAATGGAAGCCGAGCTTGGTTTGAAACGGCCCATGCCAAGAACAATGAAGAAACCTCGTAATGGCATAGCAAGTGGCGCACGGACAAAAGGTACAGCACGGGCAGTGGCAAGAACGGTAACAGCCAAACCGTCTGTGCCAGGTAAACCCAAAGACACAAAGGCAGCGCCCGTCAAAACAGCGATAGAGAAAAAGTCCAGTAACACCCCATTCCCCATCCGACCTGCCGCGCAAAGGAAAGGCTGGCCAGAGGCAGCTATTGTCGATTGGGAGGTCTGGGGCCATCTGTTCCCGCGCTCGTTCTTTGTGAAATGGCCTGAGCTGTCCAACCACTAACTGAAAGGAGGCTCATGAGAAAGAAAGCTTTTATCCAAACCGACACGTTTTTGGTTAGGCCGCGCAAGCTTCGCATCTTTCGCGTGATCGTGCCCGGCACGGCCATCATCCTGTGGACATCGGAGAAGCTTGCGATCCGCTACGTCCAAAGGCTTCACATCCGCAAACTGATGAAGAAGGAGAAAATCAAATAATCACGACCCAATAACCACCAAACCAAATCCGATCAACCACCCCGCCGACACCTGTCTCGCGGGGTTTTCTATGGGAGGAAGCATGACCAAAGAATCTTTTGTGAATGTGTATGATCGCGTGACCAACAAGATTATCGCCGATTTGGAACAAGGTGTCCGGCCTTGGCAGAAGCCATGGAGCGGTGAGAATGCGGGGAGCCGCATTGTCCGACCCCTGCGTCATAACGGCGAACCTTATAACGGCGTGAATGTCCTGCTTCTGTGGGGTGCAACGCTCGAGAAGGGCTATCTCAACCCAACATGGATGACCTTTGCCCAAGCTGAAGAATACGGCGCACATGTGCGTAAAGGTGAGAAGTCGAGCTTTATTGTCTATGCCAACAAGACCAAGAAAACCGAAACCGACGCACAAGCGGGCGAGACCGCAGAGAAAGAGTTCTCGTTCCTGCGCGGCTATAACGTCTTCAACGTCGATCAAATTGAAGGACTGCCGGAGCGGTTCTACCAACACGCCACTCAACAGCCTGAACTAACCCTCGGCCAACGTGTGGATGAGGTCGATCATTTTATCCGCAACACAGGGGCCTTAATCCGCCATGGCGGCAATCGAGCCTTCTATGCAGAAGGCAATGATTACGTCCAAATGCCGCTAATCGATGCCTTTAAGGACAGCGAGAGTTATTACGCCATACTCTCCCATGAAGTCACGCACTGGACAAAACATAAAACCCGTCTTGATCGTGACTTTGGCCGGAAGGATTGGGGCGATGAAGGCTATGCCAAGGAAGAGCTGGTTGCCGAAATCGGCTCGGCCTTCCTATGCGCAGACTTGGGCATCACGCCAGAAGTCCGTGAAGACCACGCGGCCTATATCGATCATTGGCTCAAAGCACTCAAAGATGATCGCAAGCTGATTTTCTCAGCCGCCGCGCATGCCACGCGAGCCGTGGAATTCCTGAAGGGCAAACAGTCCGTTGAGCCAAACCTAAGACCTAAAGAAAGTCTGCTTCCTATATCTGCCGTCGGTAAACAGACGAAGCTAGAGCCGTAACCGCACGCGCCGCAACCAAGCGCGAAAACAAAAAACTCAAATCCACACAACCCAACGGAGGAGTCATGACCGAACCATCCGGCTCGTTTCCTGCGCGTCACTTCACGGTCCAGTCGCTAGCCACGCATTGGGAAGTCTCGCCAAGCCATATCTACAACCTCATTCACTCCGGCGCGATCCGCTATTTGCGGATTGGTAAGGCCATCCGCATCCCCGCCCTTTGTGTCAACGAATATGAGGAGGCCGCATGTCGAGAATTACGCAAGAACAATATCGCTTCTGGAAACACGAAAACGGAACCATATACATCGTCTGGAACGAGCGCGTTGAACTCACCTCAGGCCACTTCCACACCCAGACAAGGCGCGTTTCAACGGGGACAACGGATTGGCGAGCCGCCGAGCAATACCGCTCCCAATTCATTGCGGGATTAAAGAACCCAGCACCACCAGCTGAACCGACCATTGGCTATTTGCTGGATCGTTACAGGGATGAACACGGCATACATACACGGTCGTTCAAAACACTGGCCGACCAGATCAAACCGCTCAAGGTGTTCTTTGGTAATTTGCTTCCCTGCCATATCAGCAATGTGTTGTTGGTTGAGTTTGCCAAACAGCAAACCGTGTCCGATGGAACTATTCTCCGGCGGCTTGGAATCCTTAAGGCCGCCATTCACTATGCTGAAGGAAACCGATGGATTGAACGTCAGCCACAGTTTGTTATGCCAGTTCGTCAGCCCCCGCCAAGAGACTTATGGCTTACGCGCAAGCAGGTCGATGCTCTGATCAACAGTGCCAAGGCTCCACACATAAAACTTTTTATCAAGATTGCGATATCAACGGCGGCAAGGTCTGGAGCCATCTTAGACCTTAAATGGTCACAACTGGATTTTGAGCACCGCATCATCGATTTCGGAAGAGGCTTTGGCAACAAGCGTCGTGCAGTTGTGCCAATGAACGAGGCTGTTTATGCCTCCCTTTGCGAAGCGAGAGAGTTGGCGCAAACAGACTATGTGATCGAATATAACTCAAAACCGATTGCTTCAATCAAGAAGGGCTTTCGAGAGCTTTGCAAAGCTTGCAACATAGAAGCGAGTCCGCATGTCTTGCGTCACACAGCAGCAACTTGGCTTGTGATGGATGGCGTGCCTCTGGCAGAAGTCGCCCGCCTTCTGGGCGACAGCGAAAGAACCGTAGAAACTGTTTATGGCAAACATGCGCCGGATTATCTACGGCGGGCTGTAAATTCACTTAATATAGCTAAAAACAAACCTTCGTCTCCACAATATTAAATATTTTCGCAACATTAGATATTGTCAATAGCTAAGATAAAAGCGTGTACAACTAAGAGATAATACATAATTTATTCACGTTAATGCTTCTTGATGCCTATGTGTTACTCTAGCGCCGCTCACGACCTTCTCTCGTACGCTTCCCGTTGAACAACTTGTAATTAAATGCAAAACGCAACTTGTCAGAAGGGATGACTTGACACTAATATTCCGCCTAACCCCACTCGTTGGGGGCCGGTCAGCAGGGTGGCCGAGCAGCTCGACCTGACAATGAGGGGCATGCCTGATGAGTGTACTGCAGATAAAGAATCGAACAACAGACTCTCAGGAGGAATTCGACAGGCACTCGTTATCTAGCAATAGCTACATATATACTTCTGCGGAAGAAAAGAATGTTGAGGAATTTTCAATTGAACTTACGCTTGGGGAAGGTTGGAACGACAATTACTCTTTTAAGAATAAAGGGCTGATTAAGATCGAAGAATCTATAACTATTCAACGACATGGATCGGTAGTGGTTGAAGTAAAAGAGGATATTCGAGTCCCGCATAATCGATATGGGATAATCCTACCAACTGGAAACACCTTTCTTTCCTGGGGAATAATAATAGTTTCTGCTAAAGTCGAGCCCGCTTTCTTCGGGAGGTTAAAGCTACGCGTGTTTAACACTACTAACCAAAAAGTCGTACTCCATAAGGGCACAAAACTTGGTTCCATAATATTCTTCCCGACAGAGTCGACAAAAGTTCATGCCGCAAAATATCGTGACAGTGAAATATCTGCACATTTGCCATCCAAATTTGTTGAACTGAAGAAATGGCTGTTATCAAATAAGCTAATCTGGATCGGTTGGATGGTTTCATTCCTTACAAGCTCTTTGGCAGTTTTTGCCTTGACATATGTTCTTTTTGATAAGCCCGCCCCTGAACGTAAGGGAACACACATCCAGGCCCTGGAGCAGGTTGCCCCGACCCCACCAGTAGAGAGCAACGGAAAATGATTGTTATAGAGAAAAACCTTGAGCAACTCGCTTCGCAGTACAAGATTTGCGATAATGGACTCATTGATGACTATTCACTAAAAATACAACTGGGGAGTTATTTTTTCGAGCCAACGGCCAGTGCTGAAACAATTATTTACGGGGCTTGCCCAGATCCGAGCCTCATCTTTTCTAATCGGAAGTCAATCGGACAAAACCTCTCTCTAGCCCCTGGGAAACAGGTCATTACTTGCAGCAAACATACGTATAAACTTCCTACTGACTATTTTGGGCTTGTTCAGACCAAAGGAACCTTGGCACGATTATTTGTTTCTGCGACTTGTAATGACGGGCAAATTGAACCGGGCTTTGATGGTTATATCACGCTTGAGATGGTTAATCATTCACCTTGGACACTCGAAATACCTGTAGGCAGTGATATTGCTCAAATGTATTTGATCAAATGTACTAGCCCAGCCCTCAAGGCATACAGTGGACGCTATGCTAAAGGCGCAAAAGAAGGGCCAACGATTGCAATTTATAATCGATAACATGCGATAAACAGCTATGATTTATCTTCGTAGGTGTCGCGGTGTTTCCGGGCAAGGGACATGTGAGGTGATAGAGTAGAAGCGAAGCGGCCAATGTTGCTAGAACCACAAGGATGATGCCGCCGAGAATCTGTTATAGCTTCTCGCGTCGCGACCTGAAATACACAACACCCATGAATGCCCTTAGGTATCAGGGCTAATGTCGCTAGACTCTTCGCTGTTATCCCCGTCTATCCCTTGCCGTTCCGAACCATCGGTTCTATATTCGGGCAGGGCTCAACCTATCGCTGTCTTGTCAAACGCATCAGCCTCGACATTGGTTACCAAAGATGGCATGAAACCGGTTCGTACGAATGGATAACAGCTCAGTTCTAAACAAGTGGCCTCCTCAATGTTGTGTGCCAGCCTTCTTAACGGCTGCACTACAACTTTCTGGCATTTCGTCCACGATAGATCCCATGTCTCTTCCTAGAAAACTTGGTGTGCACGTCCTCACGGGGGATTTTAATCCCCTGAACTTGGATGTCGCGACAGAAGATCAAGTTCCTGGGGTTACCGCCGCAAATACACTTGGGAGATTTAACAGCTATTGCTCAACCGCTGGTTATCCGGTTCGCTTGCGCCACGTACCATTTAATACGATAACACTTGGACTATATGAAGACGTTCTGACCAGCGCACTTGAGGGATCAATCGTGGTTGGGGTTGGGGTTGACTTCAACATTCTGCGTGGAGAAAATGTGGACGGAAACACACTTCATCTTTTGAGAGTGGTAGGCGTTCAAGAGAAAATTGTTTCGGTCTTTGACGATTCAGGAGAATGTGCTCCCCCCGCTCTATCTGTCGATTGGATGACGTTAGAGCGTGCTGTAATTGGCGCTGATGATGGGTTCTGGTTAGTCGGCAGTCCCGCCAAACTTGAACTTCCATATACGCCTCCAGTTAAAAACGAGCTTTCTTCATAGGCACAAGGTGCACTAAAGACAAAGTTGTATAAGAGTTGAACATATCTGGAGAGAAGAACATGCAACACATTCTTGCTGTAAAAAGTGAGGCTATAAACAAGCGACTTTTACAACCGGGATTCGTAGTTAAATCGAAGCCTGAAATAGTCGATCTATTGCTGGAGGGCGGGATGTGGATAGGACCTCGCCACGAACTTGAACAAGATGAAGGCTATCGACAGATAATCCCCTACGTTGTGCTACGCTCGGACAACAAAATTATGTCCTATATGCGATCCTCGGCAGGCAAAGAACAGCGACTACACGGTTCAAAATCTATAGGGTTCGGCGGACATATCGACATTGGTGATGTTTGTTCGGATGGCGAAGCCATTGATATCGCAAGAACGATCGACGCTGCTGCTGTTCGCGAATGTGTGGAAGAGGTTGGCCCATTGAAAGTTCTTGCCAAAGAATGGCTGGGCCTCATTATCGATCATTCAAACGAGGTAGGAAGGGTACACTTAGGCATTGTTGCTGTATGGACGGTAGAACCATCAGTGGTAAGTGCGGCAGATAAGGCGGTAGTGCATCAAGGGTTTAGCTCGAAAGAAGCCCTACTGAATCAGTCAAATGCAATGGAGACATGGTCAAATCTTGTGATCCCATATCTTTGATTCGAAATATGTTTGATGGGCTCAAGGGGGGGGCTTAATTATGTCAGCAGAAAGTCATGGCCTGTTAATTTTGCTAATCCTCTAATTGACGACTTTAAGGGAGAATCCCGCTTCTGAATGAAATTGCGTCAAAACATTACAGCTGTAATGTTATCGCGGGGTCGGCAATCTTCTAAGTATTTGATTTTAATGGTGCTGCCGCGCGGAATTGAACCGCGGACCCCGTCCTTACCAAGGACGTGCTCTACCCCTGAGCTACGGCAGCTTCTGGTGAGGGAGGGTTTTGCCACACTCGTTTGCTTTGCGCAAGGGGGCTTTGAAAAAGAAAAGGGATTTTTGTGCTAGGTGTGAGGGTGTTTGAACGCAGGGCTGGAGGGGCCTTGATTAACCAAGGATAGTGTGGGTGTGGAAGGGGGGCATGAGCTTCACTTGGCGGGTTGCTGGGCGGCGAAGAGCTTGCGATTAAGTTTGAGGTAGAGGACGATCGCGCTTGCATGCAGGGCGAGGACGAGCAGCTGAAGGCCCCAGAAAAGGGTGCTATCTCTTTCTATGAGGCCCATTGGTGCCAGTGCATCCGCGACAAAGAAGAACAGGGAGACGGCAATAGCCATCAGGATCAGCACGAAGCCATAGGTGCTGACGGAGAAGGATGGGACGGCAAGGATTGAGCGTAAGGCAGCCTGCGTTGGATAAAGGGTAAGGGCCAGTCCTGTGATGAGGCCTATCAAGAGGAGCGTGGTCGTCCAGAGGACGAAGGTCCCAATAATGTCCGGGGCTCCGGCAAAGCTGAAGACAAGGCAAATGCGCAGGTGATGGAGCGTGGCGGCGGTCAAGGTTAGCGCACAGGCGGTCAGCAGAAGTGAAAGCACTTTCTCGGCCAAGGGGGCTGTGGCTGAGACAAGGCTAGAACGCAAAGCAGGCAGGGCTTGGGTGATGGTTAGAAGAAGGACGATCAGTAGAGCGAGAGAGGCTCCTATATAGCCAATAAAGGGCACAAGCTGAGTGTGACTGAAAAGGGCGATATTGGCGAAGCTGAACCCGATCAGGGAAAAAGCGCATAAAAAAAGGGAAAGTCCAACTGGGTGAGGGGCTTGCTGGACCATTTGAGGCATTGCCGGATTAACTGGCGGGCGCAGCGGCAGGATAAAGTGGTCTTTATAGAGGCTGCCCGTGCGATAAGCGGCCCATCCCAGTACGGCAAGCCCGAAGGGGGAGAGGAAGTCGCTGTACTCAAAGGCCAAGGGCAGAAAAACGGCCATGGCAAAATAGAGCATCTGTAGGCCGCACAGGAAACAGACGAGTTGCGCCACTTGTATGGTGGCCGCCGTGCTTTTAACAAAGACGTTGTGGGCTGCCGTTTGTTGCCACAGCGAAAGATGACGCTGGTTCCACAGGGCAAGCTGGATGAAATCGTAGGTGAAATACAAGAAGCCTGCTGCCGGAAGAAGCGCGGCTAAAAGGTGGAGGCTGTTTCCGCTTTTCACTTGGTCGAAAAGAAGGCTGGCTGAAAGAAGCGAGGGGGTGTCGTGCGGGGACGGCCATGTGAGATAGAGCACAAACCCAAGAGCGATAGCTGCTGCGGCGCAAGCATTGAGGAAAAAAAGCGGGCTATATCGTTCGCCCAGATTACGCTTGTACTTCATGGAGTTGCTCACTAGGGTTAGGGCCGGTGACGATATAAACATGTTTTGTAGAGCTGGTCCAGCCGGTCATGAGGGAAGAAAAGTTTTATGAATGATTACGATGATGAAGATAGAAACGCGATGCCGCCTTGTTATGGTTCCGAAGGCTTTGACGGCATGCGCAAGGCCGGACGGTTGGCGGCTGAGGTTCTGGATTATATCACGCCTTATGTGAAGCCCGGCGTGACGACGGGTGAGCTTGATTTGTTGTGCGATGCTTTTACGCGCGATCATGGCGGGGTATCGGCCCCATTGGGGTATCGCGGCTATCCGAAGGCGACATGCATTTCGTTGAACCATGTGGTTTGTCACGGTATTCCGAGCGATCGCAAGCTTGAGGAAGGTGATATCGCGAATATCGATATCACCGTTATTCTTGACGGCTGGTATGGCGACACGAGTCGCATGTTTTTCGTCGGCGATAAAATTTCTGTTAAAGCGCGTAGGCTTGTCGATGTGACGTACAAATCCATGATGCGCGGCATTTCTGTCGTGCGTGATGGCGCGACGATTGGTGATATCGGCCACGCGATTCAAAGCTATGTCGAGCCGCTTGGCTTTTCTGTCGTGCGCGATTTCTGTGGTCACGGTTTGGGGCGGTCGTTTCATATCGCGCCGTCCGTTCTGCATTATGGGCAAAAAGGACAGGGCTTTGTGCTGCGTGAAGGCATGTTCATCACGATTGAACCGATGATCAATGCGGGGAAGTTTGGCGTCAAAGTTTTGTCTGATGGCTGGACGGCGGTGACGAAGGATCGCTCACTTTCTGCGCAGTTCGAACACTCGCTCGGCGTGACGAAAAACGGTTTCGAGATTTTCACGAAGTCGCCTAAAGGCGATGATTTCCCGCCCTATGAAGACGAGAAGGCATGAGTGATCGAGCGGAAGAGTCCTCACGCGCCAAGGCGCATTATGAAGGCCACCGTGACAGGCTGCGTGCCCGTCTTATTGAAAAGGGGGCGGAGACACTGGCTGATTATGAGCTGCTTGAACTGCTTCTCTTCACGTCCATTCCGCGGCGCGATGTCAAGCCGCTCGCGAAAAAGTTGATTGCCGATCACAAAGATTTCTATGGCGTGCTCACGGCTTCACACGCGCAACTTACAGCATCTGGCTTAAGTGATAACACTGCGTGTTTTTTATGCGCTGTTGGCGCGGCGGGGTTGCGTAGTCGCAAAAAGTCAATCATCAACCAACCTATCCTCAGTAGTTGGCAACGTGTTGTCGATTATTGTCGTCATGCGATGGCGCACGAGCCTAAAGAGCAATTCCGTTTAATGTTTCTTGATCGACGCAACCGGTTGATCGCTGAAGAAGTACAACAACGCGGCACGATTGATCATGCGCCTGTCTATCCGCGCGAGATCGTTCAGCGTGCGTTGGAAGTTGGTGCCGGTGCGGTGGTCTTGGCCCACAATCATCCCAGCGGCGATGTGACGCCTAGTCATGCCGATATTGACATGACGCGCGCAATCGAAGCGGCTTGCAAGCCTTTAGGTATCCTTGTTCACGACCATCTCATTATCGGTCAAGACGATGTGGCTAGTTTTAAGGCTCTTGGGCTGCTTTAAGCCCGGAAAAAACACTAACGAGTGCTTATCATGTTGATTCTGAAGCGAAATACTGCCTTTCGGGCGCGGTTATCGGAGCGAGTTAATGAACAAATCCTGCTAAAATATCGAATTTCGGGCCCTAAAAGGATGACGGGCTGGTGTGTTGGCCCAATTTTGATCCCAAGAAATCCATTTTTTTGACCCTATCCGTCCCTGTTTGCGCCCCTGAAAATGTAATTTTGTCCACAAAAAGAGCGGTAAAGCCCCTGTTTTATGAAAAGACGAACCGAAAAAATCCAGCGTTTCTGCGGCCTGTAGGCCGATTTTAGAAAAAATTAATTATCCACAACAATTTGTTATTTTTCCTCTAGACAGATCGAAAGAAAGCCAGTAGGTTACCTCTCATCGGCGGACGTTAAACGCGACTTCCGGTAGCCAACTTTTTGACACTACGAAATGTCAAGGCGGCCCAAGACAAAGCTAAAGCAAAGCTTGGGGTGCCCATTAGTGTCGCTTTTTTGTTGGTTTGTTCTTGAACATTGTGAATGATGATAAGAAGGGATGCGCAGACGGCGATCTGCGGTGGGAGAGGTTTTTGACCTTCGGGTCTGGTCTTTCTGGCCGGGGATATCCAAACGCCAATCTTGCTTACTCAAGGGCAAGAATTGGTTTTCGGTATTGTCTGTGCATCTATGTCGACAAGTTTTATGAAGTCTTTTATCGCAAGATAGAAGCACACAAAACCCTAAGATTTAGTTTGAGTTTTCGTCGTAAGACGAAAGACAATGCCAAGTGATATGTAACGTAAGTTACAGAGTCAGATTTAACTTGAGAGTTTGATCATGGCTCAGAACGAACGCTGGCGGCAGGCTTAACACATGCAAGTCGAACGGACGTAGCAATACGTTAGTGGCGCACGGGAGCGTAACACGTGGGAACCTACCTTTTGGTTCGGAATAACGTCGGGAAACTGACGCTAATACCGGATAAGCCCTACGGGGGAAAGATTTATCGCCAATAGATGGGCCCGCGCTAGATTAGCTTGTTGGTAAGGTAATGGCTTACCAAGGCTACGATCTATAGCTGGTCTGAGAGGATGACCAGCCTCACTGGGACTGAGACACGGCCCAGACTCCTACGGGAGGCAGCAGTGGGGAATATTGGACAATGGGGGAAACCCTGATCCAGCCATGCCGCGTGAATGATGAAGGCCTTCGGGTTGTAAAGTTCTTTTGGTAGGGACGATGATGACGGTACCTACAGAATAAGCTCCGGCTAACTTCGTGCCAGCAGCCGCGGTAATACGAAGGGGGCTAGCGTTGTTCGGAATTACTGGGCGTAAAGGGCGCGTAGGCGGTTTAGTTAGTCAGATGTGAAATCCCCGGGCTTAACCCGGGAACTGCGTTTGATACTGCTAAGCTTGAATTCGGGAGAGGTGAGTGGAATTCCCAGTGTAGAGGTGAAATTCGTAGATATTGGGAAGAACACTAGTGGCGAAGGCGGCTCACTGGACCGACATTGACGCTGAGGCGCGAAAGCGTGGGGAGCAAACAGGATTAGATACCCTGGTAGTCCACGCTGTAAACGATGCATGCTAGACGTTTGGGGCAATAGTCCTAGGTGTCGCAGTTAACACATTAAGCATGCCGCCTGGGGAGTACGGCCGCAAGGTTGAAACTCAAATGAATTGACGGGGGCCCGCACAAGCGGTGGAGTATGTGGTTTAATTCGACGCAACGCGAAGAACCTTACCAGCTTTTGACATGTCCATTATGGGTCTAAGAGATTAGATCCTTCGGTTCGGCCGGGTGGAACACAGGTGCTGCATGGCTGTCGTCAGCTCGTGTCGTGAGATGTTGGGTTAAGTCCCGCAACGAGCGCAACCCTCATCTTTAGTTGCCATCAGGTTATGCTGGGCACTCTAAAGAAACCGCCGGTGATAAGCCGGAGGAAGGCGGGGATGACGTCAAGTCCTCATGGCCCTTACAGGCTGGGCTACACACGTACTACAATGGTGGTGACAGTGGGCTGCGAAGGAGCGATCCGGAGCCAATCCCCAAAAACCATCTCAGTTCAGATTGCACTCTGCAACTCGAGTGCATGAAGTTGGAATCGCTAGTAATCGCGGATCAGCATGCCGCGGTGAATACGTTCCCGGGCCTTGTACACACCGCCCGTCACGCCATGGGAGTTGGTTTTATCTGAAGTCGGTGAGCTAACCGCAAGGGGGTAGCCGACCACGGTGAAGTCAGCGACTGGGGCGAAGTCGTAACAAGGTAGCCGTAGGGGAACCTGCGGCTGGATCACCTCCTTTCTAAGGATCCCAATGCTTTGAAGCTCTGGTCTTCGGACCTTATCTTCGACATTCGGTCTTAGATTATTGATATTCTTTTGTGCTCACGCACAGACAGTACCGCCGTCGGCGCATCCCTTCTCCAAAGGTTTTTGACAATGTCATACATATGGTATGACGTTGGCCTAAGCGGGCTTGTAGCTCAGCTGGTTAGAGCGCGCGCTTGATAAGCGTGAGGTCGTAAGTTCAAATCTTACCAGGCCCACCACTTTTCAGCGCGTTGGTGATAACCGGGGCTGTAGCTCAGTTGGGAGAGCACGTGCTTTGCAAGCATGAGGTCGTCAGTTCGATCCTGATCAGCTCCACCAACTTTAAAAAGTGCGTTTTTAGGTTACCTTTGTGAGAAGAAAACAGTTCCGTGCCACTCTAAGGGGTGCCGCGGTCGTCCGGGTCAACCGGACACGTTCTTGTACATTGTGAATATGGTTTGATGATTACCACCTTGTTGTTGTGATGACAATTATCGAGGGGTGGTAATCACAATTGAAAGCGTTTTGTTTTGCGCGCAACCAATGCAGTCGAGTGCGGAGGTCGCGGGAAGCGCAAAATGAAACAGTCAGAAGTGTGTTTTAGGCAGGTTCCTCGTTTTACCAAAAACGAAAACGCAAGTCCCGAAGATGAGCGGGAACCAAATATATGTCAGCCCTAAGACCCCAGATTTTTCTGGCTTCTGATAAGGATCAAGTATGACAAGAGCATTTGGTGGATGCCTTGGCACTGAGAGGCGATGAAGGACGTGACACGCTGCGATAAGTTCCGGTGAGCTGCGAGTAGGCTTTGACCCGGAAATGTCCGAATGGGGAAACCCACACCGTAAGGTGTATCGCTAACTGAATACATAGGTTAGCGAAGCAAACCTAGGGAACTGAAACATCTAAGTACCTAGAGGAAAGGAAATCAACCGAGACTCCGTTAGTAGTGGCGAGCGAACGCGGACCAGGCCAGTTCTCTGTTTTATCAAATCAGAATCACTTGGAAAGGTGAGCCATAGTGGGTGATAGCCCCGTAAGAGTAGATGATGGAACAGAGACTTGAGTAGGGCGGGACACGTGAAATCCTGTCTGAACATGGGGGGACCACCCTCCAAGCCTAAGTACTCCTCAGTGACCGATAGTGAACAAGTACCGTGAGGGAAAGGTGAAAAGCACCCCGATGAGGGGAGTGAAATAGTACCTGAAACCGAATGCTTACAAACAGTCCGAGCCTGTAATGGTGAGGGCGTACCTTTTGTATAATGGGTCAGCGAGTTCGTTTATGCAGCAAGCTTAAGCCGATAGGCGGAGGCGAAGCGAAAGCGAGTCTGAATAGGGCGATTGAGTTGCATGAATGAGACCCGAAACCTAGTGATCTAGCCATGGTCAGGTTGAAGGCAGGGTAACACCTGCTGGAGGACCGAACCCACGCCTGTTGAAAAAGTCGGGGATGAACTGTGGTTAGGGGTGAAAGGCCAATCAAACTAGGAAATAGCTGGTTCTCCGCGAAATCTATTTAGGTAGAGCCTTAAGTGATGACCCTCGGGGGTAGAGCACTGGATGAGCTAGGGGGGCGCGAGCCTTACCAAACTTAACCAAACTCCGAATACCGAGATGTTTAACTTAGGAGGCAGACTATGGGTGCTAAGGTCCGTAGTCGAGAGGGAAAGAGCCCAGACCATCCGCTAAGGTCCCCAAGTGGTGACTAAGTTGTGAAGGATGTGGGAAGGCCAAGACAGCCAGGAGGTTGGCTTAGAAGCAGCCATCCTTTAAAGAAAGCGTAATAGCTCACTGGTCTAGTTAAGCCGGCCTGCGCCGAAAATGTAACGGGGATTAAGTCATCCACCGAAGCGATGGGTTCGTCGTAAGACGAGCGGTAGCGGAGCGTTCCGTAAGCCTGTGAAGATCGATCCGTAAGGACGGTTGGAGGTATCGGAAGTGAGAATGCTGACATGAGTAACGATAAAGAGTGTGAGAAACACTCTCGCCGTAAGTCCAAGGGTTCCTGCGCAAGGTTAATCCGCGCAGGGTGAGCCGGTCCCTAAGGTGAGGCCGAAAGGCGTAGTCGATGGGAACACTGTTAATATTCAGTGGCCTGCTGGTGGTGACGGAGTTTAAAGGGGGTCTGAGATTATCGGATTTCGACGGCCCTTAATAAGCTTCCAGGAAATAGCCCCAGCGTATAGTCCGTACCCTAAACCGACACAGGTGGACGAGTTGAGTATACTCAGGCGCTTGAGAGAATGATGTTGAAGGAACTCGGCAAATTGCCCTCGTAACTTCGGGATAAGAGGGCCCCGCTTGAACGCAAGTTTGGGCGGGGGGCACAGAATTGGGGGTGGCGACTGTTTAACAAAAACACAGGGCTTTGCGAAGTCTCACATGACGACGTATAAAGTCTGACGCCTGCCCGGTGCTGGAAGGTTAAGAGGAGGAGTGCAAGCTCTGAATTGAAGCCCCAGTAAACGGCGGCCGTAACTATAACGGTCCTAAGGTAGCGAAATTCCTTGTCGGGTAAGTTCCGACCTGCACGAATGGCGTAACGACTTCCCCACTGTCTCCAACATCAACTCAGTGAAATTGAATTCCCCGTGAAGATGCGGGGTTCCCGCGGCTAGACGGAAAGACCCTATGAACCTTTACTATAGCTTTGCAGTGGTATTAGGGAACGTATGTGTAGGATAGGTGGGACACTTTGAAGCATGGGCGTCAGCCTGTGTGGAGTGGCCGGTGAAATACCACCCTTATGTTCCTTGGTATCTAACTTCGTCCATTGAATCATGGACAAGGACCCTGCATGGTGGGTAG
>Ga0209373_10000993_pt1 | contig 37543 bp, 45 predicted proteins | sample Higcelweek5metaG_FD_187173 | JGI IMG/M metagenome (GOLD analysis project Ga0209373, IMG submission 187173) | Freshwater pond sediment microbial communities from the University of Edinburgh, under environmental carbon perturbations - High... | ecosystem: Environmental > Aquatic > Freshwater >... | reverse complement strand
GGTGATACCGTTACAATTACAGTGGAACTCATCGCTCCGATCGCTATGGACAAGCAACTTCGCTTCGCAATTCGCGAAGGTGGTCGCACCGTGGGCGCTGGCTCCGTTACCGAAATCATCAAGTAAGGAATTACCATGGCTGGTGAACGCATTCGTATTCGACTGAAATCCTTTGACCATCGTATGATCGATCGGTCAGCTCAGGATATCGTCAATACTGCAAAAAATACTGGGGCTCGCATTGCAGGTCCCATACCACTCCCGACCAAAATACAGAAGTACACGGTTCTTCGTTCTCCTCACGTTGATAAAACGTCTCGTGAACAATTTGAATCTCGTACCCACAAACGCTTGATTGACATCCTGGATGCCACCCCTCAGACTGTCGACTCTCTCATGAAGCTCGATCTGCCTGCAGGCGTTGAAGTCGAAATTAAGGTGTAATAACAATGAACGGTATTCTTGCAAAAAAGCTGGGAATGACCCAAGTGTTCACGGAACAGGGCGAATGCGTCCCTGTGACAGTTCTCGAAGCTGGTCCGTGCGTGGTCGTTTGCCACAAAACTGAAGAGAAGGACGGCTATACCGCGATCCAAATCGGATTTGGCCTTAAAGATGAACGTCGCGCCAATAAGGCGGAGCTCGGTCACTTTAAAAAAGCGGGTCTTGAAGTTCGTGAGTATCTCGCAGAATTTGATGTTGCAGATCTCGAAGCTTGGCCAGTAGGCAAAGAATTCGGTGCAGCGGATTTTGCGGATGCTACTCTTGTGAATGTTTCTGGCATTTCTAAGGGTCACGGATTCTCTGGTACGGTCAAACGTCACCACTTCCATACAGGTCCTCGTGGCCATGGAACTCACAACATCCGTGAACCGGGTGGTTTGTCCGCTCATAGTTATCCTGGCCGCGTTTTCAAAGGAAAGAAAATGGCGGGTCAGTATGGCAATAAGAAAGTTACCATCAAGAATCTTCAGGTAGTGAAGATCGATGGTGATCGCAATTTGATCTTTGTTCGCGGTGCTGTTCCAGGCCCGAAGAATGGAGTTATCGTGGTGAGGAAAGGCTAATGGCAAAGGCAAAGCTCTACGCCGCTAGCGGCGATTTTAAGAAAGATATCGAACTCCCTGTTCTGTTTGACACAGAGATCAACAAGGTTTGCATGTATTTGCACATCAAGGCGATTCTCAACAATCGTCGTCAGGGCACTGCTCAGACCAAGACCAAGTCTATGGTGAGTGGTGGTACCACAAAGCCTTGGAAGCAAAAGGGTACTGGTCGCGCTCGTTCTGGTCAGAATACTTCTGCTATCTGGGTTCGCGGTAACAAGGCCCACGGTCCGAAGTCTCATGACTATTTTGAAAAGGTGAACAAGAAAGTGAAGCGCATTGCGTTCCACTCTGCTCTCACCACTAAGGCCCAGGAAGGCAAGATTGTCGTGTTTGAAAAGCTCGCTTTTGAGGCTCCTAAGACTAAGGAGTTCCTCGCTATCGTGCAAAAAGCTGGTCTCGAAGAACGTAATGCTCTCGTGCTAGTGGGTACAACCGATAAGAATCTTGTTCTCTCCTCTGCGAATGTTCCTTGGGTTCGTTGCGCTCGCGTCTGCGATGTGAACACCTATGATCTCGTTCGCGCAAATAACATTGTGATGTCCCAGGATGCCCTGGGTGAGCTCACTGGAGGTTCCAGGTGAAAGAGATTCACGAAATCCTAGTTGAACCCCATATTACGGAAAGCACTTCCAAAAATATGGTTGATGTTCGCACGGGCATTCGCCAGTATGTCTTCAAGGTTGCAAAAACAGCAACTAAGCCAGAAATTAAGAATGCTATCGAAACGCGTTTTAACGTGAAGGTTGATTCTGTTAATACGCTTATTAACCGTGGCAAGATGAAGCGCGTTCGTACAATTGCCGGCAAAAAGTCCAATTGGAAGAAGGCTTACATCAAGTTGCAGGCCGGCCACAAGATCGCCGAGTTTGAAGGAGTGTAATCATGGGTCTGAAGAGTTATAGACCACTTACCCCGACCCTGCGTTTCAAGCAACTGAACGATAGGAAGGACATTACCGCTGACAAGCCGTACAAGCCTCTTACTGAAGGTATTAAGCGCAGTTCTGGCCGTAACAATGGTGGCGAAATTACTTCTCGTCGTCGTGGCGGCGGTCATAAAAAGTTGTATCGCATTATTGATTTTAAGCGTAACCGTGCTGGTGTTGCCTGCACTGTTGAAACCATTGAATATGATCCGAATCGTACGGCTCGTATTGCTCTTGTGAAGTATGCAGATGGCAAGCGCCAGTATATCATTGCCCCAAATGAAATCAAGGTGGGTGATGTTCTTAATTCTGGTGTTGGCGCTGAATTTCGTCCAGGCAATGCGTTGCCTTTGCGTGATATTCCGCTGAATACTCCGATTCACAACATTGAGATGAAACCAGGTAAAGGTGCTCAGCTGGCTCGTTCCGCTGGTGCTTCTGCCGAATTGGTTGCAAAAGACGGAAAACTCTGCCAAGTTCGTTTACCGAGTGGTGAAGTTCGTTTCATTGCAGAAGAATGTCTTGCTGTTGTAGGTCAGGTTTCTAATATCGATCACATGAACGAAGTCTCTGGTTCTGCTGGTCGTTCCCGCTGGCTCGGCATTCGTCCGTCTGTCCGTGGTGTAGTAATGAACCCAGTGGATCATCCGCTGGGCGGTGGTGAAGGCCGTACATCTGGTGGCCGCCATCCGTGCTCTCCTTGGGGTAAAAATTCCAAGGGTGCGAAAACTCGTAACAACAAGCGCACCGATAAGTACATCGTGCGTCGTCGTCAGAAGAGGGCCTAATTCATGTCGAGATCCCTTAAGAAAGGTGCGTTCGTGGATTCCCACGTGCTCAGCAAAGCCCAGGCAATGGTTGGTGCAGACAAGAAACAGGCCATCAAAACCTGGTCTCGTCGTTCTACAATTATTCCTGACATGGTCGGCTTGACCTTTTCCGTCTACAATGGAAAACAGTTCATCCCGGTATATGTGACCGAGAATATGGTCGGCCACAAGCTTGGAGAATTTTCTCCGACTCGCTTGTTCCGTGGTCACCGTAAGACTGAAACGGCCGGAGGAAAGAAATAATGAAAGCTGTCGCTAAAGTGAAGAACGTCCGTTATGGAGTTCGTAAACTTCGTCTGGTTACTGATCTCATGCGAGGCAAGTCGGTAGATGAAGCTTTCGCAATGCTCTCAATTCTTCGTAGCCGTAAGAAAGGCGCCGTCATTGTTGAATGCGCTCTCAAGTCTGCTGTTGCTAATTTCAAACAGAAGTCTCCTGCTGTAGTTGCAACCGAAGAATTGAAAATACAAGCCATTACCGCTGATGGTTCTACGATCATGAAGCGTATTCGCCCTCGTTCACAGGGCCGTGCGTTTCGTATTGAAAAGCCAATGTCCCACTTGACCATTGTCGTTTCTAACGACGCCGATAAGGAGTAAACCATGGGTCAGAAAACTCATCCGTATGGTCTTCGCCTTGGAATCATCAAGACTTGGCAGTCCAAGTGGTATGCTGAAGACAAATTTGCAGAACTTCTTTATGAAGATATCGTTCTTCGCCGCTATTTGATGAAACGTTTTGAGCACGCTTCTCTTTCTAGGGTTGGTATCGAACGTACGGTAAAGAAAGTTAACGTCAATCTTTTTACTGCCCGTCCCGGTGTTGTTATCGGCAAAAAGGGCGAAGAGCTGGAACGTCTCAAAGGCGAACTCCAATTCCTTACTGGTAAAGAAATTTACATCAGTGTTCATGAAATCAAACGTCCTGAAACAGATTCCAAGTTGGTAGCTGAAAATATTGCTCGCCAATTGGAGAAACGAGTTTCTTTCCGTCGCGCTATGAAGCGTGCTATCCAGAGCGCAATGCGTATGGGTGTGGAAGGAATCAAGATTCAATGTGGTGGTCGTTTGGGTGGTGCAGAAATCGCTCGCGTTGAAAAGTATGCTGAAGGTCGCGTACCGCTTCATACACTTCGCGCTGATATCGATTATGCTACAGCAATCGCCAAGACTATGTATGGCACCATTGGTATTAAGGTGTGGATAATGCATGGCGAAAAAATTGGCAAGGACGTCCTGTCCGAAAATAAGAGAGAGAAGTAATCATGCTGAGTCCTAAAAGAACAAAACACCGCAAAGTGATGAAAGGCCGTATGAGTGGCTGCGCAACAAGTGGCAACACTGTGGCTTTTGGTGATTTCGGCCTTCAGGCTCTCGAACGTTGCTGGCTTACAGCACGTCAGATCGAGGCTGCTCGTATTGCTATGACCCGTAAAATCAAACGTGGTGGTCGCATTTGGATTCGTGTATTCCCAGACAAACCAATTACTCGCCATCCTGCAGAAGCTCGTATGGGTAAGGGTAAGGGAAGTGTTGAATTCTGGGCGGCCGTAGTCCTCCCGGGTCGTATACTTTTCGAAATGGGCGGCGTTGAACGTGAACTTGCAATGGAAGCTCTCCATGTTGCAGCACAGAAATTGCCGATTAAAGTAAAAATCATTGAGGCTTCGGAGATCTAATGAAAGCGCGAGAACTTAAGGAATTGAGTAACGAACAGCTTCAAGAAAAGCTCGCTCAGCTGAGTTTGGATCTGTTCAACAACCGGTTCATTGCGAAAACCGGTAGCCTGGAAAAACCCTCTGCGATGCGCAATACCCGTAAGGATATTGCACGTGTCAAGACCATCCTCACTGAAAGGGCCAAGGCGTAAGCCGGGCAGGAGCAGGAAATGGAAATGGAAAGAAACTCTCGCAAAGTTAGACAAGGTATCGTCTCATCTGATGCTATGGATAAGACGATTACGGTTGTGGTTGAGAACCGCAAACGTCATCCCATGTATAACAAGATTATGACTACTACAAAAAAACTGAAGGCTCATGATGAAAAAAATGAAGCTGCTGAAGGTGATTTGGTAGAAATCATGGAAACCCGCCCTCTGTCTGCAACTAAACGTTGGCGTTTGGTGCGGATTGTGGAAAAGAAGAAATAATCTCTTTGGAGTAAGGCGAATATGATTCAAGAAGAAACAAGACTTGTTGTGGCCGACAATAGCGGTGCCAAGGAAGTCGCCTGCATCCGAGTTTTGGGTGGAACTAACCGTCGCTATGCAAGCATCGGTGATGTCATTAAGGTGGCAGTTAAAACTGCTATCCCCCAGAGCAAGGTAAAGAAAGGCTCTGTCGCAGATGCTGTTGTTGTCCGTACGCGCAAAGAAGTTGGCCGTAAGGATGGCACACTTATCCGTTTTTCGGATAATGCAGTGGTTCTCGTCACTAAGGATGGAGAGCCGCGTGGAACACGTATTTTTGGGCCCGTAGCTCGTGAGTTGCGTGAAAAGAAATACATGAAGATCATCTCTTTGGCCCCTGAGGTGCTCTAATGTCAAATATTAAGAAGAACGATAACGTTATGGTTATTGCCGGTGCCTCCAAAGGCAAGCCCGGTACCGTAGTTAGCGTGGATCCCAAGAAAGGTCGTGTGATCGTCTCTGGTGTCAACGTTCGCAAACGTCATGAGAAGCCTAGTCGCACGAATCAGACTGGTGGGATTATTGAAAAAGAAATGCCCATTGCTATTTCGAACGTAATGCTTCTTGAAGGCAATGTTCCAGTTCGTACCCGTCGCACTCGTGAAGCTGGCAAGGCCAGTGTTCGCGTCAGTGTTAAGACTGGCAAGGCTCTGTGAGGATACCGATGAGCACAATGAAAAAAGAAATTTATCAGAAAACTGTGGTTCCGGCACTTCAGCAACAATTTGGTTACAAGAATGTAATGCAGATTCCTCGCTTGCAGAAGATCGTCATCAACATGGGTGTTGGCGAAGCTGCTTCCAATCGCAAAGTTCTTGACGAAGCGGTAGAAATTCTCAGTGCTGTTACGGGTCAAAAACCTATTGTAACTAAAGCATCCTTGGATATCTCCAATTTCAAACTCCGGAAAGGTATTGGTATCGGTGCGAAGGTTACTCTTCATGGTGATAACATGTGGGATTTCCTTTATCGATTCATCAATATTTCCCTCCCTCGCGTACGAGACTTTCGTGGCCTTCCGCGTCGTGGCTTTGATGGTCGTGGGAATTATACCCTTGGCATTAAGGAACAAACTATCTTTGTCGAAATTGACATTGAAAAGATTTCACAGACTCTCGGTATGGACATTTCCTTCGTGACTTCCGCAAAAACGGATGATGAAGGTCGTGCTCTTCTTGAAGGTCTTGGATTCCCATTCAGGAAGCAGGAAGTAAGGTAATACCATGGCAAGCAGAAGAATGATTGAAAAGTGCAAGCGCACCCCGAAGTATACAGTTCGCGGGTATAATCGCTGCAAGCGTTGCGGTAGGCCGCACGCCTTTATGCGCCGCTTTGGCCTGTGCCGTATTTGCTTTCGCGAAATGGCACTTGCTGGCGAAATTCCCGGTATCACTAAGTCGTCCTGGTAAGGAGTAGCAGAAATGGCAATGACAGATTCTATCGCCGATATGCTCACCCGCATCCGCAATGCAGTTGCAGCGAAGATGCCCGTGGTGGACATTCCTGCCAGCAATCAAAAGCGTGAAATTGCGCGTGTGCTGCAGGAAAAAGGTTTCATCAAGAAGTTCGTCGTGGTTGAAGATGGTAAGCAGGGTATCCTGAAAGTCCTTCTTCGTTACACAGACGGAGTTCCTGCAATTCAAGGCATCCAGCGCGTTAGCCGCCCGGGTTTGCGTCACTATGTTGACACCGCAAAACTCCCTCGTGTGCGTAACGGACTCGGTTATGCTATTATCTCCACTTCTCAAGGAGTGATGACTGATCACGAAGCTCGCCAGCAAAAGGTGGGCGGTGAAGTCATCGCAAAGGTCTGGTGAGGTAACCATGTCTCGTATTGGAAAAGCTATTATATCAATCCCTGCCGGTGTTAAGCTGGTGATCAATGGTCAGAGCATTCAAGTGGAAGGCCCTCTCGGGAAGCTTGCTGCAGATGTTCATGAACTTATCAAGATTAAGCAAGAAGGAGCGACGCTCTCTTTTGAACGTCCTGACGACTTGAAGTTTTCTCGTGCCATTCACGGTACTACTCGCGCTCTCGTCGCGAATATGGTGGAAGGTGTCACGAAGGGTTTCCAGAAGAAATTGGAAATCGTAGGCGTTGGTTATCGTGTGGAACAGAAAGGTAAAGACCTGAATCTGGTCTTGGGTTTCTCCCATCCGGTAATCTTTAAGGCCCCAGAAGGCGTGATTCTTACTGCTATCGACCCGCTCAAGATTGCGATCAAGGGCATTGATAAGCAAAAAGTGGGTCAGGCTGCTGCTGAGATTCGCAAGTATCGTCGTCCTGAACCATATAAGGGTAAGGGCATTAAGTACGAAGGTGAAATTGTCCGGCGCAAGCAGGGCAAGAAGACAGGTAAATAAGGTACGGTTATGACTGCTATTGCAAAAAAAAGAATTCAGTCTCGCATTGCGCGGCATGAGCGCGTTCGTAGGTCTGTCAAGGGTACCCCCGAACGTCCTCGTTTGACCGTTCGTCGCACTCTTGTCAATATGATCGCTCAGATTATTAATGACAAGGATAATAAGTCCTTGGTTCAGGTTTCTACCGCTTCTAAGGAATTCCAACAGAAGTTTGGTGAACTGACTAAAACAGAACAGAGCCGCAAGCTCGGATCTCTCATCGCCGACGCAGCCAAGTCCAAGGGTATTGATGCCGTGGTCTTTGATCGCGGTGGTTACATCTATCACGGCCGCGTCCAGGCCCTCGCTGAGGGTGCTCGTGAAAGCGGACTCCAATTCTAAGAGGTACACTTTGGAACGCGAAACTCAAGTTTCTGAATTCGAAGACAAGGTTGTTCACATCAATCGCTGTGCTAAAGTGGTGAAGGGTGGCCGTCGCTTCTCTTTCAGTGCTCTAGTCGTTGTTGGTAACAAAAAAGGTAAGATTGGGGTTGGACTCGGTAAGGCTAAGGAAGTTTCCGAAGCCATCCGCAAGGGTACCGAAGCTGCTCAACGCAGTCTCATCGAAGTTAATCTTCTCGATGGAACTATTCCCCATGATATCGAAGTGAAGTTTGGCGCTACGCGCATTCTTCTCATGCCTGCTGCTCCGGGTACTGGCGTTATCGCTGGTTCTGCTGCACGTGCCGTTCTCGAACTGGCCGGTGTACGCAATATCCTGACAAAGATCCATGGTTCTTCTAACCCAAGTACTGTGGTTCGCGCTTGCATTGAGGGTCTCACTTCCCAAAAGAACAAGAAAGACTGCGCTGTATTGCGCGGGATCAACGGCTGAGGGCTGGTGAAATGAAAAAAGTTCGTATTACTCAATTAAAGGGTATTGTCCGAGTTCTCCCGGAGCAGCGCGCTAATTTAGAGGCGCTCGGCTTGCGTGGAATCGGCAAGAGTAAGGAACATGTGTTGACCCCGGTTATCCAGGGAATGATCAATCGTGTTCGTCACATGGTTAAGGTCGAGGAGATCTAAGATGGAATTAAACACACTTAATCCCGGTAAGGCCTCTGTCACTAAAGGTCGCAAGCGTATCGGTCGTGGTCCTGGCTCTGGCTGGGGTACGACTGCCGGTCGTGGTCAGAAAGGTGCTGGAGCTCGTAAGAGCGCGAAGGCTGGCCGTGTTGGATTTGAAGGCGGTCAGATGCCTATCCATCGTCGCACACCAAAACGTGGATTCAAATCCCATTTTGTGCGCGATGTTCAGATTGTAAATCTTAAGGCTCTCTCGGCTTCTAGCGTTGTTGATTTTGACGCGAAGGTCCTTGCAGACCAAGGCTTGATTCGCTCTGTCGGAAAGCCTGTGAAGGTTCTTGGTTTTGGAATAATTAATAAGGCTATTAACCTGAAGGTCAATGCGATCAGTGAAAAGGCTAAGGCTGCGGTCTTAGCTGCTGGTGGCAAAGTCGAGATCGTCTAATGGAAGCATTTAAGAAAGCTATTGACGCTTTTGTCAACGCCTTCAAAATAGAAGACCTAAGGAAGAAGTTGCTCTTCACCTTAGGGATTCTTATCATCTATCGAATTGGTGCTCATATCACAATTCCAGGTGTGGATGCTCCTATTTTGGCTCAATACTTCCAGAACAGCAATAATGTGTTTGGTTTGTATGATTCCTTTACGGGTGGAGCCTTTGCTAAGGCGACTATCTTTGCTTTGGGTATCATGCCATATATCACAGCAAGTATCATCATTCAACTGATGGGATCTGTGATTCCGGCCATTCAAATGCTTCAGAAGGAAGGTCAGGAAGGGCGTGCAAAGTTAAATCAATACACACGTTATTTTACAGTGATTATTGCAGCCCTTCAAGGCTGGGGTGTTTCTGTATGGCTTTCTTCGCTTAAAGTTTCCACCGCTTCCGGTGCTGGTCTTTCTGTGCTTACTGATGGTTTTTCATCAGGAGCTGGAAATATTGGTTTCCGGTTACTCGCTACGCTTACCTTCACTGCAGGCACAGTTTTTGTGATGTACCTGGGTGAACAAATCACCTCTCGGGGTGTGGGTAATGGTATCTCTCTGATTATTTTTGCTGGTATCGTTGGAGCTCTTCCAAGAGCATTCACTCGCGAACTGGAAATGTTGACCGAAGGTATTCAACCCCTTGCCATTGAGATCTTTATCTTGGCGATGGTGATTGTTATTATCGGATTCATCGTTTTCGTGGAGCAAGCGAATCGACGAATTCCGTTGCAGAGTCCTCGCCGTGTGGTGGGCCGTAAAGTGATGGGTGGTCAGGCTAGCTATTTGCCTTTCAAGGTGAATACTGCTGGTGTGATTCCTGTGATTTTTGCCTCTTCCATCATGTTTGTGCCTGCGATCGTTGCTTCGTGGATGCCGAATGTGAGCTGGGCTCAGTCGTTTGCTGGCGCGTTTATGCCGGGACATATCACTTATAGCGTGATATTTGCCGCTCTGATTATTTTCTTCACGTATTTTTACACAGCAATTCAGTATAACCCCAATGATATTGCTGATAATTTGAAGAAGTCAGGTGGATTTATTCCGGGCATTCGTCCTGGGAAAAAGACCGCTGAATATATTGATCACATCTTGACTCGCATTTCGCTTCCAGGATCTATTTTCTTGGCTGTGATTAGCGTAGGACCTCTTCATTTGAAAGACGCGTTGAATATGTCTTTCTATATTGGGGGCACCTCGGTCTTGATCGTGGTAGGTGTTGCTTTGGATACGCTTCGTCAACTCGAAGCCCAATTGCATACCAAGAATTATGAAGGTTTCCTGAAACACGGCCGCATTCGCGGCAGGACGGCGTCGTAGTGGCTAAAGAAGAAGGCATTCAAGTAGAAGGCGTTGTGCTTGAGGCACTTCCAAACGCATTCTTTCGTGTAGGCCTCGAAAATGGTCACGAAATTCTCGCTCACGTTTCAGGAAAAATGCGCAGGCATTTTATTAGAATCCTGCCCGATGACAAAGTGTTGGTTGAGATTTCCCCCTACGATTTATCGCGGGGTCGAATCACTTATCGTTACAAGTAATAGGGATAAAGAAGGTTGAACCTATGAAAATCAAAGCCTCCATCAAACCCAGATGCGAAAATTGCAAGATTATCCGTCGTAAGGGTATTTTGCGTATCATCTGTTCGAAGAACCCCCGCCACAAGCAGAAACAGGGATAGGAGATTTCATGGCACGTATTGCTGGTGTCGATTTGCCGAAAAACAAGACCGCTGAATACGGTTTGACGGCTATCTATGGTGTTGGTTTATTCACTGCTCGTAAAGTTTGTACCCAGCTGGGTATTGATCTTAACAAGAAGTGTGATGACCTCACTGAAGAAGAACAAGGTAAAATTCGTCATCTTCTCGAAGGCGAATATTCTGTAGAAGGGCAACTTCGTGCAGAAGTTACCCTTAACATCAAACGTTTGCAAGATATTGGATGCTATCGCGGCTCTCGCCATCGTAAAGGCTTGCCTGTACGCGGTCAGCGTTCTCGTACCAATGCTCGCACTCGCAAAGGCCCCAAGAAAACTGTGGCTAACAAGAAGAAGTAAGGAGACGGTTCGTGGCTGACGAAGAAATCAAAGAAACCCCGGCTGCTGCTGAAGCTGTTGCCGAGGACGTTAAAGTTAAGAAAAGCAAGAAGCGTATTGATGTGCAAGGTATTGCTTGCGTCAATGCTTCTTTTAACAACACCATTGTGTCGATCACCGATGCTCGCGGAAACGTAGTAGCATGGGGTTCGCCAGGAAATTCTGGCTTTAAGGGCTCTCGTAAGAGCACCCCATTTGCCGCTCAGCTCGCCTCAGAAACAGCTGCTCGCAAAGCTTTTGATCTTGGTATGCGCAAGGTTGATGTACGTGTTAAGGGTGCTGGCGGCGGTCGTGAGTCTGCTGTTCGTGCGCTTAAAAACGCTGGTATTGAAGTGTTGACAATTCGTGATGTGACGGGAATCCCTCACAACGGATGTCGTCCTAAGAAGAAGAGAAGAATCTAATTCTAAAGGGGAAACGCCAATGATGTGGAAATCTCTCCAAATGCCGCGCAGTTTTCAGAAAGTGGAAACTGGCGAAGATGGGCGCTACGCAAAGTTTGTCGTAGAAGCTCTTGAACGTGGATGGGGTATTACTTTGGGTAATGCTTTGCGCCGTACCCTTCTCTCTTCCTTACAAGGGGCAGCGATTGTCTCTGTAAGAATTGATAAGGTTGAGAAGGAATTTACCTCAATTCCTGGAGTTAAGGAAGATGTCACTGACATCATTCTGAATCTCAAGAACATTCGGGTAAAGCTTCTTTCGGATCATGATGAGACATTACGTCTTGATATGTCCGGTGATGGCAAAATTACAGCCGCGAACATCGAGGAGAATCCCAACGTGGTGATTCTGACCCCAGATGTCCATATTGCAACCCTTAATGGGAATGCGTCTTTGAGCATGGAGATGAAAGTCTCTTCCGGCCGTGGTTATGTGACTTCGGACGAGCTTAAAGATCCAGAGGCTCCGATAGGTGAGATTGCTATGGATGCGAACTTCAACCCCGTGTTGAAGGTTGCTATGCATATCAGCGATACGCGTGTCGGTCAGCGTACTGATTTTAACAGGCTGGAACTTGAAGTTACTACTGACGGTTCGATTGATCCAGAAGATGCTCTCGCCTACGCGGCAAAGCTTTTGGTAGATCACTTGGATGCATTTATTAACTTCGAAGGCGACCTTGAGTCTCCTGAAGAGTTAGTGCAGGATGAAGAACGTCAGCGAGTCGCCAATCTTCTTCGTATGCGCGTTGATGAACTGGAACTTTCGGTTCGTTCTAGCAACTGCCTCCGCATGGCTAATATCCATACGATCGCAGAACTTGTGCGCAATAAAGAAAATGATATGCTTAAATACAAGAACTTCGGTAGGAAGTCCTTAGTAGAACTTAACGAGGTGTTGACTTCGATGGGTCTCGGCTTCGGGATTAACGTCGACGATTACCTGAAGGATTAATAGAAAATGAGACACGGTGTAAAGAATAAGAAATTGGGTGTGAACGCCGAACACAAGCGTGCCATTCTCCGTAGCCTCGCGACTTCTATCTTGGAGAAGGGCTTGGCAACTGAACAGGTTGATCGTAGTGTGCGTACCACGCTTCTCAAGGCTCGCCTTGCACGTTGCGCTGTAGATCGTTTGATCACATATGCTAAAAAGGGTGACCTTTCTGCACGTCGCGAAGCGGCTCGTTTTGTTCGTGACCCAAAGGTTCTTCAAGGACTTTTCGATGTCATTGGACCACGTTATGCTTCTCGCAATGGTGGTTATACCCGCGTGTTGAAACTTGGCCCGAATCGCCCTGGTGATGCCGCCGAAATGGCTTTGATTTCTCTTGTAGAAGATGAAGTCGTTGCAAAAACAAAGTCTGAGCCTGTTGCTAAGAAGAGTGCCGCGAAACCGATTGATATGGTTGAAGGCGCTACGAAGGCTGCTGAATAGATTCTGTTTGTTATTTCAAAAAACCCAACTATTCAGTTGGGTTTTTTTTGTATCTTCCTAGAACTGTATAAGGATTTTTATGGCCTCCGTCAAGAATATTAGTCTATTTCTAGTGAGTTGCTTCTCCGCCCTATTGTGGGCAGGAGAGAGTGGCAATATGAATTCGTTGAGCAGTACTCTTTCGGTATCGGCGAACGGAACGCTTCAGAGAAGTTCTGCTGTGATGACCCCGTCTTATAGTGAGGGAATGGTGGATTCCACTTATCTATTGGGTCCTGGAGATTTTTTGGATATTATGCTGGAAGATACCTACCTCTCGGTGCAGGTTTATCCAGATGGTTCTGTGGCAATTGATGAATGCGGTGTGGTCAATGTAGGAGGAAAAAACTTATCAGAAGCGAGAGCCGAAATATTGAAAATCGTGGCAAAACGTTATAATCCTCAATATTGTTTTGTTCAACTTGCCCAGTTGAAAAAGTTTCGCGTAAATGTCATGGGAGCTGTTAATGTTGTGGGTCAGATGATGGTGGAACCTCAGACACGATTAAGCTTATTATTGCGTTTGGTTGGAGGATCATTGACTTCTGGTAATGAAACAGACGTACAAGTGATTCGACATGGCGATACCATTCATGTGAATTGTACGAAAGTATTTGATAATGGTGATTTTGAAAATGACTTAATGCTACAGCAAGGCGATCAGATCTTTGTGCCTTTTTTGAATTTGGAAGATGCGGTCACTGTGATTTTCCCTGGTTACCGAGGGGCGATACCCTACAAGAAAGATCGTACTGTGGAAGAATATTTCAAAATGGCTGGGGGGGCACGGGTTCATAATTTTGGCTACCAATCTATCCTAATTCGTAATACAGACAACACCTCTGAAACTATTTCAGTAAGCGATAAGGCTACGAAAACGGTTCAGCCCAGAGCAGAAATAGAATTTTCTGTGAAGTCTCTGGTTGTTTATGTGGGGGGTGCTGTTGCTGGAGTGGGAAGGGTGAATTACGAGCCATCTTGGCATGCTCTTGATTACATTGCGGCTTCTGGGGTGACTCCTATCACTGGTTCTTGGAGCCAAGTTCGTGTGATTCGAGGCAATCGGGAAACTTTAAGCGTCAATGTGACAGAAGACGCTATTTTGCCAGGAGATTTTATTGAAATTCCTAAAAGTAATTATGAAAATTTCAAAGATTTTACTCTTTTTGTAGCCTCTCTTCTTACTGTGCTTTCTTCGGCATTCATTATCTACGTTAACTATAAGTAGTTCCTTATGACGACATCTGATTCTCCCAGCTTGACTGAGTCCCTTTTGCGAATTCTTAATAACAATCTGAAACACATAAAGTTATGTGTGGCGATTGTGCTTATCCCAACGCTGATTGCTTTTGTAGCGGTAATGATGATCAAACCGACATATTCTGCAACTGCCATTGTGACGCCTCCGGCTTCAACCAGTTCGATGGGAAATTTGAGTAGTATGCTGAGCGGAGATATGTCTTCTTATGCTTCATTGCTTGGCTTGTCATCCGGTTCTAATGATGCCGATGCAATCTGGACCTTTTTCAATTCTTGGGAATTACAAGATCAAGTGATTATCAGATTTAATTTGGCAGAGCACTACGAGTTTAAGGGGAAATTCCATGCCGATTTGTTAAAAACATTTCGTCGGAATTTTTCATTGACGCTGACTAAAGAAAATATGCTTGAAATTACGATTGAAGACGAGGATTATAAACTTGCGGCACAAATGGTTCAATTTATGCTTGTGCAAGCAGATTCTATGTACAACGCATTTAAAACGGCTCAGGCTCGCCAATCGAGAGAATACTTTGAAAGTCGAATTAACAAATGCCTTGTAACTCTGGATTCATTGGAAGAGGATTTCGTGAATTTTCAGGTAAAAAATAATTTTTATGACCCTTCAATACAAATGGAGTCAACGATTAAGTATTTAGGAGAACAAGAAGCTCAGCGTGAGGCGGTTGATGTCGAATTGAATTATGAACGCATGAATAGAGGCGTGGATTCAAAAAAATATGAAGAACTTCAGAAACGTTATCGGAGTTTGGATGCCTCGCTGTCTCGGACACTCAGTGGAAAACGTGAATCTTTAGGTTTGGTTGCGCTGAAAAAATCACCTGCTTTGGGTGCAGAATATATGCGGAAAGAATCGGAAATCCGAGTTCAGGAAACGATGTATAAAATGCTCCGCCAGCAAAGTGAACAATTATTGTTAGAAGAAGCAAAAACGATGAAAAATCTGCATGTCTTGCAAGCTCCTTGGGAAAATGATAAAAAGGTGGCCCCTCGTCGGGGTGTGATTTTGATGTTTGCTTGTTTCGTGTCGTTCCTTATTGCCACTTTAATTTGCAATATGATTGCATATTTGGAAGAGGAAAAAAAACGTGGTTCTGGTGTTGCTAAAGAATGGGCGCGTTTGTGTCAGTTTTTTCATCGGAAAAAAGCTTAGGAAATGCAAATGATTTCTTGGATGTCTGAATATCCAGAATCAACTATTTTATTTTCGGTGGCTTTAGTCTGCCTGATATTATTTCTGTGGATGAAACGGGATTTTTTCAGTCCCGCAAATATTTATTGTTTTTCGCAAGTGATGATGGTGGGAATTGCTTATCTTAAGTTGAATCAGGCCATGACGGATTTTAAATTGATCACGTGGCTCTTTTGGATCGGTGGGATGTTTGCTTTTCTTACTGGGTGTTGGCTTGTCAATTTGATTTGGAAATCAAAGGGCGCGAGAGAGACCAAATACCCGCTAGTACTTCATCAGGATTATAATTGGAGAATGCATTTCTTTTTGAGTCTAGTTGCTTTTGGCTTTTTTCTGATAGGCGTTTTTGCCATTATTTCTATTGCTGGGAATTTAATTCTTTTTACGGAATCTCCTGGAATCTGGATGGGAAAAAATCCTCAGGTGGGAAGTTATGCTAATTATTTTTGTAGTAGTCCGATGGTGGTTGGACTGTTTGGGGTCGCTTCTTTTAAGTCTTTTAATCCGTTGCGCGGTTATCGTATAGCATCACGCATTATGGCTGTGTGTACGATTTGCTTAAGCTTTATGGCGTTTCCAAATCGAGGAACCACATTTGTTTGTATTGGTATTGTGTTGGTGCTATATAATTACTTGCACAAAAAACTTTCTTTTGCATTTATAGGAGTGACGGCGAGTCTTCTTTTAGTTGCATTTATTGGCATTGCGATGCTACGGGGACAGTATGGGAATAATTCTATGGATGGCTTTGTCTTGGATGCTGTGATAGATCTTCCTTACAAGTATGTGGCCAATAATTATTGGAATTTTGATTATGCGCTCAATCCTCCTTCTGATCGGGAAATGCATCCGTGGACTTATGGTGTAGACACCTTTTTTGGTGTTCTTTATTTTGTTCATGTAGGGCCCGCGCTTCGGGAGAGCAATGGTTGGGATACTGGTTATAACGAGAGTGTAGAAAAAATCAACGGGCTGAATACGGTTAGTTATTTGTGGGATGCATACAAAGATTTCCGTGTTCCCGGCATTTTTCTGGTTCCTCTGTTTTTTGGTATTGTATTTACCTTTATATACAGAAGGCTCGCAATTTTGAAATCGCCTAAAGAACTTTTATTTCATTCGATGTTTATTTTTTGGATTCTAATGTGGAGTTTTACGACAGGATACAAACAACCCATGTACTGGGTCTGGATGGCATTCTTTTATGTGGTGCCCACGTTATGCCAACGAAAATCGTTACCAGAGGAATCTTTTCTTGCGGAGAAACAATCCGAACAGAAAGAGTGTGATGCAAATGTCGCCACTCAGAGTCAATAACGGAATAAAACGATAGTGATCACTTTGGGATAGTATTCCAAATAGTATTGCAATATTAAGTATCCCGCATCCGGAAACAATAGCCACATAGGTCCAGATTTGTCTTTCCTTGAGTAGAGAAGAAATCATCGACATTCTTGCGGCCTGAAATATTAATGACAAAGTGAGAAGTTGGAGACAGTATGCACTTGTGTCCAAAAGAGAATCTGTCCATGAGACGGCAAAAAAGAATAAGTGAAGTATGAATTTTGGGAATAGTAAAAGAGGGCTACATACTAGAGTGATAAAAAGTGTAAACAAAATAATTTCACGAATATGCAATTGAGATTCGCGACTTTCGTGTTGAGAAATAAGCGTTGATGATATAAAGTAAACCATAAACCCAGAAGCAAGAACAATAAGTTTATGGCTAAAATTATACGCTCCCAAAAAATCAGGGGGTGCAAAAATATCGGCAGCATACAAACCGATGGGAAGATAGGCGAAACTGGCAAGGCTCGCTAATGCAAAAGGGAATGCTTTATTTAAGATAAGTTTGACAAAACTTAAACTTCTTTTTGTGAACCTAAAAATACGTATAGAAAAAGCGGAGCGAACACCAAATCCCCATGCGGGAAGTGCTGCGAGCACCATAGCAAGAGCGATGTATTCAATACGCTGTATTTGAAGATAAAGAAGCGCAAAGCTCATAATACAAGTGTAGGAAATGGTATGAAGTATTTTAGACGTAAGAAAACGCTTCCAAAATTTACCACAAAGGAAATACCAATCAAAAAAGGCATGTTGAAAAATGAGACCAATGGCGAGAATCAATTCGCCATAAAATGCGGGATGATGTCTGCGAATGGTGAATGCAAATAGGCACATCAAAAGCATGGCTGCAAAAGCCAAAAGGAATCTTAATTGAAATACTTGGGCAAGAAGCCGACCTCGGCTTGCTCTTTGACCAAAAAAAGCAAGAATCAGAGTGGCGGTACCAAAATCAGCGAGAGCACAAAAAATAAGATAATCACTTTGGAGAATTCCCAGATAGCCAAAATGGATGGCTCCGAGGTTACGCGCCATGAAATTATTGATCAGAAATGTAGCGCACTGAATGAGAAAATTCACTGCAGAGATGAAAATTCCAATATGAATACTTTTTCGCAAATTTGACACGTAGGCAAAATAGTTGTTTTTCTCTTCAAAAGGAAAAATGATGGAAAAATGAGCCTACATTTTGAGAGGGATTGCCAAAGCAAAGTGGATGCGAAATGAATATAAGAAGCTGTTTTTAGAATTTGTATATTTCAAAATATGGGTAAATTGCAAGGTCAAAGTTCTTTTTTTGTTGCGGGTCCACCAGCGGTTCCAGGCGAGGCTCATAAACCGATCGTTCGCTTTATACTAAAAGAAATACAGGGAAATACGGTTTTGGATATTGGCGGTGGACAAGGAGCTTATGCTTTAGAACTTCGCAAGGCTGGTTATCGGCCTGTGGTCGTTGATGTGGATAAGAACGCTTTGGCTGTGGCCGCTCAGAATGGATTAGAAGTTCGTGCTGTGACTCCTGATGAAGCACTTGGCGAAAATGTGGCCGATACAGTAATTCTCATTGAAGTGTTGGAACATGTGGTTGATCCCTCTCTTTTCTTGCAGTCGGCGATAAGAGCTGCAAAAAAGCGTGTGATTTTTACCCTCCCTTGCACGGATAATTTTGCCCAACTCTTTCAGATGGGTCTTTCTTATGCCCATATAGCGGTTTCAGATCATTTGCATCATTTTTCGGAGAATGAGCTGAAATCTTTACTTGCCCAGTTATCATGTCACTATCGTTTGGAAAAAGGGGATTTTTTATTCCCCCATGCTTCTATGTTTCCCTTAAGTAATTCTATGCGGTGGCCTCTGTTAGGTAAGCTTTGTATGTTCCCTTTGCGCGTTTTGAATCGTTTGGGAGGGGTTCAAAAATCGATTCCTTCTCGGTTTTATGGGGTGATTGATGTGGCGGAGTAAGTCCTAAAATCAATTAATTGATAAATTATGCAGAGAAAGTAAAAAAGGGTCGATGAGTTGGGCCTTTTTTTGTATTTTTGGGCTTCGAATAAGCGAGAGTGGCGGAATTGGCAGACGCACCAGACTTAGGATCTGGCGCCTTTGGCGTGAGGGTTCGACTCCCTCCCCTCGCATCATCGAAAGATGTAACAGTTTTTTATTACGGAGATTTCATGACCGTTTCCATTAAAGAAACAAGCGCTACCGTCCGCACATTAGACGTGACATTGCCTCAGGATTCCCTTACGGTTCCTTTTGAAAAGAAGCTTTCCAAATACAGGAAAGAAGTCACCATTAAAGGGTTTCGCCCGGGTCAAGTGCCGAAGGCGATGATTCTTGCCCGTTTTGGTGATATGATCCGCCAGGAGGCGATCGATGAGGTATTGAACCAGACGATCACGGAAGAATTGAAAAAAGCGAATATCAACCCCGTCACCCGATTGAAGATCGAAAACTTCAAGGATGATAAGGAACATGATATCACTTTTACGGCGATCGCTGAAGTGGATCCTGATATTGATATCAAGGGTTATGAATCCTTGGGTATTACCGTGCCGGATACGATGATTGATGGTGCTGAAGTGGATTCCGAAATTAAGCGTATGATGCAAATGTGGTCCAAGGATGCGTCTGTGGATCGTGCGGCAGCGAAGGGCGATGTCGTCGTTGGCAATTACGTTGACGTGATTATCGATGGTGAAAAGAAAGAGATGCCGGAAGAACGCGAGTTCCGTTCTTTGCTCGGTGAATCTGCGTCCCCAGGATTTGATGAAGGTCTCCTGGGTGCAAAGAAAGGCGACAATAAGGTCATTAACTTTGTGTACCCAGCGGATCATAAGGACGAAGCCTATCGTGGTAAAAAAGCGGAATTCAAGGTGGAAGTCACGGATATCCGTGAAATTGTGCCCCCAACCATGGATGAGGGTTTCTTTGAACAAGTGGGCGTGAAAGATGAGGCTGAACTCCGCACAAACATTCAGGAAAGTATTGCCAGTAACAAGAAGCAGACGGTTAGGAATAAGGCGGTCAATGAAGCGATTGATAAGTTGATCGAAATGAATCCGTTTGACGTTCCTCAGGGGCGTGTTATTGATCTTATCAAGTACAGCCTCAAGCAGCATGCGGAAAATAAAGAGGAAGAAATAGAACCCACCGAGGAACAACTCAAAACATTGAGCCCGGAAGCCGTTCACGAGATTAAGAAACATCGCATTTTGGACTTTATTGCCAATAAAGAAAAGTTGAAAGCAAGTCAGGCGATGGTGGATGCTCGTTTACATGAAATGGCATTTGCCTATCATGTTGATTTTGAATCTTTGAAGGGCCATTTCCGCCAGACGGGCCGCATTGTAAGCCTTCGCGAAGAACTTCGCATTGAGGCCGCTGCGGACTTTATCGTGGGCATTCGTCCAGTAACAGAAGAAGTTAAGTAGTAAAAGGGAGGCTCGCTGTGGTAATCCCAACCATTATTGAAAATACAGGCCGTGGTGAACGCGCTTATGACATCTATTCCCGTTTGCTCAAAGAACGCATTATTTTCTTGGGTACCCCGATTAATGATGAAGTGGCGAACAACGTCATGGCGCAGTTGATTTTTTTGGAATACGAAAATCCTGAGAAGGATATTACTGTGTATATCAATAGCCCCGGTGGGTATGTTTCTGCGGGGCTTGCCATTTACGATACCATGCAACATATTCGCCCGAATATTGCAACGATCTGCATTGGTAATAGCATTTCTATGGCTGCCATATTACTTGCTGCGGGCACGAAGGGGAAACGTTATGCGCTTCCTCATTCCCGCATCATGCTTCATCAGCCGTCGGGTGCTGCGACTGGCCAATCCACGGATATTCAGATTCATGCGAAGGAAATTATTAAAACGCGCGAGACGCTGACTGAAATTATCGCGAAACATTCTGGCCGTGACATTAATGAAGTGCGCACTAAAACAGACCGTGACTTTTACATGAGCCCGGAAGAAGCGTTAGAATTTGGCGTGATTGATGAAATTTTCAATCCTCATAAACAAGAGGGCGTTTGATGTATAAAGGCGGCAAGAACCATCCTCAGATCGCTTGTAGCTTTTGCGGTAAACCTGCGGAACAGGTCGCAAAGCTGATTACTGGCGCAGGAGTGCACATTTGTAATGAATGTGTTTCCATGTGTTATAATCTGATGGTGGAAGAACTTGCAAAAGATGCTGCGAAGACAAGCGTTGCATCACCGGAAACAACCAAACCGTTGCCGCCACCCACGGCAATTAAAGCGAATTTGGATCAATACGTTATTGGACAAGATGATGCGAAAACGGCGTTGTCTGTTGCCGTGTATAATCACTACAAACGCTTGCGTTATAAAGATGCCAACAAGAAAAATGGCAATGATGTAGAAGTGGAAAAATCCAACTTGCTTTTGGTAGGTCCCACAGGTTCTGGAAAAACATTGCTCGCTCAAACTCTTGCTCGGTTTCTTGATGTTCCTTTTTCTATTGCGGATGCGACTGTCTTGACTGAAGCGGGTTATGTTGGCGAAGATGTGGAAAATATTCTGGTTCGCTTGTTGCAAGCTTCCGACTACAATGTAGAACGCGCAGAACATGGCATCATCTTTGTTGATGAGATTGATAAGATTGCAAGAAAAACGGCGAATCCTTCGATTACGCGTGATGTTTCGGGTGAAGGCGTGCAACAAGGGCTTCTTAAGATCCTTGAAGGAACCGTCGCTGCAGTGCCCCCGAAGGGCGGTCGCAAACATCCGGAACAGAATCTGGTGCATATCAATACGCGTGATATTTTGTTCATTTGTGGCGGAGCCTTTGAATCGTTGGATAAGATTATCGCTCACCGTGTGAATAAGGGTGGAATGGGTTTTGGCGCTGATATCAGAAGTGAAAGAGATACGACTTTGAGTACTCTCTTTAAACAGTTGGAACCAGATGATCTTATTCATTTTGGCTTGATCCCAGAATTGGTCGGTCGTTTACCAGTGGCTGTGGCGTTGGACGAGCTAGATGAACCCACGCTTTTCAAAATTTTGACAGAGCCTAAGAACGCTCTTGTGAAGCAGTTTAAAAAGTTATTTGAGATGGATGGGATTACATTGGAATTCTCCGATGATGCCCTCACTGAAGTGGTTTCTGAAGCGATGCTTCGTAAAACAGGGGCTCGCGGGCTTCGTTCTGTGCTTGAAAAAGCTTTGCAAAAGGCTATGTTTGAACTCCCCGGTACAGGAACGAAGAAGTTAGTGCTCACGGGGGAAATGGTTCGCAAGGGCATTTATTCCGCAGAAAAAGCAAAAAAAGCGGATTCGCATACGGTCGGTAAGAAAAACGTTGCTTAAGGTTTTATTCCTGTGAAAAAAAAGATGATTCAGAAGAAGGGCGAGACTTTCGTTAATGCGTTGACGTTGGATCTTTCTCATCCGGTTCCGTTGGTGCCATTACGCGATACGTTGGTGGTTCCAGGTTCTTCTACACGGATTCTGGTTGGCCGAGATGTCTCGGTAAGAGCTTTGGATGCTTCTCGTGAAGCGGATGGTTTTGTTCTGCTTTTATTGCAACGGGATTCCAATACGGAAGCTGTGAAGGCCGAAGATCTGAGCCGTGTGGGTGTTTTGGCGCGGATTCAGACCGTAACCCCGTTACCCAATGGTTATTTGAAAGTTTTGGTAGAGGGGATACTTGCTGTCGATGTTTTGGATATTACCCTCTCGACTTATTACTCTGCACTTGTTTCCCCCAGAGACTTCCATTATGGAAATACGGCGCAGGATAAAGAGTTAGCAGAGGAAAGTATTCGATTGTTTAGTCGTTATGCAGAGATTCAGGATGTTCCCCCGGATTTGATTGAAACGTTGCGAACAACAGAAGCGCCACTTCAAGTATTTATGGGGATGATCCCATTTATGCGTCTTGCGCCTTCAGAAAAACAAGGTCTTTTAGAACAAGATTCGATAGAGACTTTGGGTAATTTGGTCAATTCGCTTTTGCAGACTGCCATTGACACAGAACACGTTTCTCAACGCGTTCGTCAAGATGTTCAGCATAAAATGCAACAATCCCAAAAAGAATGGCTTATCAATGAGCAAATTCGGATGTTGCAGGAAGAAATTTCGGGTGGGGAAGCGGGAACGAACGAACTCACCACTTTAGTCAATAAGATTAAAGCCAAACGATTCTCTCCGGTGATTCAGGAAAAACTGGACGAAGAGCTAGAGCGCATGAAATTCATGCACCCGACAAGCCCTGAGTATGCGGTCGTTCGAAATTATTTGGATTGGTTTATTTCTTTCCCCTATGGTGAATATACGGAGACGTCTTTGAATCTTAAAAAGGTCAAGGCGGATCTCGATAAGAAACATTTTGGTTTGGAAAAAGTCAAAGACCGCGTCTTGGAATATGTGGCCGTTTTAAAATTGACGGGTTCTGAGAAGCGCGCCCCCATTCTATGTCTCGTGGGCCCTCCAGGTGTTGGAAAGACGACCCTCGCGACCTCTATTGCGGAATCTATTGGTCGCAATTTTGTGCGTATCACCTTGGGGGGTGTCCGTGACGAGGCTGAAATCAGGGGCCATCGTCGTACTTACATCGGTTCTATGCCCGGTCGCTTTATTCAGGCTTTGCGCCGTGCGAAATGCATGAATCCTGTCGTTCTTTTAGATGAAATTGACAAAATGGCGAGTGACTTCCGTGGGGATCCTGCGAGTGCAATGCTCGAAGTCTTGGACCCGGAATTGAATCACGATTTTGCGGACCACTTTATGGAAGTGGGTTTGGATTTGTCTCGGGTTCTCTTTATTGCGACTGCCAATGCCGAAGATGAAATTCCAGCCGCTTTGCATGACCGATTGGAAGTGGTTCGCTTGCCTGGCTATTATGTCCACGAAAAGCAAAGTATTGCGAAACAATACCTGTTACCTAAGGTCTGTGAACGTTGTGGGCTTGTGAATGGGAAAGACATTGCAATTGATGACGTTTGTGTTCACAAAATAATTCGTGAATACACTCGTGAAGCGGGCGTTCGCGAATTGGAACGACTCTTAGAAACGATTGTTCGTAAGCGCGCTAAAGAAGTGGTACTCGGGAAAAAGCTTAAAGCAGAGCTTACCGAAAAAGATATTTCCCATTATTTGGGAGTCCCGCGCTTCTTGGAAAATCGATTGTCAAAACCGGGGCGTCCTGGTTTAGTGACGGGCCTTGCTTGGACCTCTGTGGGTGGCGAAATACTTTCTTTAGAGTGCACATTGTTGAGTGGCCGTGGTCATTTACAACTCACGGGGAAGCTCGGTGATGTGATGAAAGAATCGGCCCAGATTGCTTTGAGCCTTGTGCGTGAACGTTTGCAGAAGTTTGGAATTGATCCTGCTATTGTGCGCAAAACGGACATTCATATTCATGTGCCAGAAGGTGCTGTGCCTAAAGATGGCCCTTCTGCAGGGATTGGCCTTACGCTCGCTCTTCTTTCTGCATTTACGCGGATTCCTGTTTCTCCAGATATTGCGTTCACGGGCGAAGTGAGTCTCACGGGTGAACTCCATGCCATTGGAGGCCTCAATGAAAAAGCACTTGCCGCATTAGACGCAGGCGTTAAGACCCTTTTTCTGCCTCAAGAAAATGCGAAAGATGTAGTAGAACTTCCGAGTCTCGTACAAAAAGGGCTCAAAATACATCTTAAATCACACATTGATGACGTCATTCGGGAGCTTTTCAAGAGTCCTTCTCTTAAGAAGATCAGTTCCGAAAAAACGTAAGGAACTTTTATATGCCTGAACTTTCCTTAGAAGCATTGGAAAAAAGGCGTGATGCTCTGGAAACGAGAATTATGCTCGCTTGCAAGGCGTGCCAACGACCGCGCGAAAGTGTAACGCTTATTTGGGTCAGTAAATTTCACCCCATAACATCGGTAGAAAAAGCGATTCAGCTGGGGGCAAAAGAATTCGGTGAAAACCGAGTCCAGGAAGCCATTGAAAAATTTTCAACTCCACGTTCTGGTATCCATTGCCACATTATTGGTCCCATACAAGCCAATAAGCTTCGCAAGGCAATCTTAGTTGCGGATTCCATTCATTCCATAGCGTCTCTGGATGCTATTCATAAGTTGGAATCGATCTGTGCGGAAACAGGAAAAATTTTGGATATTCTGATTCAGGTCAACACCTCTGAAGAAGACACCAAAAGCGGAATCACCATGGCAGAAACGGAGTCATTTTTGTTGAGTTTACCCGAAGCTCCTCATTTGCGCTATCGTGGACTGATGACTATTGGTAAAAATACGGGCATTGCCGAAGACTCTAGGGCTGGTTTCCGTTTTCTCCGCGAGATGCGAGACAAAATGCATGCCGTTGGTGGACTTTTTGAAAATTTTTCGGAGCTCTCCATGGGCATGACGGAAGATTTGGAAGTAGCGATTGAAGAAGGGGCGACCCTAATTCGAGTAGGGACTGCATTATTTGGTGAGCGAGCTCTGCTGATCTAGGCAAAGAGGCCCCTCTCCCTCTCATATTTATTGTATCTTTTACAGGGAATAATTGTATTCCCAAGGAGGAGCCTTGCTTCTCCTTTTGGTTTTTACTAATCGAAGGAATTATGCCAAATCGAGTTGTTATTGGATCGCAATGGGGCGACGAAGGCAAAGCCAAGGTCGTGGACTTTCTCACTCTAGACGCAGACGTTATTGTTCGTTTTCAGGGGGGCGCCAATGCGGGTCACACTGTAAAAGTTGAAGACAAGGAATTTGTATTCCATTTGATCCCTTCGGGAATTATGCATGAAGACAAACTCTGCGTTATTGGAAACGGAGTTGTTTTAGATCCAGTGCAGACGTTACGCGAAATTGAGGATCTTCATACCAAGGGAATTTACCCGGAAGGCCGTTTAATTATTGCAAATAATGCGCATGTAGTACTTCCGTATCATTCTACTCTTGATAAACTTAAAGAACTCAAGGCTGGAAAGGCTGCCATTGGAACTACTGGCCGAGGCATTGGCCCTTGCTATAGCGATAAAGTCAATCGTATTGGCGTTCGTGTGGGGGATCTTCTCGATGAGAAGGAACTTCGCCCACGTGTCGAAGTGATGGCTGCTGTTCACAATGAAGAATTTACGTCCCTTTACAATGCGGAACCGATTGATCCTGAAGTGGTCATTAAAGAGTATCTCGAACTAGGACAGAAAATAGCTCCGTATGTGAAGGATGTTTGTGAGTTCCTCTATGGGCAGTTGAAGTCTGGAAAACGCCTTATTTTTGAAGGGGCGCAAGGGACTATCCTTGATGTGGATCAAGGAACATATCCGTTTGTGACTTCGAGCAATACCGTTGCGGGTTACGCAAGTTGCGGCGCCGGCGTGGGGCCTACTGCCATAGACCAAGTGGTGGGTGTTGTTAAAGCTTACACGACTCGTGTTGGCAATGGTCCTTTCCCAACGGAATTATTGGACGATGTTGGTGACAAACTTCGCAAAATCGGTAACGAATATGGGGCCACTACGGGGCGTAATCGCCGTTGCGGATGGTTTGATGCTCCTGTGGTTCGGAAGGCTACCATTGTGAATGGACTTACTCATCTCGCCATTACAAAGCTGGATGTTCTGGATACATTTAAGGAAATTCAGATTTGTACTCATTATGTTTGTGATGGGGAAAAATTGAATTTGATTCCGAATCAGCTTTCGAAAGTTGGTCGTTGCACCCCAGTGTACGAAACACTTCCGGGTTGGAATTCGGATACTACCCGTTGTAAGTCTTGGGAAGAACTTCCTTTGAATGCGAAGAAGTACTTACAAAGACTTTCGGAATTAGTGGATGTGAAAATTGGCATGATTTCAATAGGTGCTCGTCGCGATCAGAGCATAATTATCGATATGAAGTGAGGCAAGTATGGTAGATAAGGCCATTGTAGAATTGTTGAAAGGTGTGGATCTTTTCTCAGAATTGAAAGAAGAACAACTAGAACAGTTGGCTACCTTGGTCATTGCCAATGACTTTGCCCGCGACGAAACGATTATCCTTGAAAAAGATGAGTCTACGCAGGCTTTGTTTTTGATTGCCTCTGGCGAAGTGAAGGTCTTTATGACCGGCGTTGATGGGCGAGAAACTATTCTTGCTTTATTGGAACGCGGCGATTTTTTCGGAGAAATGTCTTTGATTGATGGGGAGCCTCGTTCTGCCACTGTTAAAGCCGTGACCTCCGCGAAGTTGCTGATTATTCGCAGAGAACATTTTTTGGATTTGCTCAAATCGACGCCAGAGCTTTGCATGGGACTTTTAGTGGAAATGTCGAAACGTCTTCGTAAGTCGAATCGTCAGATAGGATCCCTTTCCACCATGTCTGTGTATGGCCGTGTGGCGGGCACTTTACTGAGCTTGGTGGAAGAACGTGGAGTTCGTATTCATGGAACAGACGGACGTATGGTGACGGTGATTCGGAATCGGCCCACGCAACAACAGCTTGCGGAAATGTCCGGAACTACTCGGGAAACTGTGAGTCGAGTTTTTTCTTCATTGGTTAAGAAACATTCAATTTCTGTGATGGGTAAGGACCTCGTTATTCTCGAGGAAAGCTTACTTCGGGATCAGGATTTGAAGGAGTAGTATGCCTTTTAAAGAGTTTGTATTGAACCAACTTCGGAATAAACCCATCTATTATGCGCTTTTGTTGTTTGTGGGTGGTTTATTAATTCTTGCTATTTTCCTTGATTTTTTGGTTATGCCGTTGATTGCTGGCTCTTTTGCAAGTCGTGCAGAGGTCCCTGTTGTCGAAGGGCTTTCAGCTGTAGAAGCAGAAAAAAAATTGGATGAAGCAGGCTTCCGTTTTCAGTGGACTACCGATGGACGTTATAGTGCGACAATCCCTGCTGGGAAGGTTGTAATACAAATTCCTGTGGCTGGTCGTGAAGCAAAATTAGGACGTACGGTTTTGTTAACCCTTTCCCAAGGTCTTCGTGAAATTGTTGTCCCGGATCTTCGAGGCAAAAGTTTGCATCAGGCGGAAATTTCTTTGATGCGTGCGGGTTTAATTCAAGGCAAATTAATTCAGGGGGCTCACGGGAGTATTCCTCGTGGCGTGGTGATTCGTACGGAGCCTGCGGCTGGTAGGTCGGTGCGCATCGGAGATTCTGTCCGCGTGGTGATTTCCTCTGGGGCGAGTGCAGGCAAAGTAATGCTACCTTCCTTTACCAAGCAATCTGTGGAAGATGCCATTCAAAAATTAGAATCTTTGGGATTCGTCGTAGGGGATGTACGTCGAGAGGCTATTCCTGAGGGTATCCCAGGGACTGTCGCTACGCAATCTCCCGAGGCGGGTGAATATTTGCCAACGGGTTCAAAAATAGACTTGGTTGTCGTCGATTGAGGCTCTATATGCAATTACGAGTCTCTTTGTTAGCGTCCTTTCTTTGCTGTGCTCTGTTCTTTGTCGCATGTAGTGGCAATAGTAATACCAAAGGAACTTTGGTAGATGGACAACCATCTTCGCCTCCTTATCAGGATGGACTGGATTCGGCTCGCTTAGCAAATTTGGAAGTGGCACACGAATCTTTTCTACGGGCCTTGCAGTTAGAAGCGAAGGGGGAGTCGGCCCTTGCAGAATTATTCATGAGACATGCATGGGAAGCGGATCGGAATAATCGGTTTCTCGCTTTCTCTCTTGTTGAATTCATGGAGGCTCGTGGAGCGTCTACGGAAGCGTTGAAATTGGCTGACACAGCAAAGACTTTGCCAGGAAAACAAACAAGCTCTCAATATGCATTGCTTGCTCGACTTTATAGCCAAAACGTGAACTTGGATTCTTCAAAGTTCTACTACAAGAAATCAGTAGAAGCGAGTGATCAAAATTTGCGCGCCGCCTACGAATATGCCCTTCTCTTGGAAGTCATTCGCGATTACGATGAATTGATGCGTATTTATGGGATTATGCTTCCTCAGATTAATTTCCCGAGATCTATGGTGGATCGGCAACTTTTGCTTTTGGAGAAAGCGGGAAAAGATTCTATGGCGATTGATCTATTGACTTCGGCATACGATGCGATTCAAGATCCAGAGTATCGGGTATCGCGTACGAAATTGCTTATTAAGCAGGGCCGTTATGAAGAGTCTCTAAGCAGCGTTCACGAAATGTTTGCCGAGAATCCGAACGATTCCATGGCTCTTAAATTTCAAACGGCTGCTTTGGTACAAATGAAAAAGATTCCTGAGGCGTTAGATAGTCTGAAATCTTTTTATCGGCGGGCGCCAAAAACAACTTTTGTTTTGCATGATATAGCTTTGATGGAAAGTGATTTATTGAAAAAAGATAGCGCTAAAGTACATTGGAATTTGTTGAAGAATGATCCTGAATATGGGGCGGTTGCGAATTATTGGTTGAGCGTTTATGCCGTAGAAGAGGGTGATTCCGTGACTTCAGTCAAAGCGATGGAAAAAGCGTATGCACTTGCTCCAGATGAGTATGGCCCTGCCCTTGTTTGGCGTTATGGCTTGACAGGACGCTACGCAAAGGCTTACCCCATTTTAGATTCTTTGCTGAATGTTCGTGCGCGTGTGGACTCTATTGCAAAATTGAATTTGCAAAAAAATAATGCGGACTTTGACGGAATAAAAAAAATCCAACGGATCGCTCTCCGACAACATGCCGATTTTCAAGCACTTTATGGAAATATTTTGTTGTTTAATGCAGAAGCTTTGGGTCTCAAGGCTTATGATTCTTTGCGCGCCGATTCTATTCAGCGGATTCGAGTCCAAGCGAATGAACATTTCAGCATTGCGCTGAATATGGGTGTTCAAGATCCAGAAATGTTTTTTAGTATGGGGGCGAATTTGCTCGCCTTGAATAAAGTGGATGACGCGATTGCAATCTTTAAACAACTATTTCAAAAGAAGCCTCGTCAAGCGATGGCCCTCAATCATTTAGGCTATTCTTTGGTGGATCTTAACCGCAATGAAAAAGAGGTAAAATGGGCAGCCTCTTTAATTGATTCTGCTTTGGCGATGGACCCCCATAATGTGGCATTCCTTGATTCGAAAGGGTGGGCTTTGTACCGTTTGGGTGACTATGAAAAAGCACTCCAAGTAATGAATGTTGTTGAGGCGCACGCTGCCGAAATTGAAGGTATGACAACCAAAGATCCTACTTTGTATGAACATTTGGCGGCTATTTGCGATGCTTTGAAGTTGAATGATCGGGCTCTTGGATACTACAAAAAAATATTGGTTATGGTTCCAAATCATCCTCAAGCGAAAGCGCGTATTAAAGCGTTGACGTCTTCTTCCCCGGCCCATTAATGAATGTCAAGTTGGCAATCTTCGTTGAGCTTTGCCTAGCTTTGGTTTGTGTGGGGTGTTTTGGTGGACATCCCCAAGTGATCAATGAAAATATTTCTGAAGTACAAACAACGCTTCCAGATAGTTTAAAAGCAAAAATGGATCTGGAATTGTATGATGCAGAAGGGGCTCTTCACGAATTGTCGGGTGTATTGTTTGCAGTCCCTGAGAAACGCTATCGTTTGGAATTGACGGGCCCCATCGGCATAGGCGTGGCTTCGCTTTTGTGGCTTCCGGAAAAATGGACTTTTATTTTTCCCACAGAAAAAAAATACATTGAGGGAAACGGTTATTGGGTCGGAGACTTGCAGAATAGAATATTTCCTGTTGTGGACATTCACCAAGTGGCCGGCTTTTTTTGGGGTAGTTTATTGCCTCAAAAGGCGACGATTGAGAGAGAAGAGGATTCTTTAGATTGGGTTTTGATTCATGGAAAAGACACGGCTCAGTTGGCCTTTACTGCGGCAAAAGAAAAGAGCACGGGTCGAATCATTTGGGTGGAACGTGGGAATTCGGAACGAGTTACTTTTCAAGAGTTTATGAGTTATGATGGCCGGATATTACCTTCAGAAATTGCTTTTTTTCGTGGTAAGACATGCTTTTTGAAACTCCATGTGAAAAGCGTTAAGACAAAGGTCTCATGGGGTGAGGATGTATGGCACCTGGAAGTCCCAGAAAACTATCATCCGCTTGAGGAATAGTTTGTGTAGGCGGTGCTTTCGGCGTTCTTTTTGTAGTTTTAATTATGGTTTTAAATGGTTGTATTATGAAAAAGATTTTATTCCTCTTTATGCTTCTTGCTTTGAGTTCTTTCAGTTTTGGACTCGATACTTTGGAAGTATTTGCCATTCGCGTGGAGTTTAAAGAAGAAATTACAGACAATTCCTTAACTACGGGAACTGGTCTCTTTGATTCTGATAAAGATACAGCGAATGCAAATTACAGCTTGGATCCTTCTGGTCGCAGAGCGAGTCCTGCTTATTGGCGGAAACATTTTGAATTTGCCAATGCTTACTTCCAATCTGTGAGTAATGGCGCCCTGACCATCGAAGCCCGCATTTTCCCAGAGTCGGGTTCCTCTGCCTACAAACTCGACAAATACATTATTGATTATAATCGGACGGCCAAGAAAAAAGATGAAAAGACCGCGGAGTTTGACGCTGCTCGCAGTCAGGACTATATGAACTTTATTTGGGACGCGGTCACCGCCGCGCACGAATCTGATGATTCACCATTCAAGATTCCCCAGCCTACGTCTCCAAATCGTAAGCGCGTCTACATGATTATTCATGCAGGGGCGAGTCGCTTGGTGGATGGTGGCTCTATGGGGACGACTGGGGCAGATACCCAAGGCGATTTTATGGATGTTTTTATCGCTCCAGATTCTACATGGACCTATTTAGATAAGACCGATGAAAGGCGGGCTAAAGATCGTAACGGCATGGTTCTCGAAGGAGCCACCATTGATACGTTAAAGAGCATTATGGTGACAAGCGAAACCGCTTCGCAAGATGGGCTTAACTGGGGTGTCAACGGCATCATGATTAACCAGATTGGTCGGGCTATTGGGATGCCTAATACCTATGATGTGGTGAAGGGAATTTCTCGTTTGGGTTATTATGATGTCATGGATTTTGCGGGTTACAATGCGGGCAATGGCTTTTTCCCGGTGCTTCCGAGTGCTTGGATTCGTGCTTATATGGGTTGGGCAAACGTCACTGAAGTGCGTCCCGATGCGGATGGAAAGGTGAAAATAAATCTCACTGCCGCTGGGCAAAAATCAGGTTCGGAAATCATCAAGGTCCCCCTCACTTCAAACGAATATCTTTTGATTGAAAACCGCCAACGTTCCTCAAATAATGAGGGTACAGTGACGGTTCGGCTGGGCTCTGCCTCCGATGATTCTTTGTATTCAGAGATCATGCTTCCCATTGATAGTTTGCAAACGGTATTCCTCGATAGTATTTGCTCTGGAACCGATAATAAGTGTAAGCTCAACAAAAAGAAAGCAAAGGGAATAATTCTTTCTCTGTCCTCTTTTGATGCGGGCCTTCCTGCGAGTGGCATTGTCGTGTGGAAAGTCAACGATTGGTATTTGAAAGAGGCTCTTCCTTTTGGGGTGGTGAATTTTTGGGGTGGTGATACTTTGCGTGACCATCAATTTGGTTTAGCTATTGTAGAAGCTGACGGCATTTTGAGTATTGGGAAGACCTTTCAGAATGCATTGGGACAAGCCACCTATGATTATGGCTCTGGAACCGATTTGCTCCCTCATGTTCGGGTCGGTAAAAATTCTCCTAAGGATACCGTGTGGAGTATTGATGCTACGGGATATGGTAATACCGCCTCTACACAGGGGGGCTTTACGGGAATTAAGGTGACAGCTACCAAGGCGAGTGGGGCGCGCACCGAAAGAACATCGAATGCTTTTATGGGGGATAGCGTCGTTAATTTTGCAGCCCTTTCGATTCCGGTGACTATTACTTGGGATGATAATCAGATTGACAATGCTGAATTTCCTCGTTTGGTGGGTAAAAAAGCGGTACCGCGAAATGCCCTTTTTGTGAATTATCCTTCGGGAATGACGGTGGGCTCGGGTGAAAAGTTGATGGTATTTGGTGGTGAAGATGGAACCTTACAGGTGCTTTCTGCAAGGGGAGATACCCTCCTTGCTTCCGACACCACTATTCTTCGGAATGTGGTTTCTTCTATCAAGGATAGCAGTGTTGAGGTTCCTCTCTATCGGTTGGGTAAGCCGCAAGGAAAACTATTAGGGCTCGCTTCGTATGGATCTTCTATTTTCAGTGTACATGCGAAAAGTGGCTTGGTGAAAACGGAACTTCTATCGGATTTGGATCAAGTCCGTTTCAATTCGGAGAAACTGGCTTTGAAAGGACTTCGCATGGGTCCCATGGTCACTGCTGCCGGAGTATGGGTTGCAGATTCGCAGTTCTTGTATCAGGTGTCTTTGAATAAATTCCCCTCGAGAGATTCTACTCCCTTGCCGGATAACTTTTTAATACAAGATATGGCGGTATGTGGTGGCTCTGAAGGGGCTGAAAATATTGCGCTTGTGGGTGCTAATGCGAAAATTGCATTATACAACGGAACAACTAAAACCATTTCGTCTTTAACTGTAAATGCCAAGACTGCGGCTAATATACAGAGCACACAAAACCAGTCGTTCCGTGTTGCTTGCGCTGATTTCGATCGTGATAATAACGCAGAAATGTTTATTCTGGGCAGTCGCGGCTACAGTGCCATTATTCGAGCCAATGAAACGGCGACGGTAGTATCGGCCCCTCGTCAATACAAACGTGGAGGCGCATTTGTCTCAAATGATTCTTCCTACACTTATGACGAAAACTCTCCAGTCGCTATCGGAGATATCAATGGCGATGGTTATCCGGATGCCGTTTTTGTGGGTTATAATCTTCTGTATGCTGTGGACCGTTCTGGTGTTGTTCTTTCAGGTTTCCCGGTAACGATTACTCGGGGTATCCCTGAATATGGTTTCTTGTCGGATCCCCTGATTGTGGATGTCACGGGTGATGCAACCCCTGAAATTCTGATCGGTACGAATGGGGGTCTTTTGATGGCTTTCACGAGCACTGGCAAACAAGTCACTACAGGTTTTCCGCTTTCTGCAGGCTCTTTTGAATACGGCGACTCCATTTCTCCGATGTCCATTTTTGTCTCGAATACTATTGACAGTTTGAGTGGCCCGGAAGTGTATGCCTTTCATCGGGATGCTGTTTTTGGATATCGCTTACCGAAGGCCTCTAGTAATGCCGCTCTTTCCGCTCGTGCCTGGGCTCTTCCGGGAAGTGGCAATGCGCGTACAAATTATTTCGATGCTTCTCTCTTAGGGGACCCTACGGAAGCTACAGAAACCGCGAGTATTGGAGAATTCTTCCTTTATCCGAATCCGATTCGTGGTGGTAAAGTCAATGCGCGCTTCACTCTGGGAATGTCTGCCAAATCGGCGGTTCTTGAATTCTTTGACATTACGGGACTTTGTGTTTATTCCAAAAAATTGGGAAGTCTCAACAAAGGTTCTAATCAAATTGATGTGATGGATGTCTCGAAATTGGGAAGTGATGTGTATAGTGTTCGATTAAAGGTTGATTTTACTTCCGGGAAAGAGAAACATAAATTTTATCGTGTAGGCCTCATTCGTTAGCCAAGGGAAGTTTTATGCGAACATTCGCTTTTTGTGCCCTTATTTTGTTCACATTCATGATGTCGGCATGTTCCAATACCACTCCTTCGGGGAATGATTATTCGAGCGCTTTGACGGCTTCCTCTTCATCCTTTTCGTCTTCAACTTCAAAATCTTCTTCTTCGGGCTTGTCTTCTTCATCCCTCGTGAGCTCCTCTAGTGAAGTGGAATCTTCCAGTTCTTCCGTTTCAGGCGCAGCAGATAGCTTAGCTCTCACCTGGGTCACTATTCCGGCGGGTTCATGGACGCGTGGCACTACAGATATTACACAAGATCTATTTGCGATCACACAAACGGAAATTACCCAAGCAGATTATTTTGCTGTTTTGGATACACTCCCCGTGCAAAAACTATATGGAGATTCTTTGCCTGTCGCGAATGTTTCTTGGTTCGATGCGGTACGCTTCTGTAACGCTCTTTCCAAAATGCTAAAAATGGATACGGCTTACACCTATTCTTCCATCGGCCCCGGGGGCGTCTTATTGGGCATCCAAGCGAATTACACGAGTGAGTCTGTGCGTCTCCCTACGGAAGCGGAATGGGAATACGCGATTCGTGCAGGGACCACGACCGAGTATTATTGGGGAACGGCAACAGCAATTACCTATGCTCAGTATGCAAGTTCTGCGGGTTATATCAACGTAGCGAGTAAAAAGCCCAATGCATGGAATTTGTATGACATGGCAGGCAATGTGAGTGAATGGTGTTCTGATTGGTATTCTGCCTATGGTGCCGTAGCAGAACTTTCTAATCCCACGGGGCCCTCTCGGGGGAGCGAACGAGTTTATCGTGGTGGATCCTGGAATACCACGGCGCCCTCTTTAGCCTCCAATGTTCGTGAAAGGGCCCTTCCAGAACTAGCGGCAGACACTCGCGGCTTTCGCGTGGTACATTTCTTGCCCTACGAATAGAAATTCTTGATTCATACCATGACTACAGAACGCGCTCCCCGCAATCGCACCATTACTCTCACTGATGAAGATCGAGCATTGAGTCTTGAATCTGTGGAGAATTTTTATTTTGGGCAAGTTCCCCAAAATAAAATTCTTTGGGGAGATTGTATCCAAGCTATAGAAAAACTTCCTTCGGCATGTATAGACTTATTAGTGACGGATCCCCCATACAACATGGCTAAAATCTATAGTGAACGCGCTTTTTCAAAAACCACTGTGGAAGCATATGAAACCTGGCTGCGTGCGTGGATTGAACCTCTTTGCCGTGTGCTTAAACCCACCGCGAGTCTCTATGTATGCACCGAGTGGCAAAGTTCCAGTTCGGTAGAACGGGTTCTTCGCGAACATTTCACCATCCGCAACCGCATCACTTGGGAACGTGAAAAAGGACGAGGCGCTAAAAGCAATTGGAAAAATTCGAGCGAAGACATTTGGTATTGCACTGTTTCGGACAAGTATGATTTTAATCTCGATGCGGTGCGCTTAAAACGTAAGGTCATTGCTCCCTACCGCGATGCGGCGGGGGCTCCTAAAGACTGGATCGACAATGGAAATGAAAAATACCGTGAAACGGCACCCTCAAATCTTTGGACGGATATTTCTGTTCCCTTCTGGTCCATGCCAGAAAATACGGATCACCCCACCCAGAAGCCGGAAAAACTCATTGCCAAATTGATCCTTGCAAGTTCCGTTGACGGAAACCTTGTGTTTGATCCTTTTGTAGGCTCAGGCACCACTGCGGTTGTGGCAAAGAAACTACATCGACAGTATTTGGGCGTGGAGCGTGAAAAAGAATATTGCCTTTTGGCGGAAAAGCGTTTGGAATTGGCGTCTGAGGATTCTTCGATTCAAGGATTTCGTGACGGGTGTTTTTGGGAACGCAATAGTGGGCGCGCCTGATCATTTAGCTACATTGCGAATATGAAAAAATGGTGGATTCCTTTTCTCCTTTGGGTCTTTTGCGCTTGTTCGGAAAGTTCTCGTGAAGAACAAGCTAAATCGGTATTCTCCAAACTCCCTGCAATTGAAGCCCCTAAAACACTTGCGGGGACTTATGTGGGGCGTTTGCCTTGTGAAGATTGTGAAGGCGTTCAAGTTAAAATAGTATTGGATTCTCTGGGGGGAGCCCAAATAGAAGAAACTGAAATGCGAGATTCTGCGATCACTCAGGTGAGTGCGGCATCCTACAAAGATTCCATTGAAATTATTCGGTTTCAATTTGCGAATAGCCCTCGCACTCTCTCATTGAAGAGTAAAAAAGGCTTTTCCATGGTGCTCTTAGACTTTACAGGCAAAGAACATGTAGATGAGTCTGGTGAACCCTATCAATTAATTCGTATTTTAAATAAACCAATGACGGTATCGAAATAAGGGGAGCTTATGTATTTTCAAGAAGCCATAAAACAGTTTTGTCCTTCGGTACTTTCCAATGTACCTGGGGAACTTTTAAGCGTTCTTGATTATCGAGATGAACTCGAAATCAAACAACAAGCTTTTACACTTTTTTGTAGAAATAATAACATAGAAGGCAGACTCGAATCTATCATTGCAAGTCCTATTCCTCGCGGCTATCGCACCACTACAAAGCGTCGTGCCAATTTTTTTCATGGAAAATTTGTGCTTGGTTTTGCGACAGGCCAGGATGAAGATGCCAGGCTCTCTTCGGTATTGGAGCCGGATGAACATAATGCCATTTATGAGTTTTTGGCAGAGAAGCTATCGACGCCTGCGTTCTTGCCACTGGCCGAGGCTTTAAATTGGATTATCATTCGGGGTTCTTATCGTTATCGGGTGGTTTTGTTCAATGTGTTCAAAATGGATGCGACGGTGGTTCGCAAGCTAAAACAAATAGCGGTGTATTTACAAAACTTGCCATTGAAAGTAACGGCCGCTCATGTTTACTTTGATCCCACGTGTTCCGATTATTACCTTGAAACTTCGCGTCCTACAGACGCACTCGCTTTTAAGTCGCTTTACGGTCCTCGCGAACTTTCCCTTGATCTCGGAAAATTCCGATTAAAATACCCCGTGACGGGCTTTAGCCAAATTAACGAATCTCAGATTCCACAGATGTTAGAACAGGCTTCTCGCTTGCTGAAGGTGACGCCACAGCATCGGCTTTTGGATCTTTATTGTGGTTATGGTCTTTTTTCTTTTGGCATTGGTGATGCTGCGGGAGAGGTCTTGGGAGTGGAATGGGAAGGTCCCTCCATTGAATCCGCAAAAGATAGTGCTCGATTCTTAAAAAAGAA
>Ga0209373_10000992_pt1 | contig 37599 bp, 33 predicted proteins | sample Higcelweek5metaG_FD_187173 | JGI IMG/M metagenome (GOLD analysis project Ga0209373, IMG submission 187173) | Freshwater pond sediment microbial communities from the University of Edinburgh, under environmental carbon perturbations - High... | ecosystem: Environmental > Aquatic > Freshwater >... | reverse complement strand
CAGGCTCGGTCTGTCTGCTTGCTGCATCGTGTATCCCTCCTCGACAAAGAGAAGACACGCTACACCAAACCTGGTCGGGCTGAAGCCGCTTGAAGCTACGGGCTCATCCGTTCATGCGATTGCCCTGCACTGGAAACCGGCTACAATGCGCGTTTCGACTGCTTAAGGGGCTCGCCGTGACTGTGTCTGCTGCTTTGAATCCAATGCCGGGCACGCTTTATGTTGTCGCTACCCCGATCGGCAATCTCGACGACATCACTGCACGAGCTCTCAGGGTATTGCGCGATGTCGCCTTGATTGCCGCTGAAGATACGCGCCACTCGGCGCGTCTGTTGCAACATTTCGGTATCGCGACGCCCTTGGCGGCCTGTCATGAGCACAATGAGCGCGATCATGGCGGGCGCTTTCTCGCGCGTCTGCAGGCAGGCGAGGATGCGGCGCTGATTTCCGATGCCGGTACGCCGCTGATTTCCGATCCGGGTTTTCATCTGGTGCGCCAGGCGCGAGCGGCAGGCATAAGGGTGGTTCCTGTACCCGGCCCCTGTGCGTTGATTGCCGCCTTGTCCGCCGCGGGGCTGCCTTCTGATCGGTTCGTCTTCGAAGGTTTTCTGCCGGCCAAGGCGGCTGGGCGTCTGGCGCGCTTGGAGCAGTTGAAGGAGGAACCTCGGACGCTGATCTTCTACGAGGCGCCGCATCGATTGCTGGAGTGCCTGGGGGATCTCGAGCGAACCATGGGAGTTGATCGTTTGGCGGTTCTGGCGCGGGAATTGACCAAAACCTTCGAAACCTTCAGAGGTTTGCCTCTCGGTGAGCTACGCGCCTGGGTCGCTGAGGATAGCAACCAGCAGCGTGGCGAGTGCGTGCTGCTGGTGGCCGGCTGGCAGCCTCCGCCTGAGGAGGCGGTGTCGGCTGCGGCGCTCCGTGTTCTCGATCTTTTGCTCAAGGAGGTGCCGTTGAAGCGGGCTGCGGCATTGGCGGCCGAAATCACCGGGGTGCGCAAGAATCTACTCTATCAGGTTGCTTTGGAACGCCAAGGGTGAGGCTGGCCTGAACGCAGCACCAGAGGGAGTGCTTGCGGATGACCTTTGTGACCGATTATTCTTCTTGGCGGAGAGTCGATCGGACAGTCGCTGTTCCATATTGTTCCCTAATATGGGAGAGAGGAAAGTCCGGGCTCCATAGGGCAGAGTGCCAGGTAACGCCTGGGAGGCGCGAGCCTACGGAAAGTGCCACAGAAAACAACCGCCTAAGCGCGCAAGTGCCGGTAAGGGTGAAAAGGTGCGGTAAGAGCGCACCGCACGGCTGGCAACAGTCCGTGGCTAGGTAAACCCCACTCGGAGCAAGACCAAATAGGGATCCGTCGGCGTGGCCCGCGCTGGATCCGGGTAGGTTGCTAGAGGCGGCCAGCGATGGTCGTCGTAGAGGAATGACTGTCCTCGACAGAACCCGGCTTACAGATCGACTCTCCCCTTCCTTCTTCCCCTCTTGCCCCTTCAGAAAGCTCCTTTTGCAAGCGGCTGGAAATCGCCTGCATAACAATCCACTTTAAGAGAGAAATTCAGCTCATTGATTTTGCTGGGCTTGTTTCTCATTACGTGTGATTTCTCTCTCTCATATTCAGCTAAAGCGCCGTCCTATAAGGATTTTTTCATTTTTCCCTGCCTTGACGGTGGGTTGGGGCGTTCCTATAGTGTGCGCAGGTGGTACGAAGTGGCATAAAGTGGGTTTCAGTGGGCAGGGAAGCTTGAGATCAGGGGAAGCGTCACCGTGTTTCGCGGAGCCAGCGCCGTCAATCTCGACGCCAAGGGACGAGTCTCGATGCCTGCCAGGTATCGCGAAGAGTTCGTTTCGCGTTCGGCGGGTCAGCTCATCATCACCATCGATGCGATGGACCCCTGCTTATGCATATATCCCCTGCCGGAGTGGGAACTCATCGAGGCCAAATTGCGCGAGCTTCCCTCGTTGCATGAGGAAACTCGCCGTTTGCAGCGTCTCTTGATCGGTAATGCCGTGGATCTCGAACTGGATGGCAGTGGACGTTTCCTGATTCCGCCGCGCTTGCGCAAGCATGCGAATCTGGACAAGCACGCAATGCTGGTCGGCCAACTGAACAAATTTCAGCTGTGGAACGAGGATGCCTGGACCGCGATTGCGGATGCAGACCTGGCGGCTATCAAACAACAACCCGGTGATTTGCCGGGCGAACTGCGTGACTTGATCCTGTGACTATGAACAGCGGCTTCAGCCATATCACCGTACTACTCGAGGAAGCGGTCGATGCTCTGTCCGTACGAGCGAACGGCTGTTACCTGGACGGCACCTTCGGGCGGGGGGGGCATAGCCGGTTGATCCTTGGGCGTCTTGGGCCGGCGGGGGTCTTGCTGGGGCTCGACAAGGATCCTCAAGCGATCGCCACCGGGCAAGCCCTGGCCGCCGAGGATGGCCGCTTTGTCATCGTGCAGCGCAGTTTTGCCGAGCTGGCGGATGAGCTGGCGGTACGCGGACTGATCGGCAAGGTCAGTGGCGCGCTGTTCGATTTGGGGGTGTCCTCGCCGCAACTGGACGATCCCGAGCGTGGTTTCAGCTTTCTTAACGACGGCCCGCTGGATATGCGTATGGACCCGACGCGAGGAGTGAGCGCAGCCGAATGGCTGGCCAGTGCTACTGCTGAGGAAATTGCCCGCGTTTTCAAGGAGTATGGCGAGGAGCGCTTTGCCAGGCGTATGGCCCAGGCTGTGGTGCTGCGCCGCCAAGAAAGGCCATTCGAGCGCACTGCCGATCTGGCGCAGGTGCTGGCCGTCGCCAACCCGGCCTGGGAGAAGGGCAAGAATCCGGCGACGCGCGCCTTCCAGGGATTGCGCATCCATATCAACAACGAGCTAGGTGATCTCGAGCGGGGGCTCGAGGCAGTGCTTGAGTCGCTTGAAGTTGGTGGCCGCCTGGTGGTGATCAGCTTCCATTCGCTGGAGGATCGTATCGTCAAGCAGTTCATGCGGCGCCAGGCCAAGGGCGAGGCGGACAAGCTGCCGCGCGATTTGCCGATCCGTCTGGCTGCTTTCGAGCCGCGTCTGAGGCTGATCGGCAAGCCTCAATACGCTTCCGAAGCCGAACTCAAGGCCAATCCACGTGCCCGCAGTGCGGTCATGCGCGTAGCGGAGAAGCTGCGATGAGCCGCATACCGAACAAGGCCATGCCGACCGGCAGTCTGCTGATGCTGGTACTTTTCGTTGCCGCGCTGTTCTCTGCCGTTGCGGTTTCCTACAGCGCCTACTGGAATCGCCAGTTGCTCAATGCGCTGTACGGCGAGCTGACCGAGCGCGACAAAATGCAGGCCGAGTGGGGGCGGCTGATTCTGGAGCAAAGCACCTGGACCGCGCACAGTCGAGTCGAGAGTCTGGCCAGCGAAACCCTGAAGATGCGCATTCCCGATGCGGCAGAAATACGGCTGGTGGCACCATGATGAAACTCGAAGGCGCACTCTACCCCTGGCGCTTCCGTCTGGTGCTGGCTCTCCTAGCGCTGATGGTGGCTGCCATCGCCTGGCGTATCGTCGATCTGCACATATTCGATCATGACTTCCTCAAGGGGCAGGGCGATGCGCGCAGCATGCGGCACATCCCGATCCCAGCGCATCGCGGACTGATCACCGATCGCAACGGCGAGCCGTTGGCGGTCAGCACCCCGGTCACCACCCTGTGGGGCAATCCGAAGGAGTTGGTCGGTGCGCGCGACCAGTGGGCGGCTCTGGCCAAGGCTTTGGGGCAGGATGCAAAAGCCCTGGCAGAGCGTCTGGATCAGTTGGCCGGGCGTGAGTTCACCTATCTGGTGCGAGGGCTCACCCCCGAGCAGGGGCAGGCCGTGCTCGACCTGAAGATCCCAGGCGTTTACGCCTTGGAGGAGTTTCGGCGATTCTACCCGGCGGGTGAGGTCACTGCCCATGTGCTTGGTTTTACCGATATCGACGATCATGGTCGCGAGGGCATGGAACTGGCCTTCGACGAATGGCTGGCCGGCGTGCCCGGCAAGCGCCAGGTGCTCAAGGATCGCCGCGGCCGACTGATCCGGGACGTGCAGGTGGTGCAGAATGCCAAGGCCGGCAGAACGCTGGAGCTGTCCATCGATCTGCGCCTGCAATATCTGGCGCATCGCGAGTTGCGTAACGCTATCACCGAGGTTGGTGCCAAGGCCGGCACCCTGGTGATGCTCGATGTGAAGACCGGTGAGGTGCTGGCGATGGTCAACCAGCCGACCTACAACCCGAACAACAAGCGCAATCTCAACCCGGCAGCCATGCGCAACCGTGCGCTGGTCGACGTGTTTGAGCCAGGCTCGACGATGAAACCGCTGTCCATGAGTGCCGCACTGGAAACCGGGCGCTGGAAGCCGGAAGACAAGGTGGAGGTGGCACCGGGTAGGCTGCAGATCGGGCGCTATACCATCCGTGACGTCTCCCACGCCGAAGGTGGCGTGCTCGACCTGACCGGTATTCTGATCAAGTCGAGCAACGTCGGCATGAGCAAGGTCGCCTTCGACATCGGCGGCGAGTCCATCCACTCGCTGATGCAGCGCGTCGGCTTCGGTCAGGATACCGGTCTGGGCTTCCCCGGCGAGCAGGTGGGCAACCTGCCCAGTTATCGTGAGTGGCGCAAGGCGGAGACTGCCACCCTGTCCTATGGCTACGGTCTCTCCGTGACGGCCGTGCAACTGGCCCATGCCTACGCCACTCTGGCCAACGATGGGCGCGCGGTGCCGCTGGCGCTGGCCCGGCAGGATCGTCCGCAGGAGGGCGTCCAGGTCATTTCCCCGAAAGTCGCCAAGACTATGCAGGGCATGCTGCAGCAAGTCGTCGAGGCGCCGGGCGGTGTGTTCCGCGCCAAGGTGCCGGGTTACCACGTCGCCGGCAAGAGTGGTACCGCGCGCAAGAACAGCGTGGGTGCGAAGGGTTACAAGGAAAAGTCGTATCGCTCGCTGTTCGCCGGCTTCGCGCCGACCAGCAACCCGCGCATCGCCATGGCCGTGGTGATCGATGAGCCGAGCAACGGCACCTATTTCGGTGGTCTGATTTCTGCGCCGGTGTTCGGTAGAGTCATGGCCGGTGCGCTGCGTCTGATGAATGTGGCGCCGGACAACCTGTCACCGCCTGCCGAGACGAAGACTGCCAGCAGGGAAGTGCCAGTACTCGGCAAAGGAGGTCGTATCTGATGCCCATGCCCCTCAATCAACTGTTACCCCAGGCCGAGAGCGCGGTGCTGATCCGTGAGCTGACCTTGGACAGCCGCCTGGTGCGCCCGGGCGATCTGTTTCTCGCGATTCCTGGAGGCCAGCAAGATGGCCGCAGCCATATCGGCGATGCCCTTGCCCGTGGCGCTGCTGCCGTGGCCTATCAGGCCGAGGGTGCACCGGTGCTCGCCGACAATGGCGTGCCGCTGGTGCCGATCAAGGGACTGGCCGGACAGCTGTCGGCGATTGCCGGGCGCTTTTATGGCGAGCCGAGCCGAGCCCTGCGCCTGATCGGCGTGACTGGCACCAACGGCAAGACCAGTGTCAGCCAACTGCTCGCCCAGGCTCTGGACCTGCTCGGTGAGCGTTGCGGCATTGTCGGTACCCTGGGCAGTGGTTTCCACGGCGCGCTGCAGAGTGGTCGACATACCACTCCCGACCCGCTCGGCATGCAGGCGACTCTGGCCGGCTTGAAGCAGGCTGGCGCTCGCGCCGTGGCCATGGAAGTGTCCTCCCACGGCCTCGAGCAAGGTCGGGTGGCGGCGCTGGATTTTGATGTAGCGGTCTTCACCAATCTGTCGCGTGACCATCTGGACTATCACGGCACCATGGATGCCTATGCCGCGACCAAGGCCCACCTGTTCGCCTGGCCCGGTCTGCGTTGCCGGGTGCTCAACCTGGACGATGCCTTCGGTCGCCAGTTGGCGAGAGAGGTGCGGACTTCCCGGCTGATCGGCTACAGCCTGGAGGATCGTTCCGCCCAGCTGCACTGCCGTCGGGTGCATTTCGACGAGCAGGGCGTGCGTGCCGAGGTGGCGACCCCGCAAGGTGAGGGGTTGCTGCACAGCCCGCTGCTGGGCCGCTTCAACCTGAGCAACCTGCTGGCTGTGGTCGGTGCGTTGCTGGGGCTGGATTATGCACTGGACGAGATCCTTCGCGTCATGCCTCAGCTTCAGGCCCCGGCCGGACGTATGCAGCGCCTGGGCGGCGGTACCCGGCCGCTGATCGTGGTGGATTACGCCCATACCCCGGATGCCCTGGAGAAGGTGCTGGAAGCGCTGCGTCCGCATGCCCGCGGACGCCTGCTGTGCCTGTTCGGCTGCGGCGGCGACCGCGATCGCGGCAAGCGTCCGCTGATGGCGGCGGTTGCCGAGCGGTTGGCCGACGAAGTGCTGGTCACCGACGACAATCCGCGCAGCGAGTCTCCGGAGCAGATTTTTGCCGATATCAGCAGCGGTATTGCCGCGCCGGAAAAGGTTGCCTGCTTGCACGGGCGGGGCCAGGCAATCGCCCGGCTGATTGCCGATGCCGATGTGGCCGATGTGCTGCTGCTGGCCGGCAAGGGACACGAGGACTACCAAGAGATCGACGGCGTGCGCCAGCCTTTCTCCGACATCGAGGAGGCCGCCAAGGCCCTGCGCGCCTGGGAGGCGGCACATGCTTGAGGCTCTGCACCTGAACGAAATCGCCGGCCTGCTGCAGGGGAGTCTGGCAGGGACCGATGTGGCCTTCGATTCGGTCGGCACCGACAGCCGGGCGATTCGCCCCGGGCAGCTATTCGTCGCCCTGGTCGGGCCGCGTTTCGATGGCCACGCTTTCCTCGCCGAGGTTGCCGCCAAGGGGGCTGCGGCCGCCCTGGTCCAGCGCCTGGTGCCGGACGTGGGGCTGCCACAGCTGCAGGTGGCCGATACCCGCTTGGCTCTTGGCCTGTTGGGGGGCTTCAACCGGCAGGCCTACAGCGGCCCTTTGGCGGCGGTGACCGGCTCCAGCGGCAAGACCACGGTCAAGGAAATGCTCGCCAGCATCCTGCGTACCCGGGGTCCGGTACTGGCCACCCGCGGTAACCTGAACAACGAGCTGGGTGTACCGCTGACCCTGCTCGAACTGGCGCCCGAGCATGTCGGTGCGGTGATCGAGCTGGGGGCCTCGCGGATCGGCGAGATCGCTTACACCGCCGGCCTGGCCCGGCCGCAGGTGGCGATCATCACCAATGCCGGCACGGCACACGTCGGCGAGTTCGGCGGTCCGGAGAGGATTGTCGAGGCCAAGGGCGAGATCCTCGAGGGCTTGCCCACCGACGGCATTGCCGTACTCAACCGCGACGACCAGGCCTTCGCCACCTGGCAGCAGCGTGCTGCGGGACGGTGCGTGCTGAGTTTCGCCTTGGGCGATCTCTCCGCCGACTTTCGGGCCCGGGATATCCAGCCCGACGCCCGCGGTTGCCCGGCCTTCACCCTGCAGGGGCCCGCCGGCGAGGCACGTATCCAGCTCAACCTGCTTGGCCGGCACAACGTGGCCAATGCCTTGGCCGCGGCGGCGGCGGCTCATGCCCTGGGTATGCCGCTGGTTGGGATCCAGTCTGGATTGGAGAGCTTGCAACCGGTCAAGGGGCGCGCCGTGGCGCAGCTTGCGCCGAATGGCGTGCGGGTGATCGACGACAGCTACAACGCAAACCCCGCGTCAATGTGCGCGGCTATAGATATACTCGCCGGCTTTTCCGGACGCACCGTCCTTGTTCTCGGCGACATGGGCGAACTGGGCGCCTGGGCGGAAGAGGGCCACCGCCAGGTCGGCGCCTATGCTGCCGGCAAGGTCGATGCCCTGTATGCCGTGGGGCCGTTGATGGCCCATGCGGTCGCGGCGTTCGGAGACAAGGGTCGGCATTTCGCCGATCAGGCCAGTCTGCTCGAGGCCCTGCGCCGCGAGCAGCATCCCGATACCACCATTCTGATCAAGGGTTCGCGAAGTGCGGCGATGGACAAGATCGTTTCGGCTCTCTGCGGTTCCAGCGAGGAGACTCACTAAATGCTGCTGCTGCTGGCAGAGTATCTGCAACAGTTCCACACCGGTTTCGCGGTCATCCAGTACCTGACCCTGCGCGGGATTCTCGGGGTGCTGACCGCCTTGATCCTGGCCCTGTGCCTGGGACCTTGGATGATCCGGACCTTGCAGATCCGTCAGATCGGTCAGGCCGTGCGCGACGATGGTCCGCAGTCGCACCTGTCGAAGAAGGGCACGCCGACCATGGGGGGGGCGCTGATCCTGTCCGCCATCGCCGTCAGCACCCTGCTCTGGGCAGACTTGTCCAACCGTTACGTCTGGGTCGTGCTGGCCGTGACCCTGTTGTTCGGCGCCATCGGCTGGGTCGACGACTACCGCAAGGTGATCGAGAAGAACTCCCGCGGCTTGCCGAGCCGCTGGAAGTATTTCTGGCAATCAGTGTTCGGTCTCGGTGCCGCACTCTTCCTTTATATGACAGCGAAGACCCCGGTCGAAACCACCCTGATCCTGCCGTTGATCAAGACCATCGAGATTCCGCTCGGTGCCGGTTTCATCGTGCTGACCTATTTCGTCATCGTTGGCTCGAGCAACGCGGTGAACCTGACCGACGGCCTCGACGGCCTGGCGATCATGCCGACGGTGATGGTTGGCGGCGCCTTGGGCATCTTCTGTTATCTGTCCGGCAACGTGAAGTTCGCTGAATACCTGTTGATTCCCAACGTGGCGGGGGCTGGCGAGCTGATCGTGTTCTGCGGCGCACTGATTGGTGCCGGCCTCGGCTTCCTCTGGTTCAACACCTACCCGGCGCAGGTCTTCATGGGCGATGTCGGGGCCCTGGCGCTGGGTGCCGCGCTTGGCACCATCGCGGTGATCGTCCGGCAGGAAGTGGTGCTGTTCATCATGGGCGGGGTGTTCGTCATGGAAACCCTGTCGGTGATGATCCAGGTTGCATCCTTCAAGCTCACCGGCAAGCGCGTGTTTCGCATGGCACCGATCCATCACCATTTCGAGCTGAAAGGGTGGCCGGAGCCGCGGGTGATCGTGCGTTTCTGGATCATCACCGTGGTACTGGTGCTGATCGGTCTGGCAACCCTGAAGCTGCGCTGAGGACAGGGAATGACTCTGATTGCTTCCGACCAGTTTCGCATCGTCGTCGGTCTCGGCAAGAGCGGCATGTCTCTGGTGCGCTTTCTGGGCCGCCAGGGCGCGCACTTTGCCGTGGTCGACACTCGCGCGAATCCGCCTGAGCTAGTCACGCTGCAGCGCGACTACCCGCAGGTAGAGGTGCATTGCGGCGCGCTGGACGTGGACTTCCTCTGCCGTGCCAGCGAGCTCTATGTCAGTCCGGGATTGGCGCTGGCCACTCCAGCGCTGCAGGCCGCGGCGGCGCGCGGGGTGAAGCTGTCCGGCGACATCGAACTGTTCGCCCGGCATGCCAAGGCGCCGATTGTCGCGATTACCGGCTCCAACGCCAAAAGCACGGTGACTACCCTGCTTGGCGAGATGGCCCGTGCGGCCGGCAAGCGTGTGGCGGTGGGCGGTAACCTCGGCACCCCGGCGCTGGACCTGTTGGATGACAGCATTGAGCTCTATGTTCTGGAGCTTTCCAGCTTTCAGCTGGAAGCCACCGAGCGGCTGAATGCCGAAGTGGCTACCTGCCTCAACGTCAGCGAAGACCACATGGATCGCTATGTCGATCTACAGGCCTACCACCTGGCCAAGCACCGCATCTTCCGCGGGGTGGCGCAGGTGGTAGTGAACCGCGACGACCCGCTGTCCCGTCCGCTGGTTGCCGACCAGTTGCCCTGCTGGACCTTCGGTCTCGGTAAGCCGGATTTCAAGGGCTTCGGCCTCTTGGAAGAGGGTGGCGAGAAGCATCTGGCTTTTCAGTTCGAGGCGCTGATGCCGGTCCGCGAGCTGAGGATCCGCGGCGCCCATAATCAGGCAAACGCTCTGGCGGCACTGGCACTGGGCCGTGCGGTCGGCTTGCCGCTCGCGCCGATGCTGGACACCCTGAAGTCCTTCGCTGGACTGCCGCACCGCTGCCAGTGGCTGCGCGAGTTGCGTGGGGTCGGCTACTACGACGACTCCAAGGCCACCAACGTGGGCGCTGCGCTGGCGGCGATCGGCGGTCTGGGAGCGGACATCGCCGGCAAACTGGTGCTGATCGCCGGCGGCGACGGTAAGGGTGCGGATTTCTCCAGCCTGCGTCAGCCGGTTGCCGAGTACTGTCGCGCCGTGGTTCTGCTCGGCCGCGACGCCGAACGCATCGCCGCGGTACTGGAGGGCGCCGTGCCGCTGATTCGGGTGAAAACGCTGGAGGAGGCGGTCGAGCGTGCCGCCGTGCTGGCCGAGGCGGGCGACGCGGTGCTGCTGTCGCCGGCCTGCGCCAGCCTGGACATGTTCCGGAGCTTCGAGGAGCGCGGACGCTTGTTCGCCCAGGCGGTGGAGGCGCTTTCCTGATGCTGGCCCTGTTGCGTCCCTACCCGTCGCCGCTGTTCAACCGGCGCGGCTTCGATGTCGACTTCCCGATGCTGGCCGGTTGCCTGGCACTGCTTGGCTTGGGACTGGTGATGATCACCTCGGCGTCCTCCGAGGTGGCAGCGGTGCAGGCCGGCAACACGTTCTACTACATGGTCCGTCATTTGGTGTATCTGGTGATCGGCCTCGTTGCCGGTGGCGTGGTGATGCTGGTACCACTGGAAACCTGGCAGAGCATGGGCGGCAAGTTGTTGCTGGCTGCTTTTGGCGTGCTGATTCTGGTGCTGGTTCCGGGCATCGGCCGGGAGGTGAACGGTTCGATGCGCTGGATCGGTTTCGGCGCCTTCAACATCCAGCCCTCGGAGATCGCCAAGCTGTTCGTGGTGATCTACCTCGCCGGCTATCTGGTGCGCCGCGAGGACGAGGTGCGCCAGCGCTGGATCGGTTTCATCAAACCGATCATCGTGCTGATTCCGCTGGCCGGGCTGCTGCTGCTGGAGCCGGACTTCGGTGCCACCGTGGTGATGCTGGGGTCCGCCGCCGCCATGCTGTTCCTCGGTGGGGTCGGTTTGTTCCGTTTCACCCTGCTGGCCGTCGCCGCCATCGGCGCGGTATTCGTTTTGGTGCAGACCCAGGAGTACCGCCTGCAGCGGCTGATCACCTTCACCGATCCCTGGGCCGACCAATTCGGTTCCGGCTATCAGCTGACCCAGGCGCTGATCGCCTTCGGGCGCGGCGAATGGCTGGGGGTCGGGCTCGGCAACAGCGTGCAAAAGCAGTTCTACCTGCCGGAGGCGCACACTGACTTCGTATTCTCCGTGCTGGCCGAAGAGCTGGGCATGTTCGGTGCGCTGGCCACCCTCGGGCTGTTCACCTTCGTCTGTGTGCGTGCCCTCTATCTCGGTCTGTGGGCGGAGAAGGCCCGGCACTACTTCTCGGCCTATGTGGCCTATGGACTGGCCTTCCTGTGGATCGGCCAGTTCCTCATCAATATCGGGGTGAACATCGGCCTTCTGCCGACCAAGGGATTAACTTTGCCTTTTCTCAGCTACGGCGGCAGCTCGTTGGTGATCTGTTGCGTCAGCTTGGGCCTGCTGCTGCGTCTGGACTGGGAGCGTCGAACCCAGCTGGACAACGAGAGTGCGCAGTTCGGCAAGGATGATTTCGCCGAGGATCGCGAGGAGCAAGCCGATGAGCGCTAACGTACTGATCATGGCCGGCGGTACCGGAGGGCACGTGTTCCCGGCGCTGGCCTGTGCCTGCGAGTTCCAGGCCCGCGGCTATGCCGTGCACTGGTTGGGAACTCCGCGAGGAATCGAGAACGAGCTGGTGCCCCGAGCTGGGTTGCCGTTGCATCAGATCCAGATCGGCGGGCTGCGTGGTAAGGGGGTGGCAACTCTGCTCAAGGCGCCCTTCCAGCTACTCAGGTCGCTGTTCCAGGCTCGACGGGTCATACGCGAGCTGCATCCGGTGTGCGTGCTGGGCATGGGAGGCTTCGTCACCGGCCCCGGTGGCCTGGCGGCGAAGCTGGCCGGCGTGCCCCTGATCATCCACGAGCAGAATGCCGTGGCCGGTACTGCCAATCGGGCGCTGGCGCCGATCGCTAGCCGGGTCTGCGAGGCTTTTCCGAATACCTTCGGCGTCACCGACAAGCGACGTACCACCGGTAATCCGGTGCGGCCCGAGCTGTTTCTGGAAACGCCACGCCAGCCCCTGAAAGGGCGCAGGTTGCAGCTGCTGGTCCTGGGCGGCAGCCTGGGCGCCGAGCCCCTGAACAAGCTGCTACCCACGGCGTTGGCATTGATCCCCGTCGAGCAGCGGCCAGAGATCTTCCATCAGGCCGGCAGGCAGCACCATGAGATCACCGCCGAGCGCTACCGTGAGTCCGGCATCAAGGCTGAGGTCGCGCCTTTCATCGACGACATGGCCCGGGCCTATGCCTGGGCCGACCTGGTGGTCTGCCGTGCCGGTGCCCTGACCGTCAGCGAGCTGGCCGCCGCCGGGCTGCCAGCGCTGCTGGTACCGCTGCTCCAGGCCATCGACGATCACCAGACCCGCAATGCCGACTATCTCGCGCAGGAGGGCGCGGCCTTCCTACTGCCGCAGGCGAGCACGTCTGCCGCCGATCTGGCCGCACGCCTGACCGAGGTATCGATGCATCCCGAGCGACTCGAAAGCATGGCTGCCAGTGCCCGCCGCCTGGCCAAACCCGATGCGACCCGGACGGTCGTGGATATCTGCCTGGAGGTGGCACGTGGTTAAGTCCAAGGATGCGATCCAGTCTGAAATACGCCGCATGCGTCGTATCGGTCGGATCCACTTCGTCGGTATTGGCGGGGTTGGCATGTGCGGGATTGCCGAGGTGCTGCTGAACCTCGGTTACGAAGTCTCCGGCTCCGACCTCAAGGCTTCACCGGTGACTGCGCGCCTGGAAAGCTTCGGTGCGAAGATCTACGTCGGCCATCGCGCCGAGAACGCCGCCAGTGCCGATGTGCTGGTGGTTTCCAGTGCGGTGAGCAGTTCCAACCCGGAAGTGGCGACCGCTCTGGAGCGGCGCATTCCCGTGGTGCCGCGGGCGGAAATGCTTGCCGAGCTGATGCGCTACCGGCATGGCATCGCCGTGGCCGGTACCCACGGCAAGACCACCACCACCAGCCTGATCGCCTCGGTGTTCGCCGCCGGTGGACTGGACCCGACCTTTGTCATCGGCGGCCGGCTGAATGCGGCTGGCACCAATGCCCAGCTCGGCAGCAGCCGCTACCTGATCGCCGAGGCCGACGAGAGCGATGCCAGCTTCCTGCATCTGCAGCCCTTGGTGGCGGTGGTCACCAACATCGACGCCGACCACATGGACACCTATGCAGGCGACTTCAGCCGGCTGAAGAAGACCTTCGTGGATTTCCTGCACAACCTGCCGTTCTACGGTTTGGCGGTGCTTTGCGTCGACGACCCGGTGGTCCGCGAGATCCTGCCCCAAGTCGCCCGTCCGACGATCACCTACGGTTTTGGTGAGGATGCCGACGTACGTGCCATCGACATTCGCCAGGAGGGAATGCGCACCTACTTCACCGTGTTGCGCCAGGGCCGTGCTCCGCTCGCGGTGTCGGTCAACATGCCGGGGGTGCATAACGTGCTGAACGCCCTGGCCACCATTGCCATCGCCTCCGATGAAGGCATCGAGGATGCGGCCATCGTCCAGGGGCTGTCGGGCTTCGAAGGCGTCGGCCGGCGCTTCCAGGTGTACGGCGAGCTGCAGGTCGAAGGTGGCAGCGTGATGTTGGTCGACGACTACGGTCACCATCCGCGCGAGGTTGCCGCAGTGATTCGGGCTGTTCGCGGCGGTTGGCCGGAGCGCCGGCTGGTGATGGTCTACCAGCCGCATCGTTTTACCCGGACGCGCGACCTCTACGAAGATTTCGTTCAGGTATTGGCCGATGCCAACGTGCTGCTGCTGATGGAGGTCTACCCGGCCGGCGAGGAGCCGATTCCCGGTGCCGACAGCCGCAACCTGTGCCGCAGCATCCGGCAGCGCGGCCAGTTGGATCCGATCTACGTCGAGCGTGGGGCGGATATCGCGCCGCTGCTCAAGCCGTTGCTGCGCCCCGGCGACATCCTGCTCTGCCAGGGGGCCGGTGATGTCGGCGGACTGGCTCCACAACTGCTTCAGAGTCCGTTGTTCGGCGGTTGGCCCGAGGTGGCCGCCAAGAGGGAAATGTCATGATTCACGCCCTGCAATCCACGCTTGCCCCGCAAGCCTTCGGTCGTGTCGCCGTGCTGTTCGGTGGCAAGAGCGCCGAACGCGCGGTTTCCCTGAAGTCCGGCCAGGCCGTGCTGGAAGCGCTGCAGGGCGCGGGAGTGGACGCCTTCGGCATCGATGTTGGCGACGATCTGCTCGGGCGGCTGAGCCGCGAGCGGATCGATCGCGCATTCATCGTCCTGCATGGCCGCGGTGGCGAGGATGGCAGCATGCAGGGCCTGCTCGAGTGCGCCGGCATTCCCTACACTGGCAGCGGCGTTCTGGCTTCGGCCCTGGCGATGGACAAGCTGCGCACCAAGCAGGTCTGGCAGAGCCTGGGTCTGCCGACGCCGCGCCATGCCGTGCTGGCTAGCGAGGCTGATTGCCAGGCAGCCGCACAGGCCCTCGGCTTTCCACTGATCGTCAAGCCGGCCCATGAAGGCTCCAGCATCGGCATGGCCAAGGTAAACGGTATCGACGAACTGGTCGCCGCCTGGCAGGCCGCCCGTTCTTACGATCCCCAGGTGCTGGTCGAGCAGTGGATCCAGGGGCCTGAATTCACCGTCGCCCTGTTGCGTAGCCAGGTGCTGCCGCCGATCGGCCTGGGTACGCCGCACAGTTTCTACGACTACGACGCCAAGTACTTGGCGTCGGACACCCAGTACCGGATTCCCTGCGGGCTCGACCCCGTCAGGGAAGCGGAACTGAAGAGCCTATGCGCGCGTGCCTGCGAGGCCGTGGGCGTGCAGGGCTGGGGCCGGGTCGACGTGATGCAGGATGCCGAAGGCCGCTTCTGGCTTTTGGAAGTCAACACGGTGCCGGGTATGACCGACCATAGTCTCGTGCCGATGGCCGCACGCGCCGCCGGACTGGATTTCCAGCAACTGGTGCTGGCAATCCTGGCCGACAGCGTCGAGGCAAGGGGGTAAGCCATGTACGGCGCCATGCTTCGTCATCGGCAACCGGGGGCGGGGCGTGTTCCGGCGCGTCGGGGGGCCAGCCGCATGGTGGCCAGGCCGCCCGTGTCGGCACGTCTGTCGAAGCTGGGCGTGAACCTGTTGAAGACGCTGGGCGGATTGCTGCTGCTGGCGGCCCTCGGGGTGGGCAGCTACTTCCTGGCGCAGCGCCTGTTGCCCTATGCGGATCAGCCGATCGCCGACGTCAAGCTCGAGGGGCACCTGACCTACGTCAGCAACCAGGCAATCCTGGATCGCATTGCGCCCTTCCGTCAGGCCAGTTTCTTCAGTGTCGATCTGGCCGGCATCCGCAAAGAGCTGGAGAGCATGTCCTGGATCGCCAAGGCTGAGGTACGTCGTGTGTGGCCGGATCAACTGGTGGTCCATCTGGAGGAGCAACTGCCGGTGGCGCGCTGGGGCGACGAGGCGTTGCTGAACAATCAGGGCGAGGCCTTCGCGCCGAGCGAGGTGTCCCACTACGAGCACCTGCCGCAGCTGGTCGGCCCCCAGAGGGCGCAGGAGAAGGTGATGCAGCAGTACCATGTGCTCAACCAGATGCTCAGGCCCCTGGGCTTTTCCATTGCCCGCCTGGAGCTGCGCGAGCGTGGCAGCTGGTTCGTCACCACTGTCCAGGGCATCGAGCTGTTGCTCGGGCGTGATCATCTTCTCGCCAAGATGCGTCGTTTCAGTTCCATCTACGAGAAGGCCTTGAAAGAGCAAAGTGCGAATATCGCGCGCATCGATCTGCGCTATGCCAACGGCCTGGCCGTGGCATGGCGGGAGCCGGTCGCGCCCACGGCGGTCAAACCCGCCGCCGTGCAGTGAGTTGAGGAGCAGGCAGAAAATATGGCAAGCGCGCAGAGCGGCAAGATGATCGTCGGTCTCGACATCGGCACCTCCAAGGTGGTGGCCCTGGTAGGCGAGGTAGCGGCCGATGGCCAACTGGAAATCGTTGGGATCGGTTCCCATCCCTCGCGAGGATTGAAGAAGGGCGTGGTGGTGAATATCGAGTCCACCGTGCAGTCCATCCAGCGGGCGGTGGAGGAGGCTCAACTGATGGCTGGCTGCCAGATTCACTCGGCCTTCGTCGGCTTGGCCGGGAACCATATCCGCAGCCTGAACTCCCACGGAATTGTCGCCATCCGCGATCGCGAGGTCAGCCAGGCCGATCTGGATCGTGTGTTGGATGCGGCCCAGGCGGTGGCTATTCCCTCGGACCAGCGGGTGTTGCACACCCTGCCGCAGGACTACGTGATCGACAACCAAGAGGGCGTGCGAGAGCCGCTGGGTATGTCTGGCGTGCGTCTGGAGGCCAAGGTGCACGTGGTGACTTGCGCGGTGAACGCGGCGCAGAACGTCGAGAAATGCGTTCGTCGCTGCGATCTGGAGGTGGATGACATCATCCTTGAGCAGCTGGCTTCGGCCCATGCGGTGCTTACCGAGGACGAGAAGGAGCTGGGCGTATGCCTGGTGGACATCGGTGGCGGTACCACCGACATCGCCATCTTTACCGAAGGAGCGATCCGCCATACTGCGGTGATTCCGATCGCTGGCGACCAGGTCACCAACGACATCGCTATGGCGTTGCGCACGCCGACCCAGTACGCCGAGGAAATCAAGATCCGCTATGCCTGCGCCCTGGCCAAGCTGGCCGGAGCCGGCGAAACCATCAATGTTCCCAGCGTCGGCGAGCGACCCTCGCGGGAGCTTTCCCGTCAAGCCTTGGCGGAGGTGGTCGAGCCGCGCTACGACGAGCTGTTCAGCCTGATCCATGCTGAACTGCAGCGTAGCGGCTACGAGGATCTGATCCCTGCCGGAGTCGTTCTCACCGGGGGTTCGGCGAAAATGGAGGGGGCTGTGGAACTGGCCGAGGAGATCTTCCACATGCCGGTGCGCTTGGGCGTGCCGCATAGCGTCAAGGGAATGGACGATGTGATCAGCAATCCGATCTATTCCACCGGAGTGGGGTTGTTGCTCTATGGGCTGCGGAAGCAGGCCGATGGCGTATCCCCGTCCGGTTCCGGTGGGCACAGCGAAGAAACCAAGATACCTGTCCTGGAGCGACTCAAGCGCTGGTTCCAGGGCAATTTCTGACAACGGCGGCAGGCAGTAAAAAGAAAAGGAAAGGAGAGGGAATATGTTCGAGCTCGTAGACAATGTTCCGCAAAGTGCAGTGATCAAGGTTATCGGTGTCGGTGGGGGCGGCGGCAACGCCGTGAACCATATGGCAGCCACCAGCATTGAGGGCGTCGAGTTCATCTGTGCCAATACCGATGCGCAGGCACTGAAGAACATCACTGCACGAACTGTGCTGCAACTGGGCTCCGGGGTGACCAAGGGTCTGGGTGCCGGCGCCAACCCCGAAGTCGGCCGCGAGGCCGCCATGGAGGACCGCGAGCGTATCGCCGAGGTGTTGCAGGGGACCGACATGGTGTTCATCACCACCGGCATGGGGGGGGGGACCGGTACCGGTGCGGCACCGGTAATCGCCGAAGTGGCGAAGGGGATGGGCATCCTCACCGTGGCCGTGGTGACCCGACCCTTCCCGTTCGAAGGGCGCAAGCGCATGCAGGTTGCCGAAGAGGGTATCCGCCTGTTGGCTGAGCATGTCGATTCGCTGATTACCATTCCCAACGAGAAGCTGCTGACCATCCTCGGCAAGGATGCCAGCCTGCTGTCCGCCTTCGCCAAGGCCGACGATGTGCTGGCCGGCGCGGTCCGAGGCATCTCCGATATCATCAAACGTCCTGGCATGATCAACGTCGACTTCGCCGACGTGAAGACCGTGATGAGCGAGATGGGCATGGCCATGATGGGCACCGGCTGTGCCAGCGGCCCGAACCGTGCTCGCGAGGCCACAGAGGCAGCGATTCGCAACCCGCTGCTGGAGGATGTGCACCTGCAGGGGGCTCGTGGCATTCTGGTGAACATCACTGCCGGTCCCGATCTCTCCCTGGGCGAGTACTCCGATGTGGGCAACATCATCGAGCAGTTCGCTTCCGACCAGGCGATGGTGAAGGTGGGTACCGTGATCGATCCGGATATGCGCGACGAGCTGCATGTGACCGTGGTCGCCACCGGATTGGGTGCGCGCACCGACAAGCCGATGAAGGTGGTGGACAACACCCTGCAGTCGGCTGCTGCTGCGGCCCCCAGCGTACCGCGTGGCGATCAGGCGGTGAACTACAAGGACTACGAGCGTCCCACCGTACAGCGCCAGAGCAATGCCGCCAGCGCCACGGCTGCCAAGCTCAATCCTCAGGACGACTTGGACTATCTGGACATTCCGGCCTTCCTGCGCCGTCAGGCTGATTGACTATGTTTATCAGGGGTATTGTTGTGATTGGTGTTAAGCAAAGATCGGTTCTGCTATCATTTTTGCTGTTTGTTGAAAAATATTCGCAACTGCTAGCGGCCAAGCCATGATCAAACAACGCACCCTGAAGAACATTATCCGTGCCACGGGAGTGGGTTTGCACTCGGGGGAAAAGGTTTACCTGACCCTGAAGCCAGCCCCCGTCGACACAGGGATCGTGTTCCGGCGCATCGATCTCGATCCGGTGGTGGAGATCCCTGCCAGGGCCGAAAACGTCGGTGAAACCACCATGTCCACCACGCTGGTCAAGGGTGAGGTCAAGGTGGACACAGTGGAGCATCTGCTGTCGGCCATGGCCGGTCTGGGGATCGACAATGCCTACGTCGAACTCTCGGCGTCCGAAGTGCCGATCATGGACGGTAGTGCCGGCCCCTTCGTCTTCCTGATCCAGTCGGCGGGCCTGCAGGAGCAGGAGGTCCGCAAGAGGTTCATTCGCATCAAGCGCGAGGTAGCGGTGGAGGAGGACGACAAGCGTGCTGTTTTCCTGCCGTTCGACGGTTTCAAGGTGAGTTTCGAGATCGACTTCGACCATCCGGTATTCCGCGGTCGCACCCAGACGGCGAGCGTCGACTTCTCCAGCACTTCGTTCGTCAAGGAGGTCAGTCGCGCGCGGACCTTCGGGTTCATGCGTGACATCGAGTATCTGCGCTCGAACAATCTGGCGCTCGGTGGCAGCGTGGATAACGCCATTGTGGTCGACGAGAGCCGTGTGCTGAACGAGGACGGCCTGCGCTACGAGGATGAGTTCGTCAAGCACAAGATCCTCGATGCCATCGGCGATCTCTACCTGCTGGGCAATAGCTTGATCGGCGAATTCCGGGGCTACAAGTCGGGGCATGCGCTGAATAACCGCTTGCTGCGCACCCTGCTTGAACAGACGGATGCTTGGGAGTTGGTCACTTTCGAGGACCCCTCGGCTGCCCCTATCTCCTACATGCGGCCTGTGGCTGCTGTCTGAGCAAGGTTTTTCCTTTTCTTTCCCTTTTTCTTAAGGCCACCTGCAGGTGGCCTTTCTTTTTCGGCTACTTGGGCTGGGTATGTCGGGCTAATCGCTCCAGCGCTTCGCGGAGCTTGGGGTCGTCAATGCCCTGGGCGGCGGTCTGGATGCTGTCGGCAGCTGCTGGGGACAGCGTGGCGGTGCGGCTGGGCAAGCCGCCTGTCGGCATTGGGGGCTGCACCTTGAAAAGGATCCTGGTCAGCCCCGTGAAGGCGTCCAGGGCTTGCAGTTGACGTTGCAGGCGGCGTTGCTGGTAGCGCAGCCGGGTGGCCCACTGGCCGTCGGTGATGATCAGCAGCAGACAGCCCTCGCGCCACGAGGCCACATGGCAATGTCCGCGCGCGGCGGGTTGCAACTGGCTCTCCAGCAGGCTCTGCAGCCGGGCCAGTTGCTGTGCCTGACTGAATAGCGACTTGAGTGGCTTGGCCTCGCGCAACAGCGCGGCAGGGGCTCGGGCCGGCAGGGGACGAAAGGTCATGGCGGTTGGCCTGGGAGTGCGGGCACGCATGGTAGCAGAAGCCATACTCCCCTTGGGGTTGCCCACGGGAGGGCGATGGTGTTTACAAGCAGGCGACCCTTGGTATTTTCGGTGCGTTAGCAGCTCTTGGAGCATGATGCCGCTTTTCTTGCCAAGCGGATTTGCGGGTAGAATGCCCTTTTCCCATCGCGGCCGTCTCCGGCTGCCGGGTCGGCTTCGTGCCCGCCCTCCATTCATATGTGAGGAAGAACCTGTCGATATGTTTGCGCCTTTGTTGAGAGTGCTCTTTGGAAGCAAGAACGATCGTGAAGTCAAGCGCATGCGTCGAGCCGTGCGGGCGATCAATGCCCTCGAAGAGCAGATGGTGGCGCTGACGGACGAGCAGCTGCGCACCAGAACCGAGGAGTTCAGGGAGCGTCTCGGCAAGGGCGAAACCCTCGACCAGCTGTTGCCGGAGGCCTTCGCCGTTGCCCGCGAGGCGGGCAAGCGGGTGATGGGCATGCGCCACTTCGATGTGCAGCTGATCGGTGCCATGGTCCTGCACGAAGGCAAGATCGCCGAGATGCGCACCGGTGAAGGCAAGACCCTGGTGGCGACCCTGGCCGTCTACCTCAATGCCCTGGCCGGCAAGGGCGTGCACGTAGTGACGGTGAACGACTACCTGGCCCGCCGTGACGCCAACTGGATGCGTCCGCTGTACGAGTTTCTCGGGCTTTCCGTCGGCGTGGTCACCCCTTTCCAGCCGCCGGAAGAAAAGCGTGTTGCCTACGCTGCCGACATCACCTACGGCACCAACAACGAATTCGGTTTCGACTACCTGCGCGACAACATGGCCTTCAGCCTGGAGGACAAGTTCCAGCGCGAGCTCAACTATGCGGTGATCGACGAGGTCGACTCCATCCTGATCGACGAGGCGCGCACGCCGCTGATCATCTCCGGCCAGGCCGAGGACAGCTCCCAGCTGTACCTGCAGATCAACGCCCTGATTCCGCAGCTGAAGCGTCATATCGAGGAAGAAGAGGGTGTGGTCACCCAGGAGGGGCACTACAGCGTCGACGAGAAGAGCCGGCAGATCGAGCTGAACGAGCAGGGCCACCAGTTCATCGAGGAGCTGCTGGCCCGTGCAGGCTTGCTGCCCGAGGGCGACAATCTCTACTCCGCCCACAACCTGCCGTTGCTGACTCACGTCTATGCCGGTCTGCGTGCGCACGTCCTGTTCCATCGCAACGTCGAATACATCGTGCAGGGCAACCAGGTGCTGCTGATCGACGAGCACACCGGCCGGACCATGCCGGGCCGCCGCCTTTCCGAGGGCCTGCACCAGGCTATCGAGGCCAAAGAAGGGTTGCCGATCCAGGCGGAAAGCCAGACGCTGGCCTCGACCACCTTCCAGAACTACTTCCGCCTCTACCACAAGCTCGCCGGCATGACCGGCACCGCCGACACCGAGGCTTTCGAGTTCCGTCAGATCTACGGTCTCGACGTGGTGGTGATCCCGACCCATCGGCCGATTGCCCGCAAGGACTTCAACGACTTGGTCTATCTGACCCAGGAAGAGAAGTACACGGCGATCATCGCCGACATCAAGGAGTGCCAGGCCCAGGGCCGGCCGATCCTGGTGGGGACCGCCTCGATCGAGAGTTCCGAATACGTTTCCTTGTTGCTGAAGAAGGAAGGTATTGCGCACCAGGTGCTCAACGCCAAGTATCACGAGAAGGAAGCCGAGATCATCGCCCAGGCCGGTCGTCCAGGGGCGGTGACCATCGCCACCAACATGGCCGGCCGGGGTACCGACATCCTCCTCGGCGGCAACTGGGAGGTCGAGGTCGCCGCGCTCGACAACCCGACCGAAGAGCAGGTCGCGCAGATCAAGGCCGACTGGCAGAAGCGCCACCAGCAGGTGATCGAGGCCGGCGGCCTGCATGTGATCGCTTCCGAGCGTCACGAGTCCCGGCGCATCGACAACCAGCTGCGCGGCCGCGCCGGCCGTCAGGGCGATCCGGGCTCGAGCCGCTTCTACCTGTCTCTGGAAGACAATCTGATGCGCATCTTCGCCTCCGACCGGGTGAAGAATTTCATGAAGGCGCTCGGCATGCAGGCCGGCGAGGCCATCGAGCACCGCATGGTGACCAATGCCATCGAGAAGGCCCAGCGCAAGGTCGAGGGCCGCAACTTCGACATGCGCAAGCAGCTGCTCGAATTCGATGACGTGGCCAACGAGCAGCGCAAGGTGATCTACCACATGCGCAACAGCCTGCTGGTTGCCGAGGATCTCGGCGAAACCATCGCCGAATTCCGCCAGGAAGTGCTGGGCGCCGCCATCGACCAGCACATCCCGCCGCAGTCGCTGCCCGAGCAGTGGGACATCGCCGGCCTGGAGGCTACCCTGCAGGGCGACTTCGGTGTGCAGCTGCCGCTGCGGCAGTGGCTCGACGAGGACGACAGGCTCCACGAGGAGGCGCTGCGCGAACGCCTCCTCGAGGCGCTGCTGGCGGCTTACCGGGAGAAGGAGGAGATCGCCGGTGCCGAAGCCCTGCGCACCTTCGAGAAGCAGATCCTGCTGCGCGTGCTGGACGACCTGTGGAAGGACCACCTGTCGACCATGGATCACCTGCGCCACGGCATCCACCTGCGCGGCTACGCGCAGAAGAATCCCAAGCAGGAATACAAGCGCGAGTCCTTCGAGCTGTTCCAGACCCTGCTCGAGTCGATCAAGCGCGATGCCATCCGCGTGCTCTCCCATGTGCAGGTTCGCCGCGAGGATCCGGCAGAGGAGGAAGAGCGCCTGCGCCGCGAGGCCGAGGCCCTGGCCCGGCGCATGCAGTTCCAGCATGCTGCGGCTTCGGCTTTGGCGCCGCAGACGGAGGACGGCGATCTCGAGGTTGTCGAGGAGTCCGTGCCGGCGCGCCCCGAGCCGAAGATCGGGCGCAACGAGCCTTGCCCCTGCGGTTCCGGCAAGAAGTACAAGCACTGCCACGGGCAGCTCAACTAACGTTGCCCGGCTGCGTTTCGGCGCAGCAGGTTCGGTATGCGCAAAGCTGCATCCGCAACGCCGCGACCGGTCGAGCCGGTCGCGGCGTTTTTCCAGCCGTTTTTCGTACCCCTGGTACGCTCACTCAACAGAACCCCTACGAAGGAGCCTTTCATGGCTGTCGGTCTTGGCCCTCTGCCCACCCTGCACCCGGTCCCCGGTTTCGAACTCGGCATCGCCTCCGCCGGCATCAAGCGCCCCGGGCGCAAGGATGTGGTGGTGATGCGCTGCGCCGAAGGCTCCACGGTTGCCGGGGTGTTCACCCTCAATGCCTTCTGCGCGGCACCGGTGATCCTCGCCAAGCAGCGCGTGCAGGGCCCCGTGCGCTACCTGCTGACCAATACCGGCAACGCTAATGCCGGCACCGGCGAGCCGGGCCTTCAGGCGGCCGCGCGCACCTGTCTGCGGCTGGCCGAGCTGGCTGGCGTGGCGGAGGCGGCGGTGCTGCCGTTCTCCACCGGGGTGATCGGCGAACCCCTGCCGGTGGAGAAGATCGAGGCCGCTCTGCCGGCCGCCCTGGCCGATCTCAAGGCCGACAACTGGGCGGTCGCCGCCGAAGGCATCATGACCACCGACACCCTGCCCAAGGGCGCCAGCCGGCAATTCGTGCATGAGGGGGTGACCGTCACCGTCACCGGCATCTCCAAAGGCGCCGGGATGATTCGCCCGAACATGGCCACCATGCTCGGCTATATCGCCACCGACGCCAGGGTCGCCCAGCCGGTGCTGCAGGATCTGCTGCGCGACGCGGCGAACAAGTCGTTCAACCGGATCACCATCGATGGCGACACCTCCACCAACGACTGCTGCATGCTGGTTGCCACCGGTCAGGCGGCGCTGCCGGAAATCCGCGAGGCTCAGGGCGAGCTGTTCGCCAAGTTGAAGCAGGCGGTGTTCGAGGTGACCATGGAGGTGGCCCAGGCCATCGTCCGCGACGGCGAGGGCGCGACCAAGTTCGTCACCGTGCAGGTCAACGGCGGTGCCACTCACCAGGAGTGCCTGGACGTCGGCTATGCCGTGGCCCACTCGCCGCTGATCAAGACCGCGCTGTTCGCCTCCGACCCGAACTGGGGGCGCATCCTTGCTGCCGTTGGCCGCGCCGGTGTGCCGCAGCTCGACGTGAGTCGGATCGACGTCTTCCTCGGCGAGGTCTGCATCGCCAGGCAGGGTGGCCGCGCACCGACCTACACCGAGGAGCAGGGCGCCGCGGTGATGGCCGAGGCGGAAATCGGCATCCGCATCGAGCTGGGCCGGGGCGACTGCAGCGAAACCATCTGGACCACCGACCTGTCTCACGAGTACGTGAAGATCAACGCCGAGTACCGGACGTAAGCGCCGCCTCGCGCTACCGGCTGCGGGCTCCCAGCGGCTCTTGTGCCGCGAGCGGCCCGCAGCTAAGGAGATTGTCATGTCCCTGACCCTGATCATCGGCAACAAGAACTACTCCTCTTGGTCAATGCGCGCCGCCTTGGTGCTGGAGCTGACCGAGGAGCCCTATACGGAAGTGCGGATTCCCCTGTATCAGCAGGCGAGTCGCGCCCGCCTGCTGAGTCATTCGCCGACCGGCAAGGTGCCGGTGCTGCTGACCGAGGAGGGGCCGATCTGGGACTCTCTGGCAATCGCCGAGTATCTGGCTGAAACTTATAGTGAGTGCCATCTCTGGCCACGCGGCGAATACGCGCGAGCCGTGGCGCGCTCGGTGTGCGCCGAGATGCACAGCGGCTTTGCCGCGCTGCGCAGCCACCTGCCGATGGACCTCAGGCGTCAGCCGAAACCGCTGGCACAGGCGCTGCCGGCGGCCGTGCAGGAGGATATCGGCCGCATCTGCGCGCTCTGGGCCGATTGCCGGCAGCGCTTCGGTGCGGACGGTGCCTTCCTGTTCGGCCATGCCGGCATCGCCGACGCCTTCTACGCGCCGGTGGCGGCGCGCTTGCGGGGCTATGCCGTGGCCCTGCCGGAGCCGGCGGCGGCCTATGCGGAAACCCTCTACCAGTGGCCGGCCTTCCAGCGTTGGTATCAGGCGGCCCTGCAGGAATCGGAGACGATCGAATGAAGCGTGTGCATGTCGCGGCGGCGGTGATCCGCGGCGCCGATGGTCGGGTGCTGATCGCCAGGCGACCCGAGGACAAGCATCAGGGCGGCCTCTGGGAGTTCCCCGGCGGCAAGGTCGAGGCGGGCGAGGCGGTCGAGGCCGCCCTGGCCCGCGAGCTGGAGGAGGAGCTGGGCATCCGCGTGACTGCTGCTCGGCCGCTGATCCAGATACGCCACGACTATCCCGACCAGTGCGTGCTGCTGGATGTCTGGGAGGTCGGTGTCTTCGCTGGCGAGCCCCATGGCGCCGAAGGTCAGGCGCTGGCCTGGGTCGCTCCGCGGCAGTTGCCGGAGTATGAGTTTCCCGCCGCCAATTATCCGATCGTCGCCGCTGCCCGGCTGCCCGAGCGCTATCTGATCACGCCGGACAATCTCCCTTCGCAGGCGCTGCTGCAGGGCCTGCGGGCTGCCTTGGACGGCGGTATCCGTCTGGTCCAGCTACGCGCGCCGAACATGTACGATCCCGAATACCGCGACCTGGCGGTCGACGTGCAGGGGCTCTGTGCCGGACGGGCGCAGTTGATGCTCAAGGGGCCGCTGGAGTGGCTCGGCGACTTTCCGGCGGCTGGCTGGCACCTGACCGCCCGCCAGCTGCGCGAATACGCCGCCAAGGGCCGGCCCTTCCCGGCCGAGCGCTGGCTGGCCGCTTCCTGTCACGATGCCGAGGAGCTGGCCCTGGCCGCCCAGATAGGCGTGGACTTCGTCACCCTGTCGCCGGTCGAGGCCACCCGCAGCCATCCCGAGGCCAGCCCCCTGGGGTGGGAACAGGCCGCCGAGCTGCTGCAGGGGTTCGATCGCCCGGCATTCCTGCTCGGCGGGCTCGCCAGCCAGGATCTGGCACGCGCCTGGCGGGCCGGCGCCCAGGGCATCGCCGGCATCCGCGGGTTCTGGCCAGACTGATCAGCCTGTCGGGCTGGCGGCCTGCCAGAGGATTTCCGCCCGGCCTTGGCGGCGGGCGATCAGCCGTGCGGCGACGAACAGCAGGTCGGAGAGTCGGTTGAGGTAGGCGAGGAGTTCCGGGCGCAGCGCTTCGAGGGCGTTCAGCTGCTGGCAGCGCCGCTCGGCGCTACGCGCCTGACTACGGCAGACATGGGCCTGGGCGATCGGTCGTGAGCCGCCGGGCAGGATGAAGTCCCGCAGGGGCCCCAGTTCCGCGTTCCAGCGGTCGATGGCCGCCTCGAGGCGGACGATCTCGCCCGCTTCGAGAGCCTGGTAGGCGGGCATCGCCAGTTCGCCGCCGAGATCGAACAGGCGGTGCTGGCAGGGTGCCAGCGTTTCGCTCAGTTCGGCGAGCCCGGGCCAGCGCTCCTGGTGCTCGTCCAGCTCGGCGAGCAGCAGGCCGAGTTGGCTGTTCAGACTGTCCACCTCGCCCATGGCTTCCACCCGGGGATGGTCCTTGGCTACCCGGCGGCCGTCGGCCAGGCCGGTTTCGCCGGCATCGCCAGTGCGTGTGTAGATCTTCGAGAGTCGGTTGCCCATGACTGTCCGTACCTTGCAGAAAATGGGTCAGAGTTCGGCGCCTTCCGGGGGTTCGGCCAGCTGCAGGCGCAGGGTGAAGCTGCTGCCCTGGCCCGGCCGCGATTGCACCTCCATCCGTCCCTTGTGGTTGTTGGTGATGATGAAATAGGACACCGACAGGCCGAGGCCGGTGCCCTGGCCGACTTCCTTGGTGGTGAAGAAGGGCTCGAAGATGCGCTTGCGCACGTTTTCGGGAATGCCGACCCCATTGTCCTCGACGATGATCTCCGCCCAGGGCGGATTGGGACGGGTGCGCAGGATGATGCGCCCGGGCAGGCCGTTCTGGCGCTGGTGGATGGATTGGGCGGCGTTCTTCAGCAGGTTGAGCAGCACCTGCTCCAGTTCGTTGGCGATGACCAGTGCCGGGCCGAGGTTCGGATCGAAGTCGCGCTGGATGCGGATGTTCCGGAAGTCGAAGCCTTCCGCTGCGGCGAAGTCGTTGCCGGCGATTTCCAGCGCCTGGTCGATCAGCGGCGGCAGCAGGCTGGGGGCCAGTTGCCGGTCGCTGCGCCGGCTGAAGCTGAGCATGTGGCTGACGATCTTCGCCGCGCGGGTGCCGGCTTGCTGGATGCCGTCGAGCAGCTGCGGCACCTCGCGTCGGGTCAGGTAGTCGTTCACCGTCGCCAGGGCGATGCCGCACTCCTCGGCCTGTTCGAGGTTTTTCGGCAGCTCCGGCGAGAGGCGCCGACGAATGTTCTGCACGTTGTGCAGGATGGCTCCCAGGGGATTGTTGATCTCATGGGCCATGCCGGCGGCGAGGCCGCCGACCGAGAGCATCTTCTCCGACTGCACCATCAGCTCCTCCATGGACAGGCGCTGGGTGATGTCGTCGATGCGGATCACCACGCCGCGCCCACCGCCGCCCATCAGCGGATAGAAGGTCAGCGCGTAGTGCCGGGGCTCGTCGTTGCGCGGCCAGGTGACGCGCTCGATCTTCTCCACCCGGTGCTGTTCGGCGGTGTGCCTGAGCTGGTCGAGGAACGGCTGCAGCGGCGGGAAGGCGAGGAAGATCGGCTGGTTCAGGGCCTCGTGCAGGGAGGTGCCGGACAGGCTGCTGGCCTCCTGGTTCCACTGGGTGACGTAGAGCTGCTCGTCGAGGGCGATCAGCGCCGAGGGCATGGAGTCGATGATGCTGTTGAGGTAGTTCTGGAAACCGGTGAGCTTCTTCTCGATCTTGCTGCGCACCTGGACTTCCAGCTCCAGCTTGCGATTGAAGCGGCGGGTTTCCTCGGTCAGGCTCTGCGCCTGGTCGAAGGCGCTCTGGGCGTCGTCGCGGGCGCGCTTGAGCTGCTGCTCGCGGGCCTCGATGCGCGACAGCATGGTGTTGAAGGCATCGGCCAGGCTGCCGATCTCGTCCCGGTTGCCGCGCTGGGCACGCAGCGAGTAGTTCTCCTCAAGGGTGACCCGGCGCGAAAGCTCCTCCAGCTTGCGGATCGGCCGGGTGATCAGCCGGCGGATCTGCCGGGCGACCAGCATCCAGAGCAGCACGCTGAACGCAAGGATCAGCAGGCTAGCGCTGAGGGTGCCGGTGTAGAAGGCCACCGGCAGCTCGCTGGAAGCGACCAGCAGCAGGTGGCCGGGGAGCTGTCCCGGCTGCGGCAGCTCGATGAGTTGGGTGGCCCGGAATTCGAGCAGTCGCCAGGCGGGCAGCTTGTCGGCGTGTTTCGGCAGGTCCAGGGCGTCGTGCCTCTGCAGTTGGGCGAGCAGCCGTCCGTCGCTGCCATAGAGGGCGGCACTGCGCAGCGGAGCGTAGGGCTCCAGGCGCTGCAACACCTCCCGGGCCGCTTCCGGAGAGGCGAGGGCCTGGCGGGCGAGCGGCGGGCTGGCGATCAACTGGCCGAGGGCGCCCAGTGCCTGAGGCGTCATGCTCTGCTGGGAGATCCAGTAGGCGGCGCTGATGAAGGCCAGGTTGGCCAGCAGCAGCACGGTGGCGAGCAGGACCACCAGGGCCGCCAGGAGCTTGCGGCCGACCGGCAGGTTTTCGAGGCGCTGACGCAGACCCATGGGCACCACGCGGCAGGGGAGGGAGCAGGCAGGTTAGCGCGGGCTTCAGTCGACCGGCAATCCACGCTCGGCCAGATGCCGCTGCAGACGCTGCTGCAGCGCCTCCAGGCGGGGCAGGCGCAGCTTCCGTCGGCTGGCCTCGCGGCAGGCATGGCCGAGCAGGTAGGCGATCTCGCTGCGCCGGCCGCGGGCCACGTCCTGGTGCATCGACGAATAGTTCGCCGCGGTGGCCTGGATCACCCGTTCGACCTCCTCCTGCAGTCCCTCGGCGGCAGCTGGCTGCCCGCAGCCGCGCAGCAGTTCGGCCAGCTCGGTACAGAGCGCGGCGACTTCCCGGGCCTGCTCCCGCAGGCCGCCATTGCGGCAGTCGTGCAGAACGCTGAGCGGGTTGATCGCGCAGTTGAGGGCGAGTTTGCGCCACAGCCGACTGTGGATCTCCTCGCTCCAGGCATGGGGGATACCGGCCGCGGCCAGCTCGTCCAGCCAGACCGGCGGTCGGCCCGCATCGCCGAGCCAGGTATGTCCGCGGCCGGCGAACACCACCCGGAAGTCACCGTCGCGGAAGGCACCCTCGGTGGTCGAGGCGAGTAGGCAGCGGCGTCCCGGCAAGCGGGCGGCCACCGCGTCCTGGCTGCCGAGTCCGTTCTGCAGCAGGACGAGTTCGGCGCTTGCTCCCAGGCGTGGCGCCAAGCGCTCGGCCGCCGGCGCTGCGTCATAGGCTTTGCAGGTCAGGAGCAGGCGGTGGATTGGCGTCGTGGCGTCGAGGCTTTCGGCCGGGATCGGATACAGCCGTTCCGTACCGTCCTCCACCAGCCGCAGGCCGCCGGTGGCCCGGTAGGCGGCCAGTCGCTGCGGGTTGCGCAGGATCAGCCGCACCGGCAGGCCGGCGCGGGCCAGGCGCACGGCCCAGAGACTGCCCAGGCTGCCGGCACCGAGCACATGCCAGGTCGTCTCGCCGACCGGGAACGGGGGAACATCGAGCGGGGAGAGGGGCATGGCAGGACTCGTTGGTTGGGGTGGGCAAAGGCAGGGGCGCGCAGTGGCACGGCCCGGCGATGCGCCGCGGTCGAACCGTTATAATAAGCGGTCATTTCAACCGTCAAGCCAGGCGCCCGCCGCGATGCCGGCCGCGCCCTAAACTGGAGGAATTCCATGCCCTCGTTCGACGTGGTGTCCGAACTGGACAAGCACGAAGTCACCAATGCCATCGACAATGCGTCCAAAGAGCTGGACCGTCGCTACGACCTGCGCGGCAAAGGCAGCTTCGAGTTCAAGGAAAAGACGGTCACCCTGACCGCCGAGGCCGACTTCATGCTCGAGCAGATGATCGAGATCCTCAAGCTGGCCCTGATCAAGCGCAAGATCGATATCCAGTGCCTGGAGTACAAGGACCCCTACGCTTCGGGCAAGATGGTCAAGCAGGAAGTGAACCTGCGCGAAGGTGTCGACAAGGAGCTGGCGAAGAAGATCGTCGCGCTGATCAAGGACGCCAAGCTCAAGGTGCAGGCGGCGATCCAGGGTGAGCAGGTGCGCGTCACCGGCAAGAAGCGCGACGACCTGCAGGAGGCCATCGCGCTGCTGCGTACCCAGGAGCTGGGCATGCCGCTGCAGTTCGACAACTTCCGCGACTGACCTGCTCAGGGCCTCGGGACGCCGTGGCCTGTGCAATCGCTCCGCTCAGGCCGGGGCGATTGCATTGGTGATCGGCCCGCGTCAGGAGCGTTCGGTCACGGGATCGCCGTCTTCCAAGGGCTCGGGGCCGAGCGGCTGCTGCCGCGACTGCCAGAGAATCAGCAGCAGGGTCGGCACGCCGAGCAAGGCGGTGAACAGGAAGAACTGGCCGTAGCCGTGCTTTTCCACCAGCACGCCGGAATAGCCGCCGATCAGCCGTGGCAGCAGCAGCATGATCGAGCTGAGCAGGGCGTACTGGGTGGCGGAGAACTTCAGGCTGGTCAGGCTCGACAGGTAGGCGACGAAGGCCGAAGTGGCCAGGCCGGAGCTGAAGTTGTCGCAGGAGATGGTCACTATCAGCATTTCGAGATTGGCCCCCATGCTGGTCAGCATGAGGAACAACAGGTTGGTGGCGGCAGAGGCTGCGCCACCGATGAAGAGGATCGGCAGGATGCCGAAGCGGACGATCAGCAGGCCGCCGAAGCCGGCGCCGAGCAGGGTCATGATCAGGCCGAACAGCTTGCTGACGCTGGCGATCTGGTCCTTGCTGAAGCCTTGGTCGATGTAGAACACGTTGGCCATCACGCCGAGCACCGTATCCGACAGCCGATAGGTGGCGATCAGGCCGAGCAGCAGCAAGGCCTGCCAGCGATAGCGATGGATGAAGTCGCTGATCGGAGTCAGCACCGGCGCCAGGCTGCGCCGGCCCATGGTCGACAGGCACAGGGTGGTGAGGATGAGGTAGAGCAGGAAGCGCAGGAAGGCGCGGTCCTCGCCGATCAGCTCGACCACGCCCATGCGGCCCTGCAGCACCAGCAGGATATCGCTGTTGTAGAGCTGGGTGAAGGTCGCCGGTACCGAGACCATCAGCACGATCAGCACCAGGATCGACAGCATCTGGTGGTTGAAGCTGTAGCGCGCCGCCTCTTGCTGGGTCTGCAGCGGTACCGACGGCTCGCGCATCAGCAGGGTGGTGCTCATGCCGGGCAGCATCAGCAGGGCGAACAGCAGATAGGTGGAGGTCCAGGCGGCGGGCTTGTAGAGCTCGCTGGTGGAGCCGAACCAGTCGGCGAAATACAGGGCGCCGGCGGTGGCCAGCAGGGCGGATACCCGGTAGCCGGCCATGTAGCTGGCGGCCAGGGCGGCCTGGCGGCTGCCTTCGGCGATTTCCAGACGGTAGGCGTCTACCGCGATGTCCTGGGTGGCCGAGGCGAAAGCGACCAGCACGGCCAGGGCGATCAGCCAAGGCAGGCTCTGCTGCGGATCGCACAGGGCCATCCCGGCCAGTCCCACGGTGACCAGGGCCTGCGACAGCAGCAGCCAGGAGCGCCGCCGGCCGAGACGGCCGAGCAGTGGCAGGCGCCACTGGTCGAGCAGGGGCGCCCATATCCATTTGAAGGCGTAGGCCAGGCCGATCAGGCTGGCGTAGCCGATGGTTTGACGGGCGACGCCGGCTTCGCGCAGCCAGACCGACAGGGTGGAGAACACCAGCATGTACGGCAGGCCGGCGGCAAAGCCAAGCAGCAACAGGGCCAGGGTGGCGGGGCTGGCATAGGCGGCGAGGGCATCGCGCCAAGGTTTATGGGACATGGGGCTTCGCGGTGTCGTGCAAAGGGCGCACTCTAACCGCAGCGCCATTCGGACGCCAGCCGTGCCGGCCAATATCCACGCGATTGTCGCGAACGGTCAGCCCCTCCGCGCGCAGGCGGGCGCGCTGCTCGTCACCGGCGGGGCTGCCCGCCGGCAGACTGAGGCGGCCATCGGCGGCGACCACGCGGTGCCAGGGCAGGCCGGTGTCTGCCGGCAATTGCGCAAGGATGCGGCCGACCCAGCGGGCGGCCCGGCCGAGTCCGGCCAGTTCGGCCAGTTGTCCATAGCCCACCACCTGGCCGGCCGGCACCTGGGCCAGGGTCTGGTACAGGGCCTGCCGGCGGCCGGCGGCGTGCTCCGGGGCGGATTCGAGGGGGTGGCTGGGTACGTTGGCGGGAGGCATTGGGGAACGGCTCCGGGGCTTTGCCAGGAGCCTGCCATGCTACAGGCGCAGTCCGCCATCCAGTTCGAGAATGCGGCCGGTAAAATAGTCGTTCTCGAAGATGAACGTCGCGGCATGGGCGATTTCCGCAGGCTTGCCCATGCGTTTGAGCGGAATGCCGGCCGTCATCTTGTCCAGCGCCTCGGGGCGCATGCTGGCGGTCATCTCGGTTTCGATGAAGCCAGGGGCGATGGCTGCGACGCGGATGCCATAGCGGGCCAGTTCCTTGGCCCAGACCACGGTGTCGGCCGCCACCCCGGCCTTGGCTGCCGAGTAGTTGGCCTGGCCCATGTTGCCGGCCCGGGAAATGGAGGAGATGTTGACGATTGCGCCACGGTTGCCCAGTTCGATCATCTTCGCCGCCACTTCCCGCGTGCAGAGGAATACGCCGGTCAGGTTGACGTCGATCACCGCCTGCCACTGGGCCAGGCTCAGCGTACTTAGTTCGCCATCCTTGACCTTGACGGTCAGGCCGTCGCGAAGGATGCCGGCGTTGTTCACCAGACCGTTGATCGCTCCGAAATCCTTCGCCACCTGGTCGACCATCTGCATGACCTGCTCCTCGTTGGCGATATTGCACAGATAGGCCCGTGCCTCGCCGCCGGCTGCCCGACAGGCCGCCACGGCGGCGTCGAGTTTTTCCGGGCTGAGATCGACCAGTGCCAGCCTTGCGCCCTTCGCCGCCAGATATTCGGCCATGGCCCGTCCCAACCCCTGACAACCCCCGGTGATGATGATGGTCTTGTCGTTCAGTTGCATCTGCTATCCCTCATTTGGGATGGATTCACTGTTGCCTTGCCGGTGCCATTAGTCGTTATGCTGGGCACCTGTCCACTACGGCGGATCTTCGGCGAGGAGTCATAAGGTGAGCGTGAAGGTGAAGGACCTAAAGGATGCCCGGCAATTATTACTCAAAGAGTACCGCGGAGCGCTAGCAACCCTGTCCCAGAGCCTCCCTGGCTTCCCTTTCGGATCGGCGGTGCCCTACTGCCTGGATGCGACGGGCCGCCCGCTGATCTTGATCAGCCGGATCGCCCAGCACACCCGTAATCTCCAGGCCGATGGCAGGTGCTCGCTGCTGGTCGGCGAGCGTGGGGCGCTCGACGTGCAGGCCACCGGACGCCTGACGCTCGTGGCCGAAGCCCGGCAGTTGCTGGACGAAGCGCAGATCGAAGCTGCCGCCGCCCGCTACTACCGCTATTTCCCGGCCGCGCGCAACTATCATCGTGCCCACGACTTCGATTTCTGGGTGATGGAGCCGGTGCGTTGGCGTTTCATCGGTGGTTTCGGTTCGATCCACTGGTTGGAGGGGGTGGAGCTGGCCAACCCCTTCGCCGGTGAGGTCGAAGCCGGTATGATCGCGCACATGAACCGCGACCATGCCGAGGCTCTCGCCCACTATGTCGAGCTGGCCGGACTGCCCGTCGGCGAGCCGGCGGAGATGGTCGGCATCGACAGCGAAGGTTTCCATCTGCGTATCGGCCAGGCGCTGTATTGGTTACCCTTGCCAACACTCTGTAACAATCCCGCCATGGTGCGCCAGGCTTTGGTACAGCTGGCCCACGCCGAGGTCTGGCCGGTCGCTGGGCTGGGCGACGCTTGAGTTGGCTGCGGGATGGACTCATTTAATGTAGGAACCGGAAGGCGTCCTTCCGCCCGGGAAAACCATTGATGCGTGCTTTTCTACTGCTGTTTCTGCTGTTCCCTCTGCTCGAGCTGGCCGTGATGATCAAGGTCGGCTCGGCGATCGGCGTCCTGCCGACGTTGCTGCTGATCGTGCTCGGCGTGCTGGTGGGGGGGCTGGTGTTGCGCGTTGCCGGTGTGGCGACCGCCTGGCGCGCCCGCGAGCGGCTGGCCCGCGGCGAGCTGCCGGAGCAGGAAATGCTCGAAGGGTTGCTGATCGCCATCGGTGGCGGCCTGCTGCTGCTGCCGGGTTTCGTCAGTGACCTGCTGGCTGTGCCCTGCCTGCTGCCCTTTACCCGTCGCCTGTTGCTGGCTCGCCTGCGTCGACGCGCCGAAGAGCAGGCGTTGCGCCAGCGGGCCTTCTTCGACGATCTGGCCGCCCGCTCCGGGCAGTCCCGCCCGGATGCCTCCCGGCCCAACGTTATCGAAGGCGAGTACGAGCGCCGGGACGACTGAGTCTCTCCTTTCCTCAGCCCGATTCTGGGGCCTTTGCCCGAGGATCGGGGCTCCTTCTCCGCGGTGCCGGTTCGGCTGCTTTCGCACGCCTTGCTTTTCCTCCACGCTTCGCCCGGCAGAGTGAAAATTTTTCTCCGGTACTCTTGAAATGCCCTTGAGCGCCCACATCTAGCGGTCACCGCAAGGTTCCTGTCGGACGACAGGCTGTCTTCTGCGGTCCCGCGCTGCGGGCCGCAACCGGCAATGCCGGCTTTTACCAACGGGCCGATGAAGGCATCGGTTGCTGAAACGATAGAAAACTAGGAGAGATCGACAATGAAGCTTCGTCCTCTGCATGACCGCGTCGTGATTCGTCGCAGCGAAGAAGAAACCAAGACCGCAGGTGGCATCGTGCTGCCGGGTTCCGCTGCCGAGAAGCCGAACCGTGGCGAAGTCGTCGCTGTCGGCACCGGTCGCGTGCTGGACAACGGCGAAGTCCGTCCGCTGGCCGTGAAGGTCGGTGACAAGGTGGTGTTCGGCCCCTATTCCGGCAACAACACCATCAAGGTCGATGGCGAAGATCTGCTGGTGATGGGCGAGAACGAAATCCTCGCCGTCGTCGAAGCCTGATTCCCGCGAGTCTCCGTAGAAAATCCAAGATTGAGGAACGATCAAAATGGCTGCAAAAGAAGTCAAGTTCGGTGATTCCGCCCGCAAGAAGATGCTGGTAGGCGTGAACGTCCTGGCCGATGCCGTCAAGGCTACCCTCGGCCCGAAAGGCCGCAACGTGGTCCTGGACAAGAGCTTCGGCGCACCGACCATCACCAAGGACGGCGTGTCCGTAGCCAAGGAAATCGAACTCAAGGACAAGTTCGAGAACATGGGCGCCCAACTGGTGAAAGACGTGGCTTCCAAGGCCAACGACGAGGCGGGCGACGGCACCACCACCGCCACCGTGCTGGCCCAGGCGATCGTCAACGAAGGCCTGAAGGCCGTTGCCGCCGGCATGAACCCGATGGACCTGAAGCGCGGTATCGACAAGGCCACCCACGCCATCGTCGCCGAGCTGAAGTCGCTGGCCAAGCCGTGTACCGACTCCAAGGCGATCGCCCAGGTGGGCACCATCTCCGCCAACTCCGACGAGTCCATCGGTCAGCGCATTGCCGAAGCCATGGAAAAGGTGGGCAAGGAAGGCGTGATCACCGTCGAGGAAGGTTCGGGTCTGGAAGATGACCTGTCCGTCGTCGAGGGCATGCAGTTCGATCGCGGCTACCTGTCGCCGTACTTCATCAACAAGCCCGACACCATGGTTGCTGAGCTGGACAACCCGCTGCTGCTGCTGGTCGACAAGAAGATCTCCAACATCCGCGAACTGCTGCCGGTGCTGGAAGCTGTGGCCAAATCCGGCCGCCCGCTGCTGATCGTCGCCGAAGACGTCGAAGGCGAAGCCTTGGCCACCCTGGTGGTCAACAACATGCGCGGCATCGTCAAGGTCGCCGCGGTGAAGGCTCCGGGCTTCGGCGATCGCCGCAAGGCCATGCTGCAGGACATCGCCATCCTGACCGGCGCCACCGTGATTTCCGAGGAAGTCGGCCTAAGCCTGGAAAGCGCCACCCTGGAGCATCTGGGCAACGCCAAGCGCGTCGTGCTGAACAAGGAAAACACCACCATCATCGACGGGGCCGGTGCCCAGGCTGACATCGAGGCCCGCGTTGCGCAGATCCGCAAGCAGGTCGAGGACACTTCCTCCGACTACGATCGCGAGAAGCTGCAGGAGCGTCTGGCTAAGCTGGCCGGTGGCGTTGCCGTGATCAAGGTCGGCGCTGCCACCGAAGTCGAGATGAAAGAGAAGAAGGCCCGTGTCGAAGACGCCCTGCACGCGACCCGTGCGGCAGTGGAAGAGGGTGTGGTCCCCGGCGGCGGCGTGGCTCTGGTGCGCGCCCTGCAGGCCATCGAAGGCCTGAAGGGCGACAACGAAGACCAGAACGTCGGTATCGCTCTGCTGCGTCGTGCCGTCGAAGCGCCGCTGCGCCAGATCGTCGCCAACGCTGGTGGTGAGCCGAGCGTGGTGGTCGACAAGGTCAAGCAGGGCTCCGGCAACTTCGGCTTCAACGCCGCGACCGATACCTATGGCGACATGATCGAAATGGGTATCCTCGACCCGGCCAAGGTCACCCGTTCCGCACTGCAGGCCGCTTCCTCCATCGGCAGCCTGATGATCACTACCGAAGCCATGGTCGCCGACATCGTCGAAGACAAGCCGGCTCCGGCCATGCCGGACATGGGCGGCATGGGTGGCATGGGCGGTATGATGTAGTGCGACGAGAGTCGCTATAGGTAGGAGTACCTAGCGGGCTACATCTTAGGCGGTCACCACATAGTTGGTGGCCGCTTTTCCTGCAAAACAGCTCTAAAAACCCGAGATCCGGGCGACAAAAGCCCGGATCCAGGGTGCCGTCAAGGCGCTAAGGATTCGGCAATTCGTTGCCTAAGTATCCGGTCTTCCACCGTGGGGACCACAAAAACGATATTCGTACTGAGCCTGTATTTCGTATTTTGAGTACAGGGGAGGTATGGGGGATCGTGTCCAAAAGCTGGCTGCTCCTATCCGTAGGGCGCAAGCCATAGCTGTCATTGTCTCACCCGAAAACCGCAAGGTAGCCGGGACACGAGACCTTCTGTTCAGCCAGAAAGTAGCCTAGGGCCTGTTAACACTATTTGCTAGAATGCAGCAAATGGTGTTGAGACCGAGTGCCATGCAACTGACCGCCGAGCAATTCAAACAAATCGAAGGCTTGTTGCCGCGCCAGCGCGGCAATGTACGCCTGGGCAACCTGCAAGTACTCAACGCCATCCTGCATGTAGCCGCCAACGGCTGTAAATGGCGCGCACTGCCCGAACGCTATGGCAACTGGCACACCGTCTACACCCGTATGATGCGCTGGAGCAAAGCCGGCGTGCTCGATCGCGTTTTCGAACAGCTGCAGCGCCAGCGACTCATGCAGATACGCATCGAGACCATCAGCCTGGACTCCAGCATCGTGAAGGTGCATCCGGATGGTACGGGCGCGCAAAAAAAAACGGTCCTCAAGCCCTCGGTCGCAGCCGC
>Ga0209373_10000990_pt1 | contig 37622 bp, 31 predicted proteins | sample Higcelweek5metaG_FD_187173 | JGI IMG/M metagenome (GOLD analysis project Ga0209373, IMG submission 187173) | Freshwater pond sediment microbial communities from the University of Edinburgh, under environmental carbon perturbations - High... | ecosystem: Environmental > Aquatic > Freshwater >... | reverse complement strand
TCCTATGATTTTTTACTTTGGCTTGCAACACCTCTGTTATTATATCATAGGTGGCGTTTTTTGTCCTAACACCCTCTACTGATTATTCCGTTCTCCCCAGCATAGCTGGGGGTTTAATATTTTCAATTATGGAGATGTTATGAATGAATTATTCGTTGTATCATATATAAATCCAAGTCGAAATGATATTTCATCTCTTAGTACTGTGAGAACAAGATATTAAAATAATATTGTTTATTTATGGAGGTGAATTGCATGCTCAAAAGTAAAAATATGGTTTTAAAGATAATATTATTATGCTTGTTTCTAACAACCATTATGATAATATTTATAAAAATCATCAAACCAAAAGAATTACCTGTTATTTTGTCACATGCCAAATACGTTATTAATGTACATGATCCAAGAGAGGTAGTTGCTTCAAGAGAATATGTTTTTATTGGATATGTTAGTTCTATTGATGGTACAGAATACATAACAGATGATGATGACGGAAATCCAAAAACAAAATATAGTATTAATGTTATCGAAAATCTAAAAGGCGAACTACCAATTGATAAAAATATACCTATAACGAAAACAGGTGGCATTACAAGAGATAATAAAAATATTTCCATTTACGACGGAGATATAATGCCAGAAGAAGGAAAGTTATATATTTTTGCAGTAATAACTACTAAAGAAGGTGAATTACATTGTCCTGCTCCAAGTAGCTGTATATTAATTGACAAGTCAATTGAGAAAATCGAAAATACAAAATTTAATTTAGAAAATGCAAAAAAATTAGTTGACAAATCTCCAGTTAAAGAAAAGTACAAAGATGCTATCAAAAATGAAATAAAATCTATATACGATATAAGAGAACAGAAAATCTCAAGGTATGATGTTAATTTCCAAGATAAAGCAGCATATGAAACAGAAGATGTATCAACCGAAAACAACAATATAGTTAAAGAAAATGAACTAATCACCTCAATTAAAGAAACTAAAGAAAATCAATTAAATACTTCAATTAAAGAAAAATATAACAATTCATTTGAAACTACAGTTATTAACAACTAATAAAAAAGGTGGCGGTTTATTAAAACCGACACCTTTTTTATAATTATTTAATCTAAAACCAGATACTCATTATTAATAGTTCTTTTGAGTATATCTACTATAAAATCATATCCAAATGCACTATTTGAATTAACACCATGTGCATCTGCAAGTTCTCTTGTATAATCTGAAAATTTATATAACCTCACATCACTATAATTGTAATCATAATGAGTAACTACTGGTATAAATTTAACATTTTCAAAATTAATTAAATCATCACTTGTATTTATGTCTATATCAAAAGAAAGAAATCCGCCTATTAAATTTTGACCATTACTTTGTGCAGATATAAGATTTCCTAGTGAATACGCACATATGGTTTGAGTTCCGTCATTTGCTGTAACCATTTCAATATCTCTCAAAACATGAGGATGATTCCCAATTATTATATCTGCTCCAGCATTTGCAAGTATCTGTGCAACATCTCTTTGAGTATCACTTATAACATCTGAATCCTCTACACCCCAATGCATACATACTACACATATATCTGAAATAGCTTTGGCTTTTTTTACATCATTGACAATTCCATCTATATTAAATGCATCTCCAATTATTATTTCTGAACCTTCTGGTAATGAAAGACCATTTAAATACTCTGTGTAATTTAAAAAAGAAAATTTAACACCCTTAACATCTCTAGTTCTTATATTTTCTTTATCAGCTAAATTTCTATAAACCCCTACAACTGTCGAATTTTCTTTTAAATTCCAATAATCTAGCGATGCTAATAATCCATCTACACCTTTATCCAGAGTATGATTATTTGCAGTACTAAAAACATCAAAACCCAAATCTATCATATGATTCCCTAATGCAGTAGGAGAATTAAAGCACGGATAACTTGATGGCGAAAAAACATCATTGCAAATTAAGGTCTCTTGATTTAACACAGCAACATCTGGAGTTTGAATCAAATCAGCTATATTTTCATATGCTCTTGTAAAATCATAATTTTCTCCTCCACCTGCTCTAATATTTGCCTGTTCGTAAATACTTGAATGTATAAGATTATCTCCTGTACACGAAAAACTAATTTTAACATTTTCAGGCTTAATCTCTGTAGTAGTAACAACCTCATCTGTAGTTGTAGTAATGGTTGTTACATCATTAATATTGGTATACTTTTCTTCTACCAAAGCTTCATCTTCTATTTTTTGACAAGAAAACAGAAGCATTGGTAAAGTGAGCAAAATACATATTTTTTTTATTTTAATCATAATTTCCTCCATAAATTTTATAAAACAATACAATATATATTATATATCAATTTATTCCATAAATCAAGTGGGAATGATAAAATTATCTTTATTATATAATAGTTACTATTCAACCATATGTAAGTGCAGAAATATTTTACCGAAGGTCCAGGGCGACCGGAAAGCCCGGTCGACTCCGCAGAGTCGAAACCCTTGCAAAACCGTAAACTCTACCTTTAGATGCTGAATAGCAACATATAATAATTACATCATATAAAAAAAGGAAAATCATATTGACATATTGTTATTTTTTTAATATAATTAAATCTATAGTATTTTAATATGAATTTTTGGAGGATTAAAAATGAAAATAGAAACACAATGTCTTCACGAGGGCTACTATCCTAAAAATGGTGAACCACGAGTAATGCCTATAGTTCAAAGTACAACGTATAGGTTTGATTCCACAGAGCATATCGCTGAACTTTTTGACATGCCTACAGAATTTATGTATTCTCGATTTGCAAATCCTACTGTGGATGCAGTAGAAAAAAAATTGGCCGCTCTTGAAGGCGGAGTAGGTGCTATGTGTACTTCAAGTGGTCAAGCAGCTGCTTTATGTTCTATATTAAATATATGTAAGGCTGGCGATAGTTTTATATCCTCTTCCACAATATATGGTGGAACATTTAATTTGTTTTCAGTTACACTAAAAAAATATGGAATAGAATGCGTATTTGTTGACCCGACTCTTTCTATAGATGAATTGCAAAAATATATAAAACCAAACACAAAAGCTGTTTTCGGAGAAACCTTGGCAAATCCCGCTATAAAAGTTCTTGACATTGAAAAATTTGCAACTTTTGCTCATAATAATAATTTGCCATTTTTAATAGACAATACATTTCCTACCCCTGTTTTATGTAGACCTATAGAACATGGTGCAGATATAGTAATTCATTCCACTTCAAAGTATCTAGATGGCCATGCCCTTCAAGTAGGTGGGGTTATTATAGACAGTGGAAACTTTAACTGGGAAAACGGAAACTTCCCTGATTTCGTTGAACCAGACAGTAGCTATCATGGCATGCAATACACAAAAATATTTGGGAAAATGGCTTATATAATTAAAGCTAGAATGCAACTTATGCGTGATTTAGGTTGCTATCCGTCTGCAAATTCTGCTTTTTTACTTAACATAGGAATTGAAACTCTTCCTTTAAGAATGAGACAGTATTGCAAAAACGCTGAAAAAGTAGCTGAATTTTTAAGTAAAAGTGATAAAATTGCTTCCGTTAATTATCCTACAGTAAATCATGATACAGAACAAAAAAAGCTTGTTGAAAAATATCTACCTGAAGGATGTAGCGGAGTAGTAACTTTTAATATAAAAGGGAATAAAGAAGATGCTATGAGATTTATGAACAATCTTAAATTAGCTTCAAATGTTGTACACGTTGCTGACATAAGAACTTGTGTTCTTCATCCTGCTAGTTCTACCCATAGACAGCTCACAGATGAACAGCTTGTTGCCGCTGGTATAAACTCTAGTATGATTAGACTATCCGTTGGATTAGAGAACGTTGATGATATAATTGAAGACATTGCACAAGCACTTAAATTTATTTAAAAAATATCCAAAAAAATCGTTACTATTTAGACACTAAAGGTAAAGTTTACGATTTTACAGGAGTTTCGACTCTGCGGCGTCGATTGGGCTTTCCGTTCGCCCTGGACCTTCGGTAAAACATCTTTTCCTTGTACATTTGGCTTAATAGTAACAAAAAATCACTCGTCTTTAAACGAGTGATTTTTTATTTAATAATTTAATTTAATATCCTAAAACTTCTCCTACTACTATAACCTTTATTCTGTTTTTTATTTTTTGATGAGCTGAAACCAAGTAGTTGCAACAAATCCTAGAATCCGAACTACATCCATCTGTCATAGTCGAATTTTCCTTTAGACATGATAAACATTCACCTTTTTCATAACAGTATGTTGCACATGTCAGCCTTTGAGTATTTGCAGGAGCTGAAATTCTCTTAACTCTATTTATAGCTTCGTCTAAATCTTTTACAATCTTGTTATATCCCGCCACCATAATTACTGACTTTGGACCATAACAAATAGCAGCAATTCTGTTACTCATTCCATCTACATTATATAACTCACCTTTTTCGGTAATTGCATTTGCACTACATATATAAGCGTCAGCAGAAAATGATGCTCTATAAATTTGTTCTATTTTATCATCGTCAACAGAGCTTCTATCTAAATACTTGTATTTTTCTGATTTTAACAAATCCATAACTCCACATTGTTTTAAGGTAACAGAACCTCCTGTAGAAACAACATCGCCAACCTTAAGCAAATTTCCTATTATAGTTAAAACTTCTTCTTTTGATTCTGCATAATGAAATTCCATGTTGTTATTTTTAATTGCTGCTGCAACTCTATTAATTCTGTTTAGCACAACGCTTTTCATATTTTCATCCATTACAATTCCCTCCAAATTTTTATTTAATTTTCATATAGCATATTTAAACATTAAGATATTAAATCCTGCTATTAATAATAAAATTATAGTAAATTTATCTACTCTTATTATACAAAATAAATAAAAATTTGTCGATACATTTTTAAAAAAAGATTTACAAAGCCTTTATTTTTGCCTATATTTACAAAGAAACATGGAGTTTGTTGTTAATAATAAACAAATATACAAGTTTTACTTTTATCATTTAATTAAAATTTATTCATATTTTTTCTTTTATTGTTTATTAATAGAGAAATAGAAATAAATAAAACTCCAAAACTAATTTGAATAAAAACATTTAAAACATACGTTTTAATATTTTCTCCATCAAATTTACCCATTTCTGAAATAAAATTATTGTTTTTTATATACCAAAATGTAGGATTAAATAAAGAAATCTTTTTAACAAATTCACTTAAAAAATCTTGAGGTATAAATGCCCCACCTAAAAATGTACTTCCTAAAGCAACGGAATTTGAAATTGCAGAAATTGTACTTTTTTTAGCAACTAAGCCCATTAGAAATGATAAACATAATACCATTAATGTAAATATAAATGTATTTACGTATAATAAAATTGATTTTGAATTTAATGAATTTTCAAAATACATCAAAAATGGTACTGCCATAAGCACAAGATAAACTATAATTGTTATAACTAAATTACCTAATAGCAATTGAATGCTAAACTTATTTGATTTAATTGGGGCGGCGTTGTTTCTTTTTATTATTTCCTTGTCATTGAAAGCTATCATTATTGTACTTATAGCAAAAGTAAGTATCGCAAGTATAGGATAAGATGAAAAGTTCATTACACCAACCAAGTTCATTCCATCGCTGTTTTCAGATTTATCATTTGTATTTTTTTCATCTAAAAAATCAACTTTTGCCTCAGAATTTAGGTCTTTTTTTATTGAACTATAATCTATTTCTAAACCACTTTTTTTATAAATGCTTACTGTATCCATATATCCGTTTATTATTTCATCCATTAAAAATGTGTTTGTTGCTGTCGGTTTTTTTATACTTTGTAAATTGTTTTTTTCTAAATCTATAAAATCCTTTTCATATCCCTCTGGAACAATTAATACATATGAAACTTCATTGAAAAAAAGAGCATCTTTTATAACCTTTTCATCGTCTTTTAACTCAATATAATTGCATTTTTCTTCTATATATTCCGACAAATTAATACTTAGCTCAGATTTATCTCTATCAATAATGGCTATTTTTACTTTTTCAACCTCAAAAACATTCTCACTAGATTCATTATTAGAACCAAATACAGACAGAATAACTGTAAAAATAACAAGAAAGATAATTGTCATAAGTAAGGCTCTTTTTTTAAATATCTTAAAATAAATTTTAAACACTTCCATATTTTTGCCTCCTTATAATCACAAATGTACCAATAGTACATAATACTCCAATTGCCAATAGAATAAATAAATTTCTAAAATATAAATCATGATTTTCATAATAATAAAGCGAATAAAGTGAATCAGTAGTTAGTGCAACAGGATTTAACTTATTTATGATGGGCATGTTTTTGTCAACAGCATATTTTATGCTTGCATTGTTTAATCCCGCAAAGAAACTGCATATCAAAGTAAACGCAATAAGTATGGCTACTTTTAAACCTTCTTTTGATTTCATGATGGTACAAACAAAAGCCCCTATCATAGTTCCACAAAAAATCGAGACAAGACAAATTAAAAATATATAAATATTTTCTTCTCCAAATTCTACTTTTAAAATATACCTCATAAACAAGAAAGAAAGCATAGTAAAAAAATAGTGAAATAAAATAGTTGCAAGAATAGAAGCTAAAAACATTTTTATTTTATTTATTGGTGAAACACCGTTTCTTATAGCTATATTTGATTGATTTGCTTGAATTTTTTCAATATCTGTAACGGATAAAGTAGCACCAAAAATACAAGTCATGGATATAAGTGCATAAAAATATATTACAAATTCATTTCCGTTATTCCCTAATTTTATATCATCTATATATGCATTTTTGGAAATATCGCTTAATAATTCTTCTACATTTATATCTACATTGTTACTAAATATATTTGTAACGCTGCTAGAAAGTTGTAAATATTTATCTGCAAAATACTTAACTGTACTTTGTTCTGTTCCTGAATTTAAAACCTGTATTTCTATACTATTTTCTAAATCAATAATTGCTTTTATATCTTTTTCCGAAAGTTTTTCTTCTGCTTTTTTTCTGTCTAATTTTTCAATTATAAATAACTCCGAACTTTCCGCTGCTTCTACAAAGTCTTTATTTTTTTCATAATTTATTATCGCTATATTTATTTTTTCAAATTTAAATTCTTTTGCATTCATAATTTCACCGAATGATAAGTAAAAAAACATCGCTAAAAGAAACGGAAAAACTATCATCCAAAATACACCTTGCTTATCTCTAAGCATATACTTTACCTTGTATTTAAAAATATGAGAAAACATCTCAATCACTCCTTAATCGTTAATATTCAGCCATATGTATGTTTTACCGAAGTCCAGTGCGACTGGATAATATAGTCAACTTAGTAGAAAAATTAAAGTTTTACTCGATTTTTTTCAAAAAATCGTAGGTTTCCAAAGGGCAACGCCCTTGGTCGCTTTCCGTAGAAAGCGAAATCTTTATGCTTCAAGAGCTTTTTTGCTTCTTTTTGCGATAGAAAAAGAAGCGGAGTTTGAGGCAGAGCCTCATAAATTGCCTCAGCAATTTGCTTAAGTTGACGACATTGAGCGACAGTAAAGCACCGGTCGACTCCGCAGAGTCGAAACTCCTATAAAATCGCAGACTTTACTTTTAGAGACTAAATAGTAACCCTTAATCCCTTAATTCTGTTCCTGTAATTTCTAAAAACACATCATTTAAAGTTGGTAATTCAGAGTATATTTTACCATAAAACAAATTATTTTTCTCAATATAATTTATTATGTCACCTATAATGCTTTTTGTTGACTTTGTTTTTACTGTGAGTTTGTTTTCATTATACTCAATATTAGTTACATTTTTTATACTTTTGATTTCATTTAGATTTTTTTCATTTAAATTAAATACTTCCACACTTATTTTTTCACCTATAGAAACCATTGATTTTAATTCTTCTTTTGTACCCAACGCAACAACTTTACCTTTATCAAGTATAGCTATTCTAGTACATATTTGCTCTATTTCCTCCATGTAATGAGAAGTATAAATTATAGTTGCCCCTTCATTATTTAGTTTTTTTATCCCATCTAGTATGTTGTTTCTACTTTGTGGGTCTACAGCAACTGTTGGCTCATCCATGATTATCAATTTGGGTTTATGGGCAATTCCACAAGCTATATTTAACCTTCTCAACAAACCCCCACTTAGTTTTTTTGGATAGTTTTTTTTATAATCTTCTAATCCTACAAAATCAATAGCATCTGAAACCATCTTCTTTCTAGTCTTTTTATCCTTTATGTATAAGCCACAAAAGTAATCAATGTTTTCATAGACATTTAGTTCATCAAAAACCGCAACATTTTGCATAACTATTCCTATATCCTTCTTTATATCATATGAATTTGGTTTCATCGTTTTATCAAATATTTCTATGCTCCCTTTGTCATATTTGAGTAAAGATAAAATACAGTTGATTGCAGTTGTTTTACCTGAACCATTTGGCCCTAATAATCCAAAAATCTCGCCTTCATTTATTTGTATATTTAAATGATCTAGAGCTATTAAATCACCATATCTTTTAACTAAATTTGATATTTTAACTACCATAAATAACACTCCCTTTATTTTTATTCTATTTATATTATAAATTATTTTTTTTAATAATATAAGTGAAAAATGTAATAAGTTAATATGACATTTGTCACATTAAAAAAATACCACTATAATTAAATAGTGGTGTTTTAAATATTTATATATTATTTTATATTTTTAATAAACAAAAACTCTGTTTTCTATAGGTTCAAACTGTTTTTCATCTGGTAAAAATGTTGGTTTACCAAAAGGCATTTGAGCAATCAATTTCCATTTTTCAGATATATTCCATTCACTTTTAACTTGTTCTTCTATCAACTCGTTATAATGTTGCAACGAAGCACCTAATCCCTCTGTTTCTATTGCTGTCCAAACGATAAACTGACACATTCCACTTGACTGTTGGGACCATACAGGAAAATTATCTTTATATAGTGCAAACTTTTCTTGCAAAGCCTCAACTATTTCCATGTTTTCGAAAAATAAAATTGTTCCATAACCATTTTTAAAGGAGTTGATTTTTTCTTCTGTCTCTGAAAAAGAAGCTTTAGGAACTATTTTCTTCAAAGAATCCTTTGTTATATCCCATAGTTTTTTATGTTCTTCTTTTAATAAGATAACAACTCTTGCTGTTTGGGAATTAAATGCACTTGGGCAATTCTTCACTGCATGTTCAACAATTTGTTTAATTTTCTCGTCTGAAATAGTACTTTCACTTGAAATACCATAGTATGAACGTCTTTTTTCTACTGCTTCTAAAAAATCCATTTTTAACACCTCGTAAAAATATTTACATCATAGTTATAGATATCATATTCCATAACATATGTAGTATGACAGAACCCCATAAGCTTTTAGATTTAATAAACACTTGCCCAAATATGTATCCTAGAACAAAAACACTCAAGCTTAACAAAAGAATGTTTGAAAAAGGATATTTTGAAATAATCCATAATGGATAATGTATAAATACAAACATTGCCGATGCAATCATATTTGCTTTTTTAAAATTCATAGAGGACATTAAGGCATTTAAAAACCATCCTCTAAAAACATATTCCTCAAAAATAGCTGCAACTATGACTTTGTTTATAATTTCACTCGGTTCAAAATCAGGGTTTAAATAATACCCCTTGTGAAGTATTAACATTCTTAAAAAACCATAAAAAACAAAAATTATGGCTATAGGATATGCATTTTCTATTTTTATTGGATTAGTTAAAATTTGATTATTTTTTATAGGTAATTTTTTATCGAATTTATTTATATAAAAAAATCCAAATATACCCCATATTAATATTTTTAAAATGCTACTTGTTATACTGTTTTCAAAAGGAGTTTTTTGATCATCAGTCGATGAAATCAAGAGATTTCTAAACGTCCAAATTACAAATAAAAGAAGAAAACTTTTATATACTATATTTTCATTAATTTTTAGAGTTCTTTTTTTCAGCATAATCATTTTCCTTTTCCAATAAAAATTTTTCTAATTCATCAACACTTTCAGCCAAATAATCCGCCCCTGCTTTTTCTAATTCATCCAATTCTGCATAACCAAACTTAACACCTAAAGATTTTAAACCACATTTTTTTGCTGCTAGTATGTCATATTTTCGGTCACCTATCATAAGTACACGATTTTTTTCATTCTCATTTATCCCTAATTGATTTAATACTTCAAGGATTACCTCAGTTTTATCACTACGTGTACCATCAAATTCACTCCCGACTATTACTTTAAAAAAATCAAAAATTTTATAATTTTTTAATATTACTTCAGTAAATTTTTGAGGTTTTGATGTCGCAATAGCTAAAGTTTTTACACTACTTAATTTATATAACAAGTTATAAATCCCGTCATACATGACATTTTCATAAATACCCTTGATAATAAATCTTTCTCTATACTTTTCTACTGCATAATCTGCTTTTTTGTCATCCAAATTAAAAAACTTAATAAATGACTTTTTTAAAGGCGGGCCTATAAAATTCAATAAATATTCTTCGTCATAGTCATCAATATTTAAAGCCTCTAATGCATATTTTACACAATTTAATATTCCGATTTTTGAATCGGAAATAGTACCATCTAAATCAAACAAAAAATAATCAAAATTCATAAAAAACCCCTTAAATCGTTTGTAATAATCTTTACATATTATATCATAATATGCTGATTATTTCAACATAATAAAAAATTATTAAAAAAACATTGAAAAATCGTTACTATTCAAGCATATGTATATGTAAGAGATATTTTACCGAAGGTCCATGGCGAATGGAAAGCCTGGTCGACTCCGCAGAGTCGAAACCCCTGCAAAACCAAAAAAATCTTACTTTTTTTTATTTTATATTGACATCATTAAATATTATATGTACAATTATATTATATTACCGTTAATCATATAGATTTTTTTGTTTAATTTGTCAAATATCTAAAATTAGAAAGGACTTGATTTGAAATGCAAACATCACTTAATAGAACTCATATACGTAAAGCTTTAAGTTTAGTAGCCTGTTTTTCAATCGCTGTATCCACTGCTTCTTATGGGGGATTGTTCGTAAAAAACAAAGTATCAACAGTAGCAGCTGAAGCTGTCACTATTATTGGAGATGCAAATTTAGATGGGAAATTCAGCATAATTGATTTGCTATTTCTAAAAAGATATATGCTAAATCTTCAAACCATAACTCCTGATGGGGTTCTAAATTGTGATGTAAACCAGGATAAAATTATTGATTTAACAGATACTGTAGCATTGATGAACCAATATTTAAATAAACCTTCTGCCATTGTAAGCGAAGTTAGTAATATCACTTTAAAAGAAAGCACTGTTACTACTGACAGCAAAACTGCTGTCATAAATGGGCCCAAAATTACTATTGTTAATTCTGGAGAATACACTATTAATGGAAACTCACAGGATGTCCAGATTATAATTAACATGCCCGTAACTGACACTGGTTCTGTTGATTTGATATTTAAAGACACTACTATGAATGGAAGTACAGGAGAGCCTCTTGTTTTAGTTGAAAATGCAGACAAAACAAAAATTCAATTTGAAGGTTCAAATACATTTACCTCTACATATGACACAGCAGTTTCTGATTTTGCTGTTATTCACGCAAAAGATGATTTGACAATAAAAGCTTCTAGTGATGTAAATGCAACTGTAACCATTTCTTCAAAAGCAAATATAGGTATTTATTGTAACAACGATTTAAAACTAAATGGTGGAAACATAAGTATAACCACTAATTCAGATATTAATGATTCTGATGCAATAAAAGCAAAAGGCGATATTTCTGCTAATACAAATATAACCATCGATGCTAGTGGTGACGGAATTAAATCCACTAAAAGTCTACTTGAAATAAACGGTGGAAATTTAAACATTAAAGCTGGCAAAGATGCTTTACAAGCAGAAACTGAACTCAATATAAATTCCGGAAATATTGTAGCATGTGGTGATAGAGGTTTAACTGGAGTTTTAGCAGTAAATATAAAAGGTGGCGAGGTTTTAGCAACCGCTACTGATTATCAATGTGAAAATGTTTCGGCTACACAAACAACTCTCGTTCTTGACTATTCGTATGAATGGGCAAAATCAACTGAAATATCATTAAAGCAAGATGATATAGTTAAGTTTTCAAAAATATCAAACAAAAAATTCACCTATGCTATAGTTTCTGGTAGTCAGCTAACAACAAATTCTTCATACCAATTATTCACTGGCGGATTTCAAGTAAAACCAGAAACTTCTTCTAGTTTTGATTTTACTACAGCTTCCTCTGTAAATAGATTTTCTAATCTATTAGCTACTGAATAGTAACTAAATTATCCGAAAACTCCAATCAAAAATTTGATTGGAGTTTTCGTTTTTTATAAAAGCGTTTTAACGAAGAAATTTATGTCAAAATTATGTTTTTTTATGTTTTATATTGACATAACACAATAATATATATAATATTATATTATAGTATAGTTATTCGTGGAAATGTTTTTGTTTAATTTAACAAAAACAAAAAAAACGGAAAGGATTTGATTTATAATGCAAACATCAACCTCTCGTGCTCGTGTACGAAAATTTTTGTGCTTAATGGCTTGCTTTTCAATGGCTTTATCCTCCATTTCTTATGGAGGAATCTTCAAAAACAATAATGTTGTAAAAGTAAATGCAGAAACTATCGGAGATTCAAATGTAGACGGAAACTTTAATATTATTGACTTATTGTTTTTAAAAAAACACATGCTTGGTACTCAAACAATGACTTCAGATGGACTTAGAAATTCTGATGTCAATAAGGATGGTATTGTCAATATAATAGATATTGTGACATTGACAAGCCATTTTTTAAACTCATCCAAAAAAATTAGCGAAATCAGCAACATAACCTTGAGAGCAAATAATGTTACTACTGACAGCAAAACTGCTGTCATAAATGGGCCCAAAATTACTATTGTTAATTCTGGAGAATACACTATTAATGGAAACTCTCAAGATGTTCAAATTATCATTAACACCCCTGTAACTGACACTGGTTCTGTTGATTTGATATTTAAAGACACTACTATGAATGGAAGTACAGGAGAGCCTCTTGTTTTAGTTGAAAATGCAGACAAAACAAAAATTCAGTTTGAAGGTGCAAATACATTTACTTCTACATATGACACAGCAATTTCTGATTTCGCTGTTATTCACGCAAAAGACGATTTGACAATAAAAGAGTCTAGTGATTTAAATGCAACTGTAAACATTTCTTCAAAAGCAAATATGGGGATTTATTGTAATAATGATCTAAAACTAAATGGTGGAAACATAAGTATAACCACTAATTCAGATATTAACGATTCTGATGCAATAAAAGCAAAAGGTGATATTTCCGCTAATACAAATATAACCATAGATGCTAGTGGTGACGGAATTAAATCAACCAAAAGTCTACTTGAAATAAACGGTGGAAATTTAAACATTAAATCCGGTAAAGATGCTTTGCAAGCGGAAACTGAACTAAATATAAATGCTGGCAATATTGTAGCATGTGGCGATAGAGGATTAACTGGAGTTTTAGCAGTAAATATAACAGGTGGCGAGGTTTTAGCAACCGCTACTGATTATCAATGTGAAAATGTCTCAGCTACACAAACAACTCTTGTTCTTGACTATTCCTATGAATGGGCAAAATTTAATGAAATATCTGTAAAACAAAACAATACATCAAAGTTCTCAAAAATACCACTAAAAAAATTCACTTATGCAATAGTTTCTAGTAGTCAGTTAGCAACAAATTCTTCATATCAATTATTCACTGGCGGAATTCAAGTAAAACCAGAAACTTCTTCTAGTTTTGATTTTACTACAGCTTCCTCTGTAAATAGATTTTCAAATATAAACAACAGTGAAAATAGTATTGTTGAATATAAAGAATATTTTAACCAAAACAAAGTAAACAGCGTTAATATTAAGATAGAACCAAACGAATGGAAAAATTTAATTGATAATGCATCAAAAGAAGAATATCACAACGCAGATGTAGTTATAAATGGTGAAGTTTATGAAGATATTGCTGTCAGAACAAAAGGATTTAGTTCTTTATCTATGGTAGAAAGCACAGGCTCTGACAGATTTAGTTTTAGGTTAAACATGGATAAGAACAACAAACAGCAGTCTTTTCATGGTTTAACTGATATTTCACTAAATAATTTCTATTCTGATCCATCACATATGCGAGACATAATAGGCTATAATTCAATGGCATATTTAGATGGAATTTCACCTTATGTTTCATATACAAACCTGTATGTAAATGATACCTTATTTGGATTTTATCTTTTCTTAGAAATTCCTGAAGAATCATTGGCCAAAAGGTCTTCTTATTCAAATGATGTAAATTTATACAAAGCTGAGTCTACAGATTGTACATTACTACCCAATTCAAATCCAGCAGGTTTTGAATTAAAGTACGGCAACGATGAAAATTTAGACAACATAAAACTTTTAATAAGTGAAATCAACAAAGTGAATACTACAAATTATAAAAACATTGAAAATCTGATAGATGTTGAGAGCTTTCTAAAAGGATGGGCCATAAATTCAGTTTGTGGAAATTTTGATACCTATTCTGGATTTTCAGCTAAAAATTATTATTTACTATATGACAATGGAATATTTAAATATGTAAACTGGGATTATAATCTTTCCATAGGTGGCTACATGGACAATGGTGCATCATATAGTGCAGATGTAAATACTCCTCTATACCAAGTTACTATGGATCAACGCCCTTTAATAGGTAAGTTGCTTGCTGTAAATGAATATAAACAAATATATTTAGATTATGTAAAACAACTGGTTAAATATTTTGAAAATATTGAAACAGAAATAACACAAAGAAAAACCTTTATAAAACCATATGTTATGGCAGATCCAAGACCATTTTTCTCAATGGATATTTTTGGAAAAAACACTACAAGAAGTGCGACTGGTATAGTACCTGCTCCAACAAATCCTACTAACCCTTGGGGTGGCTTTGGAGGTTTTGGTGGTGGAACTTTCTCATTTGGTGGTGAAAATGTTTCTGTTGTCGACTTCATGGTTCAAAGAATCCAAAGTTTAAAAAGCCAACTAGGAATTTATTAGTTTAAAAACTCCAATCAAAAATTTGATTGGAGTTTTCTATACATTTTTTAACTATATTAAACTTTTTTGAATTATAGTTTGAAAACCATTTTGTTACTATTCAGCCATATGTATAAGGCAGAGATGTTTTACCGAAGGTCCAGGGCGACCCGAAAGCCCGGTCGACTCCGCAGAGTCGAAACCCTTGCAAACCCTAAGCTTTACCTTTAATGGCTGAATAGTAACACCATTTTAAACAATTTTTCTTTATTTCACAAAAAATACTTGAAAATTTTATAACAAAAATGTTATAATAAACTCTATAAGCTAATTCTTTAATTTGTTTTTTGATAGGGAGCGTATTATGTCTAATAAAAAATTCATACCTGCAGGTAACGAAAAACTTATTTATAGCGGACGTATAGATTTTGAAAATAAAAATTCACCAAAAATATTTTTCCCTAGCTCCTTAATAAAATTTAATTTTACAGGAAAGTATCTATGCATAAATATAAAAAATCATTGTTTTACTGATCATAAAAACATAATTGGATATTTCATAGATAAAAAAGAAGGATTTTTCGAAGTAGAAATTAATAATGAAAATATAAATGTCGAAATTCCAATTGAAAATAATAAATTTGAACATGAATTCATATTATTCAAAAGACAGGATGGTTCGCATTTTTTTGAATTTAATGGATTTTATATAGATGAAAAAGAAAATATTTTAACTGCTTCCCCATTGCCAAATCGTAAAATAGAATGTTATGGTGATAGCGTATGTGTAGGATACGTAAATGAAATTATCGAAAATGTAGGCAAAGTAGATCCAGAAATCTATGACGGAAAATCGGATAATAGTTGGTTCTCATTTCCCACTATAACATCACGTCTCCTAAATACACAACTACACAATATCTCTCAAGGCGGTATGGCTTTATTGAACGGAACAGGATATTGCTTTTCTCCTTTTTTTAGTGGTTTAGAAACAATATATGACAAGCTTTGCTTTATTCCTAATTATCATCTTGATAAACCACTGAGTTCATTGACAAACTGGGACTTTAATAATTATATTCCTAATTTAGTCTTGATAGCAATAGGTCAAAACGATCCGCATCTTGATAACTCTCCTGATAATGATATCAGAGATTTCAACTATAGAAACAAATGGAAATCTAAATACAAAGAAATTATATCTGTTTTGTCTGGAAAATATCCAAAAACTAACTTTATTTTAATGACTACTATACTAATGCACGACAAAGAGTGGGATAATGCAATTGATGAAATTAAGTTTGAATTAAAGAATGAAAAAATTCATAGATTTTATTTTAGAAGAAATGGTCGAGCTACTCCAGGACATCCTCGAATACCTGAGCAGGAAGAAATGGCCGTTGAGTTAACCGAATATATCATATCCTTAGGCGATGATATATGGATTAACTAAAGGTTACTATTCAGCCATAAAGGTAAAGTTTACGATTTTGTAGGGGTTTCGACTCTGCGGAGTCAACCGGGCTTTCCGGTCGCCCAATGTCGTCAACTTAAGCAAATTGCTGAGGCAATTTATGAGGCTCTGCCTCAAACTCCGCTTCTTTTTCTATCGCAAAAAGAAGCAAAAAAGCTCTTGAAGCATAAGGATTTCGCTTTCTGCGGAAAGCGACCAAGGGCATTGCCCTTTGGAAACCTACGATTTTTTGAAAAAAATCGAGTAAAACTTTAATTTTTTCACTAAGTTGACGACATTGTCCGGTCGCCCTGGGTCTTCGGTAAAATATTTCTGTCTTATACATATGCCTTAATAGTAACAACTAAAGTTTTATAACAAACTTATATTTTCCATAAAGTATTAAGTATTTGTTCTTAAAAACGAAATATATATTAATAGATAATTGTAAAGAAAGAACAGGTGATTTCATGAGAAAAAGTGGTATTTTAATGCACATATCCAGTCTTCCTTCCCCTTTTGGTATCGGAACATTGGGACAAAATGCATATGATTTTGTTGATTTTCTAGCTAAAACCAATACTCGTTTTTGGCAAATCCTACCTATAAACCCAACTGGATATGGTGATTCACCATATCAATCTTTTTCTGTTTTTGCAGGCAATCCATACTTTATTGATTTTAACCTTCTTCACCAAAAAGGATTGTTAAAAAAGACCGATTATGAAACTATTCCTTGGATAGCCAACCAAAGACATATAGATTATACTTTCTTATTTGATCATGTATATAAGGTATTAAGAAAAGCATACTGTAACTTTTTCAAAGACTCTAAGTACGATTCTTTTGAACAGTTAAATAATTTTTGGCTAGATGATTATGCCCTTTTTATGGCTTTAAAATTCAAAAACAACCATACTTCTTGGTTTAATTGGGATGAAAAAATAAGTCTTAGAGACAAAGATACAATTAAAAGATTAAAAAAATCCTTAACAGATGAAATTGATTTTTATAAATTTATTCAGTTTACATTTTATGAACAATGGACAAATTTAAAACAATATGCAAACAAAAACAACGTCGAAATAATAGGTGATCTACCTATTTACGTTGCTTATGATAGTGTTGACGTTTGGGCAAATCCCGAATTATTTTTACTAGATGAAGATAAAAAGCCTATAGAAGTAGCTGGCTGTCCTCCTGACTTTTTTTCAACTACTGGCCAACTTTGGGGAAATCCCCTTTATAATTGGGATTATCATAAATCTGCAAAATACTCTTGGTGGATTAAGCGTTTAAAACACGCTTCTGAAAACTTTAACGTAACTAGAATTGATCATTTTAGAGGTTTTGAAAGTTTTTATGCTATTCCATATGGTAATTCAACTGCCGAAATAGGTGAATGGCGAAAAGGACCTGATATTGAGTTGTTTGTAGAAGCAAGAAAAGAAATACAAAGCTTACATATAATAGCTGAAGATTTAGGTTTTTTAACTCCTGAAGTTTTAAAAATGCTAAATAAGTCAAGATATCCAGGTATGAAAGTATTACAATTTGCATTTGACAACCCTTCAAATACTTATTTACCTCATAATTATACAAAGACAAACTGTATAGTATATACAGGAACTCATGACAATGATACTCTATATGGCTGGGTTTCAAGTTTGCCTAAGAAAAATCTTTCTTTTTGTAAAAAATATTTAAATATATCTCGAAAAAAAGATATTCCTAAAGCTGTTATCAAATTAGCTTGGAGTAGTGTAGCTGATACTTCAATTGCACAAATCCAAGATTTTTTAAAATTAGATTCTTCCTGCAGAATGAATACTCCTTCCACAACGACTAACAACTGGCAATTCAGAGCACTATCTAAAGACTTTACAGAAGAATTGGCAAAAGAAATATATAAACTAAATAAACTTTATAATCGAAACGGAGGACTAAAAAAATGATGTCAAATTTACTTGAAAATCTAAAATCAGAGTTATCCCTTTTATACGACAATTATGTTGAAACAAATATATCTATACAACAAGTTCATAAGTTAATAAGTGACATTATAATGAAACACATAGAAACCAACTGGAACAAGAGTAAAAAAGCACATTTATCTGAGCGTCACGCTTGCTATTTTTCTATGGAATTTTTAATTGGTCGCTCTATTTATAATAATTTACTTAATTTGGGGATGTATAAAGAAGTAGAAACTATCTTAAAAGATTTTGACATAGATATTACTGAACTTGAAGAAATAGAAGATTCAGCTCTCGGAAACGGTGGACTTGGAAGACTTGCTGCGTGTTTTTTAGAAAGTGCTGCAACTCTAGATTTACCTCTTGATGGATATGGCATAAGATATAAATATGGTTTATTTAAACAAAAAATCATTAATGGATTTCAAGTTGAAGAGTCTGACAATTGGACAAAATACGGAGATCCATGGTCAAAAAGATGTGATGAAGATTCTGTAATGGTAAAATTCAAGAATCAAACGGTTTTAGCAGTCCCTTATGATATTCCAATTATCGGATACAACACAAAGCATATAGGTACACTTCGATTATGGCAATCAGAAGCTATTTCTGATTTTGATTTCAATTTATTTAATGAACAAAAATACTTAGAGTCAAGTAGTGAAAAAGTATTTGCTGAAGACATATCTAGAACACTTTATCCCAACGATGATGCAATAGATGGTAAAAAACTTAGGTTAAAACAACAGTATTTTTTCTGTAGTGCTTCTATTTCTAGTATATTAAAAAAACACAGAGCGAAATATGGAACGTTGGGAAATATAAGCGAATATGTTTCTATACAACTAAACGATACTCATCCTGTAATATCGATTCCCGAACTTATTAGACAACTAACTAAAAATGAAGGTTTTGAATGGGATGATGCTCTAAATGCAGCAAATAAAATATTTAACTATACAAACCACACCATTATGCCCGAAGCTCTAGAAAAATGGAGTTTTGATCTTATTTCCGAACTACTTCCTGAAATATCTCAAATTATTTTTAGACTAAATGAACTATTAATAAATAAAATGAATACAATCTCAATAGATAAAGACGATTTGGAAAAAATACTTATAATAAACAAAGATACTGTTCATATGGCAAATTTGGCTATGTTTGTATCTTCACACGTAAATGGAGTTGCAGAAATACATACAGAAATTCTAAAAAAATCAACTTTACACAGCTGGTTTAAAATAGTTCCAAAAAACTTCCAAAATAAAACAAATGGAATTACTCAAAGAAGATGGCTAGCTCTTTGTAACAACGAGCTAACTGAATTTATAGAGTCTCTTTTAGGTAATAAAAACTTTTTAACAGATTTAGAGCAGTTAAAAAAATTATCTTCATATGTACAAGATGATGATATAATTAGAAAGTTTTTATCTATAAAAAAGACGAAGAAAAATCAGCTTGCAGACTACATTTTAAGAAAAGAAGAAATATCCATAAACCCTGATACTATTTTTGATGTTCAAATTAAAAGGTTACATGAATACAAACGCCAGTTAATGAATGCTTTTTCAATTTTATACTTATATTATGAAATAAAAGAAGGGCGTTTAAAAGATTTTACTCCAACTACATTTATTTTTGGTGCAAAATCAGCTCCTGGATATAAACGTGCAAAGGCAATAATAAAATTTATAAATGAAATAGCAAAACTAATAGATGATGATATAGTTGTAAACAAACTAATAAAAGTAGTTTTTGTGTCAAATTACAACGTTTCTTATGCTGAAAAAATAGTAGCTGCAACAGAAATATCCGAACAAATTTCTACTGCTGGAACAGAAGCTTCCGGAACAGGGAATATGAAGTTAATGTTAAATGGAGCTGTTACCCTTGGAACTTTAGATGGTGCAAACATTGAAATAGTGGAGGAAGCCGGAATTGAAAACAATTATATTTTTGGTGCAAAAGTAGAGGAACTTGAAGTTATTATGGATAAGTATAATAGTAGAAAGCTAATGTCTTCTAATCCAAAAATCAATCGTGTTATTTCCAGTTTAATAGATGGTACTGTTTCAGATGGTGGAAATGGTGATTTTAAAGAATTGTATCTTTCTCTTCTAGATGGTGCAAGCTGGCACGAGCCTGATAATTACTATGTTTTAGGTGATCTTGAAGACTATGTACACACAAAAATAAAGGCAAACAAAGATTATAAAGAAACCTTAGAATTTGGAAGAAAAATGTGGCTCAACATGTGTAATGCCGGAAAATTTAGTTCAGATAGAACTATTTCAAATTATGCAAATGATATATGGAAAATTAAATCTATAAAATTATAGATAATAAACAAAAATTATATTTTTACTTGAAATAAACATTGAAAACTGTTATAATATTTATTGTCTAGTGAACAAATCTACTGGAGATTTTTCGAAAATAGCATTAAATATTAACTGAAAAGAGGAATTTAAATTATGCCTGCTAGTATTGTTATAGGAACTCAATGGGGAGATGAAGGAAAAGGGAAGATTATCGATATCCTTGCTTCACGTGCAGAAATTGTTGTACGTTCACAAGGTGGTAATAATGCCGGACATACGGTTGTAAACAATGGTGAAACCTACAAATTACACCTTATACCATCTGGAATATTATACCCTAACACGTTATGCCTTATAGGTGCAGGTGTTGTTATAGACCCTCAAAGCTTTTTGTCTGAAATCACAGGATTACATGCAAGAAATATATCTACTGAAAACCTTAAAATAGATCCTCGTGCACATGTAGTTATGCCATGGCATATCGAATTAGATGGTCTATCTGAAAAATTTAGAGGCAATCTAGATATTGGTACTACAAAAAGAGGTATTGGTCCTACTTATATGGATAAATATGAACGTTCCGGAATAAGAATGTACGATTTAATTCATCCTGAAATATTAAAAGAAAAAGCTTATACAACAGGAAAATTAAAAAATAAAATTATCACTGAAGTTTATGGTGGACAAGCTATAGATTTAGATAAAGTAATTGCTGATTATATAGAGTATGGAAAACAACTAGCAAAGTATGTTGATGACGTTTCTGTTTTAACTTATGACGCTTATAAAGCAAATAAAACAATAATGTTTGAAGGTGCACAAGCTACTTTATTAGACATTGACTTCGGTACTTATCCATATGTAACTTCATCACACCCTGTTTCAGGCGGTGTTTGTGTTGGTACTGGAATAGGTCCTAAAGTAATAACAAATATAATTGGCGTTGCAAAAGCATACACAACAAGAGTTGGAAAAGGTCCTTTCCCTACTGAATTAGATAATGAAATTGGCGAAAGAATTAGAACAGTTGGTGGCGAGTTTGGAACTACTACAGGTAGACCTCGTCGTACTGGTTGGTTTGATGCTGTAATAGTTAGTCATTCTGTTCGTGTAAATGGGTTAGACGGTTTAGCTATAAATAAATTAGACACTTTAAGCGGAATAGATGAGTTAAAAGTTTGTGTAAGCTATAAGAAGAAAGACGGAACTACACTAAAAAATTTCCCACCTTCTCTTGAAGAATTAAATGATTGTGAACCTATATATGAAACAATGGAAGGCTTCAACGAAGATATATCTGGTTGTAGAAGTTTTGAATCACTTCCTATGAGTTGCCAAAAATATATTCACAAATTAGAAGAAATATGTGGATGTAAAATAGTTATGATTGGTGTAGGCCCTGACCGTTTACAAATTATCGAAAGATAATTTTAACAATTAACTTTTATTAACTTTTTTGAAAGGAGTTGAAATTATGAGTGAACCAAATCGCAATCTAGATGATATAATGGCTCCTACTCTTGATGATACGGTTTATAACGCAAACAAAAACATAAAAACCCTAGATGATATTCAAGCACCTAGTCTTGAAGATACTTATGTGGCACCTCAACCAAAAAAAATACTGGATTTAGACGATTTATCTTCTCCAACTTTAGAAGATACATTTAATCCAAATATGAAAAAAACCACTAACAGCATAAATGATGTTTCAGCTCCAAAACTTGAAGAAGATCAACAGCCTGCATATAAGCCTGTATTTGTTAATCCAGATGTTGAAGAGGCAAAAAAACAAGCCTTGAATAGAGCTATCAAAGGATCTTTAAGCGAAAAACCTGCAAGTTTTGACCAAGAAAGAAGCCGCCAACAATATCATGAACTTATGCGAGAAAAAGATGAACAAATGGCTAGAAAAGGAGCAAAATCTATTATTATTTTAGTAGTACTAGGTGTTATTTGCTCAGTTCTTATGTTTATTTTCTTTTCATCAACTTCATATAAGCCTTCTTTATCTTCATTTACTGAAAAAGCATCTGGTTTTATGAGTACTTGCACTTTCGTTGTACTTGGAGTTTCTTTAATTATGTTATTTAGAATAGAAACTTTAAAAAAATTAGCAAACTTTGTTTTTGTAATAAATACAATTTTAATGTTTTTTCCAGGTTCACTAGTATTGGTCGCAAAAAATACTTTTTGGATAAATGGTCTTTTATATATAGGAGTAATAATCGCTTCCATATTTATAAGCTTTACTTTAAGTTCAAGTGAATGCATAGATAAATACTACAAAAAACTTGAAAATAATTATTAAAAGTTTTTAACAATTAGATATTACAGGCCTACTACTCAGCCTCTAAAGGTAAAGTTTACAATTTTTTAGGAGTTTCGACTCTGTGGAGTCGACCGGGCTTTCTGGTTGCCCTGGACATTCCGACATATATCTTTACGTTATTAATGACGACTGAATCGTAATAAAATTTTACCCTTGTACATGATTTAACTCAATGTACAAGGGTATTTTTAATTTAAAATTATTTCAACAGGACAATGGTCGCTCCCCATAATTTGATCATGTATAATGCTGTCCACTAGCTTATCCTTAATTTTATTAGATATAACAAAGTAGTCAATTCTCCAACCTGCATTTTTTTCACGTGCCTTAAACATATATGACCACCAAGTATATGCACCTTCTTTTTCTGGATACAAATATCTGTATGAATCTATAAATCCCGAATCAAGAAGGAGAGTCATATGCTCTCTTTCCTCAACTGTAAATCCGGCATTTTTAGTGTTTGTTTTAGGATTTTTCAAGTCTATTTCCTTATGTGCAACATTTAAATCACCACAAAGAATTACCGGCTTTGTTGAATCTAGTTTTATAAGATATTCTCTAAAATCATTTTCCCATTTTACTCTATAATCTAATCTTTCTAATTCTCTTTTAGAATTTGGAGTATATACATTTACCAAATAAAAATCATCATATTCAAGACATATTACTCTGCCCTCTTTATCATGCATTTCTATTCCCATATCATACTTAACGTTTATAGGTTTAATTTTCGTGAAAATAGCTGTGCCTGAATACCCTTTTTTTTCTGCACTATTCCAGTATTGAAAGTAACCATCAAATTCCAATTCAAGCTGACCTTCTTGCATTTTTGTTTCTTGTAAACAGAAAAAGTCTGCATTTGTTTCATTAAAAAAATCTATAAATCCTTTATTTACACAAGCACGCAAGCCGTTTACATTCCATGATATAAACTTCAAATTAATCACTTCCTATCTTTGTATTTTGCATATCTAAAATTAATCTGTTTGGTAAATGGATTATAGATAATATCCTCTATACCATTTTTTTTAATCAAAAAATCTTTTTTGTAAAAAAGAGGTATTATTTCTATATTCTCCAATATTTTTTTCTCTATGCTATAGTATTCACTTACACTATCCTCTACTTCTACATTTAATCTTGCTTCATTAAGCAGTGTTTCAATAGCTTTATCATTATTGAAGTAACTTAAAAAATCATAAGGTGAACTTCCATCTGGTTTAATACAGGTTAGAGCTAAATCATATTCTCCATTTTCTATTTTTAAATCATATTCCTCTTTTGTCAAATATTCTATTCCTACATATATACCCAAGTTTTTATTCCATTGGTCAACCACATGATTTAAAAATCCACTATCAATAGAATCATATACTATTATATTTATAACTTCTGGGAAGTCATCATACGACTTTTTCAATTTTTCCATTTTTTCTTTTGACTTTTCCAAATCAAAACCTATTTCATCAATACTATCAAAACTTCTGTATCTATCTCCAGCAATACAAATTTGAGGAGAAACTATTTCTTTAGCTATAGATAAGTTTTGTGTTAGCAAATGTGAATATTTATCGCTATCAAAGGACATAGCCATGGCTGATTTAAAATTTTTATCGCTTGTAAGTTTTTTTTCGGGATTAAAAATCACTCCGATTAAAGAACTTTCATACTCTTTATATTCTATTTTTTTATCTTTAATTTTATCAGAAACATAACATTCTATTAAGTCATCTTCAAACATTTTATAGTTTTCATTATAGTCCTTTTTTATATAAAAATTCAATCCATTTGGTGCTGTTTCTAAAGCATCCTTATTTTCAGGATTTGCAAGCATATTTATAACATTATCCCAACCATAAGGATCATAAAACCATTTTTTTATATAAAACGCTCCATTTGAAATTGTCGATTCATCATCTAATCCATATCTTCCTTTTGTTTGTTTGAAAAAACTTTCACTACATGGCATAGAAGCTGGTTTAGAAAGTAAATATGGTAAATCAGTGTTTGCATAGTCAAGCTCTATTTCAAGTACAAATTCACTTATAGCATGTACCCCTATTTCATCATAATTTAATTTACCATCTATAATATCAGAGGCATTTTTGATACACTTATATTCTTCTCTAAAAGTAGACATTGTATCTGGATTAAAAATTCTTTTAAAAGCAAAAACGAAATCATTTGCAGTAACATTTTCCTTCTTTTGATTTTCATTGTACCAAAAACAGTCTTCACGTAAATAGAAATGATATTTTAATCCGTCTTCAGAAACAAAATATTTAGACGTAACACCTAAATCCAGATTCCCTTCTTCATTTATTGTAAACAAACCTAAAAAAGTATTTTCTATAACATTATACGATGCTTCATCTGTTGCAATTTGAGGATCTAAAGTTTGAGGATTACTTAATAAAATATATGAAAAAACATGATCCAATCCTTTGTCTTCTATTTTTTCATCACTTTCACATGAAATATTAAGAAATATATTTATAATTAATAAAATTAAAACTATTAATTGTTTTTTCTTCACAAATCTTCTCCTTCTTTTATTAATTTCAATTACTATTAAGCCATATGTATAAGGTAGATATGGCTTACCGAAGGTCCAGGGCGACCAGAAAGCCCGGTCAACTTCGCAGAGTCGAAACTCGTGCAAAATTCCTAAGTTTTACCTTTAGCGACTGAATAGTAACTTAATTTAAAACCTTAAAATCAAAATTTATGTATACAGAAAAAACTGTATACATAAATTTAATTGTTTTAATTACAAGACATGAATTATAATTTTTAATACGTTAATATTCAGCCATATGTTGTATAGGGAAGATATGTTTTACCGAAGGTCCAGGGCGACCGGAAAGCCCGGTCGACTCCGCAAAGTCGAAAAACTTCTGTAAAATCGTAAACCTTCCCTTTATAGGCTGAATAGTAACCTTAATACTCATATAAAATCAAACTATTACTTTTTAAGCTATTTTTACAATCAATAATTCTTTGATTTGAACTACCTCGAAATCTTAAATTATAATCTTTTTTTTCAATTTCAAATTTTCCATCAATGAGTATATCTGTTACCCCAAGCAAATCAGCATAATGATTTTCACTAGTTGAATTTTCAAGCAAATACTCATAAGTATATCCTGTATATGTGATTATATTTAAGTTATTTTCCAAAAATATTTTTGCCATTTTCGCTAAAGCTTTTGCTTGACAAAATGGCTCTCCCCCAGTAAAAGTCACACCATCTAAAAGAGGATTTTCCAAAACTCTTTCAATAATTTCTTTGATTTCATATATTTTTCCACTGTTAAAATCATGTGTTTGAGGATTTTGACAACCTTCACAGTTATGAGGACAACCCTGTGTGAATATTGCAAACCTCAATCCATCTCCATCTACAATAGAATCATTAACCAATCCAGCAATTCTTATTTCCATAATATCACCTTTATTCAATACTATGCTTTGTTCTTTCATTTACTTCTGATCTCTTTGCGTTGTTAAATCTGTCCACATTCCCAACCAAATAACCAGTTATTCTTCTAATTCTATCAAAAGCAACATTATGTTCTTCTTCTTTTCTTCCGCACTTAGGGCATACTTCACCTATTATTCCAGTATAGCCACAAACAGGGTCTCTATCTACAGGATGATTTATAGAGCCATAACCTATTCCAGATTCCTTCATATATCTTACTATTTTTTCAAAAGCATTTAGATTATGTAATGGATCTCCATCCAACTCAACATAGCTAATATGTCCTGCATTTGTTAAAGCGTGATATGGTGATTCTAAATTTATTTTCTTAAAAGCATTTATATGGTAATAAACCGGCACGTGGAACGAATTTGTATAATAATCCCTGTCAGTTACTCCTTCGATAACACCATATCTTTTAGCATCCAATTTAACAAATCTACCAGATAAACCTTCTGCCGGAGTTGCCAATAAGGAAAAATTCAATCCCGTTTTTTTCGATTCTTCATCTAATCTTACTCTCATTTTCGAAACTATTTCCAGCCCAAGTTTCTGAGCATCTTCACTTTCGCCATGATGTTTTCCAATGAGTGCTTTTAAGGTTTCTGCAAGTCCAATAAATCCAACTGATAGAGTTCCATGTTTAAGAATTTCTCCTATCTCATCATCCGCCTTTAACTTATCTGAATCTAACCATAAGCCTTGGCCCATTAAAAAAGGAAAATTTCTAACTCTTTTTTGAGCTTGAATATTAAATCTATGTAATAATTGTTCTATTGTTAACTCCATCATCACATCTAGCTTATCAAAAAAAAGACCTATATTTCTGTCAGCCTCTATTGCAAGTCTAGGTAAATTTATCGAAGTAAAGCTTAAATTCCCTCTTCCGGTTACTATTTCTCTTGATTTATCATATTCATTTCCAATAACCCTTGTTCTACATCCCATATAAGCAACTTCAGTATTATAATCGCCTTCTTTATAGTATTGTAAATTGTATGGTGCATCTATAAATGAGAAGTTTGGAAATAATCTCTTTGCAGAGACTCTGCAAGCTAGTCTCAACAAATCATAGTTTGGATCAGTAGGATTATAATTAATTCCATCTTTAACCTTAAAAATATGTATAGGAAATATAGGTGTTTCTCCATTTCCTAAACCTGCTTCATTTGCAAGTAAAATATTTTCAATTACCATTCTTCCCTCTGGACTAGTGTCCGTACCATAATTAATAGAACTAAATGGCGTTTGAGCACCTGCTCTACTATTCATTGTATTTAAATTATGTACTAAAGCCTCCATAGCTTGAAAAGTAGCTCTGTTTGTTTCTCTAAATGAAGTTTTAGATGTAAACTCCTGAATTTTCTTTGCATTTTCCTTGTCAGTATATTTTAACAGCTTTTCAAATTCATATTTTTGATAATCATTGCTATTGTCTAAAATAGGAGAAATACCTTTTTCATCCTCTACTTCAGCACAAATTTGTTTTGCAATTTCAACATCATTTTCTATTCCTAGCATTAGGCTTAAAGAACGTGCTATATTATATATATATCTATTTCTATAGGTCTTCTTTACTCCTCCTGACATTGCATAATCAAAATTAGGGATACTCTGTCCACCATGTTGATCATTTTGGTTAGACTGAATTGCAATACAAGCCAATGCAGAATAACTTATAATATCATTAGGTTCTCTTAAAAATCCATGACCTGTAGAAAATCCATTTTTAAATAATTTTGTTAAGTCAATTTGACAACATGTAGTTGTAAGCGTTAAAAAATCCAAATCATGTATATGTATATATCCATCCTCATGAGCTTTTGCATGAGTCCTATCTAAAACATACATTTCATAAAATTCTTTCGCACTAACAGAACCGTATTTCAACATCGTGCCCATTGCAGTATCGCCATCTATGTTTGCATTTTCTCTTTTTATATCACTATCTTTTGCAGATTTGAAAGTTAAATCTCTAAAAACTTTCATTAAGTTTGTTTTCATTTCCCTAGAGCGTGTTCTTTCATATCTATATAAAATATATGCTTTTGCAGTTTGTGCATGACCATCATCTATTAGCATTTTTTCTACTGCATCTTGAATTTGTTCAACAGTAGGAACTTTTCCATTATATTTATTTTCTATATATTCGCATGCTTTTATTGCCAATTTCATTGATTCATCATAATTATGACCACCAATAGATTGTGCAGCCTTAAATATTGCATTAGCGATTTTTTCAATATTAAACGGAACTACCCTTCCATCTCTCTTAACTATTTGTGTTATCATCTTAACTCCTCCACACTAGATATTGTGTTGTCTTAAACAACTATTAATAAGTATATACTATATTGGATATAAAGTCAACCAAAAGAATATATAATATATCTATATTTTTTTAGTGATTTTTTACAAGATTTTTTTTACAATTCAGCAAATACGTTATATTTTGAATTTTATTTTGCTTTTTGATTAATATATAATAAAATAAAGCAAACACTATATATAGTGTTTGCTTTATTTTACATTTTTTCTTTTATTGCTGATTGAACAGTAGCGTTATCCTTACTAACAATAAGATAAACATAATTACCATTCGTATAAACTTGACTGGAATTTAATTTTTCATATTCAACTGTGCTATATGATTTAAAATCAGTTTTTCTTTTTTCTAGTCTTGAGTTTAAAGCATCTTTTATCTTATTTACATCATCTTTAGTCTTAGCCTTAAAAATTGCTATTTCATCTGCCGAAGCTGCAGAACCTGCAATTTTACCTGCAAAATCATCGTAAGTTTCTTCTGAAACCTCATAATAAAAAGACAGTTTTTCTTTTTCCACTTCTTCTAATTCTTCAAAAGCAACTCCACTTTCCACTGCTGCTGATAATAATTCTGTCGCTGTTACATCTGATTCTTTTTTTCCACAAGCCACAAAACAAGTAGCTATAATAATAATAGAAATAAATGTAGAAATGATTTTTTTCATCTAAATATACCTTCCTTAACTGTTGAAAAATATTTTTTATTTTAAAAATAAATTATGCACTTAATAATAAGAAGTTTTTCAAATCTTGATATTTACTTTGTGGAATATGTATTCCATCAAACGAGTTTTCCAACTTACCTTCACTATTTTTTAACGTACTATTTATATCCACATACCTAAACCCTTTTTCCATAGCCATATTACAAAGCATACCATTATATGAATCTATTTGTGAATTAAGTATTTGACCGTCTGCAATAGAAGGTTTGTTTTCAACATCTGCACTTACTGGTGGAATAGATAAAACATATATTCTTGCATTTGGAACACTAGAATGTATACTATCTAAAATTGCAGAATAATCTTCAACCATTTTAGAATGCTCTATCCATGAGACACCATTTGTTCCAAGCATAATATATATTGATTCAGGATTAAGTGCTGCAACATTACTTAAATTAACATATGTACTAAATTGAGATATAAACATACCATCTTTTGCAAATACTCGTGAACTATCAACCACCCCATATCCAGCTAGACCATTTATATGAGAATCACCAATAAATGCACATCTATTTAAATAATCTGGATCTGCTGGTAACCCAATACTAGGAGGTTGAGTTGCCACTGGTGGATTTGTAACCTGAACTGTGTTTTCAATAGTTTTTGGTAACTCCGTGACAGTAGTAGCTACTGTACTAATTAGTCCATCTGAAATCGTTGTAGTAGTAGCTTGAGTAGTTGTTTCAGTTGAAAAAGATGTTGTGTTTTCCGTTGTAAAAGCATGTTTCAGTTTATAAATTTCAGTTTGAACTTTTCCGGATTTGACATCCAAATCACCCACTTCAACCACATCTTTACTTGGATTTTTTTCAGTTTTTTCTTTGTCTTCTTCTATGTTGTTTGCTGCGTTGACTATATTTTTTGAACTAGTTTTTTGATTTGTTAAAGAATTGACATAACTGCCATAACTAGCAATAAAAACAATAGACATTAAAACGCATGATATCTTAAAAAAATGCTGTTTCGTAACTTTCACCCTTTCATTAATCTACTGTATGTGCAAGTATATAATCAATAAATTTTTGATAAGTCGCTTTGTCAAAATGCATTCCATCTGTAGTAACACTATCAGGAAGTTTACCATTTGCACCTTTTAATTCTGTGTTCATGTCTAAGTAATAAACTCCATTTTCGTTTGACATTTCTAATAAACTCTCATTAAAACTGTCTATTTGCGAATTCAAAACCTTACCATCTTCAGCTTTACTGATTTCCTCCATTTTTTGAGCTACTGGAGTTACAGAAATTATATATATTTTTGCATCTGAAAATTCTTTTTTGATATTATCTATAAATACTTTATATGCATCCAACATAACATCATGGCTATGCCAACCTACACCATTACTTCCTAACATAATATATATATTTTTAAATGTTGAGTTTCTCAAAGCATCCATGACTGTTTTTTTACCGTTTATTGTATCAACCTGTGCCGTTTTAATATTATCTGCCCTAAGTCCTAAATCAGCAAAAACATTTTCTAAATCTACAAGCTTATATCCTGATAGTCCTGCGGTAATAGAATCACCAATAAAAACGCTTTCTTTTAAATACTCCTCTGATTTTGGTGTTGAAGCAGGAACTGGATTTGATTTAATTGTACCTGCATTTACGGTATTATCTAGCTTAGTTTCTCCTGCGGTTGTTTCTTCTGTAATTACTAACGCTTCTGTTGATGTTAACGTTTCATTTAAATTTGTAACAATAGTTGTCGTATCACTTTTAGATATATCAGTTTTTATTTTTTCTTGTTCTGCTTTATCATTTTTTATAGTTTTTAATACAAAAATAACATAGCTAATTATTAAACAGGTTAAAAATATTAAAAGTATAGCTGATATTCTTATTTTTGGTTTTTTTGATCTTCTCTTTTTCACATCTACTCTCGCCATGCATATCCTCTTCCCTTAACACATTATTTTATTAAAAGAATAATAAAAATTCTGTATTTTATATCAGAAAATGAATTATTCAACATACATTAAATATTATACAATAAAAAATTGGTTTTTGCAATAGAAATATTTTTAATGAATACAAAATTTATAATTCGAAAATTTTCAAAGTAAATGCAACTTGGAAAAGAATGCTTGTTGCGTTTACTTTGAAAATAATAGTATTGCATTTAGTCTGAAAGTAAATATAAACTACAAGGTAAAAACTGTGTTTTTTATAATTTCAAATGAGGGTTTTATTATTTTTTCTAAAAATATTTTATAAAAACACCCCTCTTATTTATTGCATTACGTCATAATATGTAGTATAATAATGGTTGTGTATAAAATATTTTTATCATTAAATTTGGGAGGATATATATGTGTGGATATGTTGGTTTTACTAACAATATAAAAGATGCGGATTCTATTTTAAAAGAAATGATGGACACCATTAAACATAGAGGCCCTGACGGTGAAGATAAGTATGTAGATGAAGATATAGCTTTAGGACATAGACGATTAAGTATAATCGACTTAGAACAAGGCTCACAACCTATGTATAATGAAGATAATTCAAAAGTTTTGGTTTTTAATGGAGAAATTTATAACTACAAAGAAGTAAGAGAAGATCTAAAAAAAGCAGGCCATATTTTTAAAACCAAATCAGATTCTGAAGTTTTAATCCATGGCTATGAAGAGTATGGTCCAGAATTTTTAAATATGCTACGTGGTATGTTTTCCTTTGTTATATGGGATAAAAACAAAAAAGAGCTTTTTGGTGCAAGAGATTTTTTTGGTATAAAGCCTCTTTATTATGCAAATATAAATAAAACCTTTATTTTTGGTTCAGAAATCAAGAGTTTTTTAAAACATCCAAACTTTCATAAAGAATTGAACATAGATGCCCTTGAGAATTATCTAACATTTCAATATTCTCCTACAAATGAAACTTTTTTCAAAAACGTTTTTAAACTACCTGCTGCACACTATTTTATTTATAGCAATAATACTTTAACCACAAAAAGATATTGGCAAATAGAATTTAATGCTGATAATAAGCCAAATCTTGACCAATGGGTAAATAAAATTTCTGACACCTTTCATAATTCAGTTGAAGCACATAAAATAAGTGATGTTGAAGTTGGAAGTTTTCTTTCAAGTGGTGTAGACTCAAGTTATGTTGCCGCAATAGCAAACGTTGATAAGACGTTTACCGTTGGTTTTGGTGAAGATGAAAGATATAATGAAATAGGCTGGGCAAAAGAGTTTTCAAAACATATTAAAAAAGAAAACTATAGTAAAGTTATAAGTCCAGAAGAATACTGGGATATAATTCCTAAAATACAATATCACATGGATGAACCTCTTGCAGACCCTTCTGCTATAGCACTTTACTTTGTTGCAAATATTGCATCTGAAAAGTTAAAGGTTGTTCTTTCCGGCGAAGGTGCAGACGAAATATTTGGAGGATATAACGTATATAGTGATCCAAATGGAACTTTATATGATAGAATACCTTTCCCTATAAGAAGGGTAGCAGCAAAAATATGTACAAAATTGCCACAAAAAAGAGGATTGAACTTTTTTGTTAGAAAAGGTTCCAAGTTAGAGGAAAGGTTTATTGGAAATGCTTTCATGTTTTCAGTTGAGGACAGAAAAAAACTTCTAAAAATAAAAACAAATGCCCCTTCCCCTAATCAAATCACAAAACCATTTTATACAAAAGTAAAAGGCAAAGATGATGTAACTAAAATGCAGTTTTTAGATCTTCATTTGTGGATGACCGGAGATATATTATTAAAAGCCGACAAGATGAGTATGGCAAATTCACTTGAACTTCGTGTTCCATTTTTAGATAAAGAAATTATGGCATTGGCACAAAAAATACCTACAAAATATAGAGTAACACGAAAAGAAATAACTGATGAAAATACAAAATATGTAACTAAATACGCTATGCGACTAGCAGCTAAAAAAGATACTCCACCTGCAACTGCTAAAACTGCTGCCAAGAAAAAACTAGGATTTCCTGTACCTATAAGGGTATGGTTAAAAGAAGAAAAATACTATCAAATAGTTAAAACCGAGTTTTTAAGTGAAAATTCCAAGAAATTTTTCAACTCTGATATGCTTTTAAACTTACTAGATGAGCATAAAAAAGGAAACAAAGATAATAGCAGAAAAATATGGACAATTTTCATGTTTCTTGTTTGGTACAAAGTATATTTTGAATAAATAAAAAATAGGAGCAAATTTAATATGCCAAGTTTAGTAACATACAAATACATTAAACAAAACCCTGATATAATGACATATATAAAGTTCGCAGACAAGGCACTAGAAGCAATCGGATATACTGAACATTCATTTGCACATGTTGAAAAGGTTGCTCAAACTGCAAGTATGATTTTATCTGGATTGGGTTATCCTGAAAGAGAAGTAGAATTAGTTAAAATAGCGAGCATTATGCATGACATAGGAAATGTTATAAATCGTGTAGACCATGCTCAAAGTGGTGCTGTTATGGCGTTTAGACTTCTAGACAACCTTAGTATGCCTGCTGAGGAAATAAGTGCAATAATATCAGCTATAGGAAATCATGATGAAACCACTGCCGAACCTATAAATGCTATATCTGCGGCTTTAATTATTGGTGATAAAACAGATGTACGTCGAAGCCGTGTAAGAAACAATGACTTAATAACTTTTGATATTCATGATAGAGTTAATTATGCAGTTGAAAATTCAACTGTAAAATTCAGCCAAAATAAAACTTCTCTAGTTTTAGAACTAATTATAGATACAAAAATATCATCTGTCATGGAGTATTTTGAGATATTTTTACATAGAATGATTTTATGTAAAAAGGCTGCTGCATATTTAGATTTAAAATTTGAAATGCTGGTAAATGGTACTGCTGTCTTATGAAAATTGTTACTATTAAGCCACAAAATATAAAGTTTACGATTTTACAGGGATTTCCGGTCATTCTGGACCTTCGGTACAAAATCTCCGTCTTATACATATAGCTTAATAGTAACTAAAAATTTAATTAATTATCCTGGAGGCTTTATGAACTCTTTTTTTCAACATCTTATTGACTTAAATGATTATCCTGTTTCATGGTGGAATAAAATTATTTCTCTAGGACATGACATTTCTAAAAACCCCGATCGTTATAACGGAGCTTGTAACGGAAAAATAATGGCTACCCTTTTTTATGAACCTTCCACAAGAACACAAATGTCTTTTCAATCTGCAATGATAAGACTAGGTGGTAGCATCATAGGTTTTGATAACCCTGCTACTTCTTCCGTATCAAAAGGTGAAAATTTAAAAGATACCACTAAAATAGTAAGTAATTATGCTGATATAATGATTATTCGTCATCCTCTTGAAGGAACTGCAAAAGCTGCTGCACTATCATCTGACTGTCCTGTTATAAATGCTGGAGATGGTGGACACTTGCATCCTACTCAAACACTTACTGACTTATTAACTCTTACTGAAGAAAAAGGCCGTCTCGATAATTTAACAATAGGTCTTTGCGGAGATTTACGAAATGGGCGAACCGTTCATTCGTTATGCAAAGCATTATCGTGCTATGAAAATAATAAGTTTATACTTATTTCTACCAAAGAGCTAAAGTTACCATCATACATAAAAGACATTTTAAAGGCAAAAGGATGCCAATTTACCGAAGTAAATTCTCTAGAAGACACAATTTCAAATCTAGATGTATTGTACATGACTAGAATTCAGAAAGAACGTTTCGTAAGTGAACAAGAATATTTTTCACAAAAAGATGTTTATATACTGAATAAAAATAAAATGAAATTTGCAAAAAAAGACTTGGTTGTTCTTCACCCTCTTCCTCGTGTTGATGAAATTTCCGTGGATGTTGATGAGGATAGCCGTGCTTTATATTTTAAGCAAGCTAAATATGGTATGTACGTTCGTATGTCTTTGATAATAACCATGCTTGAAAACAAAGAACCATGCAGGCTATTACTTGGTAACACAATAAAAAATCAAAAATGCACAAATCAAAAATGCATAACCAATTCAGAACAATATTTACCTAAAACATTTATATCCTCTGGTGATATTATAGAATGTGAATATTGTGATGAAAGAATACTTATATAGTATTATAAAAATGATGTAAACTCTAAAATAGAATTTACATCATTTTTTATTACAATTCAGCCACATTCATAAAGCAAAGATATATGTGCCCCGAAGGTCCAGGGCGAACGGAAAGCCTGGGCGACTCCGCAGAGTCGAAATTTGTTAAATAACATATGATAGCTGAATTGTAAACATTTTTTATTTTATTCAAACATCTTTGAATAATTTCTTCTACCATCGGCAATATGATAAATATATACTATATGCCCCAACACTTTATAAAAGCAAAGATATTTCCCACATATAAGCTTTCTATATCCATCATTAAATAACATAGGCTCATCAACTACACAGCCCATGTAAGGGTTGTTTTAAGGTTATTTATGGCGTCGAGAATTTCATTTGTTATCTTTTCGGCTGATTTTACTCCAACCAAAGATAAATGTATATCAGCAATTTCATCAAGTTCTCTCCACGCAGGTGAGAGTAATTCTATTTTATAATCCGGCATTTTTATATTTCTCCGATAACCTTTTTCTTGCTTCATCAATTGATACTGTATCCTCACCGAGAAGTCGACTTTGTTCTGCCATATCAAGCTTTGCCTTTAAACGTATAACTTCCTCTCTTTTTTCAAATGCTTCAATACTCATTACAACAAGATCACCCTCACCGTTTTTTGTAATATATATTGGCTCATTTTTTTCATGTGCCAGATTTGAAATTTTTCCGTATTCGTTTCGCAAAGTTGTTGAAGATTTTATAATCATTAAAATCCCTCCTAGTATTATTCTACATTTATTATACTTTAATTCTATAATAATATCAATAGTCAATTACAATTTTCTTACACTATATAAGTAAATATTTTCCACGACTGAAAGTAAAGAATCATGTAAAATCATTACTATTAAGCCTCTAAATGTAATGTTTACGGTTTTGCAAGGGTTTCAACTCTGCGGAGTTTATCTGACTTTCTGGTCACCCAATGTCGTCAACTTAAGGAATATTAAAAAATTCATAAAAAATTTACAAAAAAACACTTGACAAAATGTAAAAAATATGCAGACTCGTTTTGGTTACAAAAATCTCTACAACGAGGCGGTTTATATGAAAAATATTACTCTTTTATCAAGAATTCTGAAAATAACAAACGAGTTAATAACTTCTGAGGAGTTCAAGGCAAAATATCGAATTGAAAACTCATTCTCACGTAAAAGAAAATTATCTTTTGTTAATAGTGTGTATTTTATTTTATCAGGTCTGCGAAAATCAATTTCTACTGAAATAAATAATTTTATTGAAGAACATTCTAATTTAAATTTTCCGAAAATATCAAAACAAGCGTTTTCAAAGGCTAGACAGAATATTTCACCAAAAGCATTTAAAGCACTTTGCAGCGTATTTGTGGACTCTTTCTATAACTCTAATGCAAAGCTTAATAAATGGCATGGTTTTAATGTTTTTGCGGTTGATGGAACAACTTTGCAAATACCTGATACTCAAGAAAATATAGAGTATTTTGGAGCAAGTAAAAATCAATCCTCAACTCAAACAGCTCTTGCCTCGGCATCAGCTATATATGATGTTTTAAATGATATTGTTATAGATGCAATAGTAGAACCTTATAAAAAAAGTGAACGTGAGATGGCAAAACAACATATAAATTATATTAAAAATGCTAAATTATTA
>Ga0209373_10000988_pt1 | contig 37823 bp, 35 predicted proteins | sample Higcelweek5metaG_FD_187173 | JGI IMG/M metagenome (GOLD analysis project Ga0209373, IMG submission 187173) | Freshwater pond sediment microbial communities from the University of Edinburgh, under environmental carbon perturbations - High... | ecosystem: Environmental > Aquatic > Freshwater >... | reverse complement strand
TTATACCCTCGGAGCCAGAAAACCCAAGCGTGTTGCCATTGTTGGTTTGACGGATGAAGCCCGGAGGATAGGCGATTTACTTGCTCAAACGGGTGTTACAACCAATATTATCGGAAGTATTTCTCCTGCCGAAACTGCCGAAAACGAACTATACATGGGTTCGATCGGTGAGATCGACGAGATTGTACGAATCAACAACATTGAAGAGTTGATATTTTGCTCGGCTAACGTTAGTTCTCAGACGGTTATCAAAACAATGCTCAACCTGTCCAACTTTAACATCGATTATAAAATTGCCCCACCCGAAAGTATTTCAATCATTGGCAGTAACTCAATTGATACTGCCGGTGATCTTTATGTGGTGAATGTGAATGCCATAACAAAAGAGAAAAACCGCAGGAACAAAAGGCTTTTCGACATACTCGTTTCTTTGACATTACTCATTTTGTACCCCTTCACTGTTTGGTTTATTTGCCGCAAAAAAGGTTTTCTACTGAACATTTTCAGGGTGCTTGGACACAATTACAGTTGGGTAGGCTATCACAAGGTAAATACGGAAATGCACCTTGGCTTACCTGTAATTAAGCCCAGTATTCTAAAAACTACCGATTTGCTCGAACTTCACGATGAAAACCATGAGGCCATCGACAGGGTGAATATGCTTTATGCACGCGACTATAGCGTTAGAAAAGATTTCGAGATTGTGATGAAAGCATTTAAAAAGCTTGGCCAGAAATGATTTCAATAACAAACAACGACATAAGGCTCAGGGCATTGGAACCCGATGACGTAGAACTACTTTACCGTTGGGAAAATGATACTTTGGCATGGAGGGTTAGCAACACCCATGCTCCCTTATCAAAATTCATACTGGCAAACTATATCAAATCGTCCGATCGTGATATTTGGGAAAGCAAGGAGCTGCGCCTGATTATTGAAACAAATTCAGGAGTTCCTGTTGGCACCATCGAATTATTCGATTTCGATCCGTATCATTCGAGAGCCGGAATAGGCATTATGATTTTTGAAACTGAAGAACGACGTAAAGGATTGGCCTTTAACTCCATTCAGATTTTAATCCAATATGTTCATAACGAATTAGGGATCAATCAGCTTTACGCGAATGTTGCCGAGTCGAACCAATCGAGTATCCAACTTTTCAAAAAATTGGAATTTGAAACCGTTGGGCTTAAAAAGCAATGGTTGAAAATACCCTCGGGATGGGAAGGCGAATATCTTTTTCAGAAAAAATTAGGTTCCACTTTCTAATTAAAATCGAAACTCGAAACATACATCGGTTTTGAATTCAGCGATATCCAGTCGGATTCCGACAGCTTTTTCCCTCTCACAACAATCTCCCCTGCCCCATTGGAATTGATTTTATCCATTAGTCCTAATTTGCAATATTTCCTTATAACATTAATTATCGGGCTTTGTACATCGAGCCAGATCAGAGCTGTATGGTTATTTTGCATGGCAATTACTGTTTCGAAAAGCTCGTTGAGAATTCCTTCATGACCGGGTTTACAAAAAATACCTTCGAAAGCTGAAAATTTAAATTCCCCCGGATTGATCAATCGTTTCAGATAGGGAGTATATGGCAATATTTTCAACAGTATTTTACCACTGATTCCAGGCAGATTACGAAAAGCCCATCGCATGGGATTTGACTGCACCCCGGCCACGATCTTACCATCATGCCACAAAATAGTTGTCGTTGTAGAAGATGTGTTCCAGATATAAAAAATTATGCTGTGGATATTGACCGATAATGGCCTCCCTAATTTGCTTTTGTTCCGATGGCAATGCCCTTCTGATATTCTTTGACTTCTTTGGTGAAAACCGGCTGAAGGCCACGGTCGTCATGGTACTAACCTTACGGAATCCATAATAGTTGCACAGATGCATCGATTGCTCATTATCGCTTTCAATGTATGCATAAAACAGCGGCTTTCTATTCTCCGACGTTTCCTTCAGAAAAACTTCCTCCATAAATTGTTTAACCAAACCCGGTGACTCCTTTGGGGTCGACCTGTTTTTCCTTCTTCCGTTTCCATTAATTGCCGGACTTGATGCTAAATAACGTACATAATGACTGTCGATTAGTTTTTCGTCAAGATTAATTTTTCGCCCGGCAAGGCATACCGTACATAAAAGATTGTCGAGCCGTTCTAGATTAAAGTAAACCGGAGCATGAATGTCATGAATGGTTTTTTCAGTTTCAAGATGCTGGTATTGAGTTTGCCCGGGAGTTCCCCAAAGGGTGTTCTTTAGTAATGAAATGACCTCAGGGCTTACAGTCTCACTTTGTTTAATACTGACTGTTGAAGAAAGCTTTTTTTCCATACAATTCTCAATTTGGGTTTGAATGTACAGATATTTCCTGAAAATTTTTCTTGGTCTTAAAAAATCTCACCCCGAATATCATCGACAATATCATACTCTACTGTTCTGAATTTCGCCCTTTCTATTTGAAAAAATCCAAGCCCCAGCATTCAAAAAGAAAAAAGGATGACCATTGGGGACATCCTCTTTGTGATTATTTCATGAAAATATTTTTATTCAATTTTCGCTGGTTTTTCTACTTTGTCTTTAAGTAACGCGATTTCTAACACTTCAATAATCGTATTGACATAATGGAAGGTTACCCCGTTGATATAGATCTCTTTAATTTCATCAATATCTTTCCGGTTATCAGCTGAAATGATAATATCGGTGATGCCTGCCCGTTTAGCAGCTAAGATTTTCTCTTTTATTCCTCCTACCGGAAGCACCTTCCCACGAAGGGTAATTTCGCCGGTCATCGCCAAATTGTGCCTCACTTTCCGTTGGGTAAACGAAGAGGCCAACGAAGTAACCATCGTGACACCTGCCGAGGGGCCATCCTTTGGAATAGCGCCTTCCGGAACATGAACATGGACATTCCAGTTTGAAAACACTTCAGGATTCAAATCCAGTTTATCCGCATGGGCTTTCAGGTATTCCAATGCCAGCATGGCCGATTCTTTCATCACATCGCCAAGGTTACCGGTCAAAGTAAGCGCTCCTTTTCCTTTGCTAAGGCTCGATTCTACATACAAAATTTCACCACCAACAGCAGTCCAGGCTAAACCAGTTACAACTCCGGCAAATTCATTCCCCTGATAAAATTCAAGCGTATAGCGTGGTATCCCTAAATATTCCTTTACAGAATCAATGGTTATCTCTCTTTCAAATTTTTCTTCAAAAGCAACTTTACGGGCAATTCGTCGTATCAATTTAGCCAATTGCTTATCCAGTTCCCTAACGCCCGATTCTCGGGTATAATTTTGGATAATGTACTGATAAACACCTTCGCCAACAACCAGAGCATTTTCTTCTAATCCGTGGTTTTCAAGCTGCCGAGGCATAAGGTGACGTTTGGCAATCTCAATTTTTTCTTCTACCAAATATCCGCTCACTTCGATCAACTCCATACGGTCGCGTAACGGAGGGCTGATGGTATTGAGTGTATTGGCGGTAGCAATAAACATCACCTTCGACAGGTCATATTCAACATCGAGGTAATTGTCATGAAATTCAGAATTCTGCTCGGGATCAAGCACTTCAAGCAAAGCAGAAGCCGGATCGCCATGATAATCGTTCGATACTTTGTCTATTTCATCGAGAATAAATACGGGGTTCGACGATTTCGCTTTTTTGATATTTTGAATGATACGGCCAGGCATGGCCCCAATGTATGTTTTACGGTGACCGCGAATCTCAGATTCGTCGTGCAAACCACCCAAGCTCATGCGAATGTAATTGCGTCCAAGCGCCCGTGCCACCGATTTTCCAAGTGAAGTTTTTCCAACTCCCGGAGGGCCGTATAGACATATTATGGGCGATTTCATGTCGTTTTTCAGTTTCAATACGGCCAAGTGTTCAAGAATACGTTCTTTAACAAGTTCAAGTCCATAATGATCCTCGTCGAGAACTTGTTCTGCATGTTTCATGTCGAAATTATCTTCCGAAAATTCGTTCCATGGCAAGTCGAGCAGGGTTTGAACATACGATAGCTGAATAGAATATTCACCCGCAGCAGGGTTCATTCGCAACAATTTGTCGACTTCGCGGTTGAAAACACCGGCAACCTCTTGTGACCATTTTTTATCAACAGCTTTGGCTTTCAGCTCTTCAACCTCTTTTTCAATAGGGTTACCTCCAAGCTCATCCTGAATGGTTTTCATTTGCTGGTGCAACAGGTATTCTCGCTGCTGCTGATCCATGTCGGTTTTCACTTTCGACTGAATATCCCTTTTCAATTCAAGCATTTGCAACTCTCTTACCAGATAGGAAATTGCCTGAATACCACGATCCCTTAATTTGTCGATCTGCAACAAACCTTGTTTTTCATCAACCTTAATATCGGCATTCGAACAGATGAAATTGATTAAAAATACAGGATTTTCAATGTTCCGAACGGCAAAAGTCGCTTCGGGTGGCATGTTGCTTGAATTTTTGGCAATTTTGATAGCAATATCTTTCAGCGATTCAACAATCGCTTCAAATTCAGGTGAATCATCTTTCGACGGAGAATCAACAAGAGCCTGAAAACGTGCAATATGATAAGGATCTTCACCGATGATTTCTAAAATCCGAAACCTCTGTTTTCCCTGAATGATAACGGTTGTACTTCCGTCGGGCATTTCAAGTATCTTCAGGATTTTCGCGATGGTACCCACATCATACAAATCTTCATTGTTGGGTTCATCGATATCGGGATCGATTTGAGCTACCGTACCCAGTACTCCATCTTTTTTATAGACATCTCGGATCAGTTTCAAAGACTTGTGCCTTCCAACCGAGATGGGTAAAATCACACCCGGAAATAAAACGGTATTACGCAAAGGTAATATTGGCAGAGCCGTTGGAATTTTATCAATGACCAGTTCGTCTTCACCTCCATCGGCAATGATGGGTATAAAATCGGAATCGTCTCCCCCCATTCCGGTGAAAATAAAACTTTTATTACTTTTTATGCTGTTCTCTGCCATAATTATCCCTTCATTTTTGTGCTGACAAACTGTCTTGGTTACATAAACAATTAAAGTAGCCTCACTGTTTGGCAATAGCCATGCCAAAATCGAATTTGTTTCAATTTTATAAAAAAACTCAATGAAAACAGATGATTCGTATTTATTTTCGGATCAGGTTCAGGTATGAATAGTGGAATCCGTTTTTTTCGTCGAATTGATCTTCCCTGCTTTCTTCAACCCATTCGTTGTAATTAATTTCGGGGAAATAAACATCGGCATCGAAAGGTTGGTGTACTATTGTAAGATAAAGTTTCCCGGCAACCGGATAGAACTGGCGATAGATCATTCCTCCGCCGATGATGAAAGCTTCCAATTCATCTTTTACCAACTCAATAGCTCCCTCGATTGAGGTAGTCATTTCACATCCCTCAAAGTGGTCGTTCGGAATGTCGGAAATGACAATGTTCCGGCGATTCTTCAGCGGACCACCAGGCAGCGACAAAAAAGTGTTACGACCCATGATGACAGGTTTGCCGAGGGTAATTTGCTTGAAACGTTTCAGATCGTTGGGCAAATGAAACAGCAAATCGTTGTTTTTACCAATGGCAAAGTTCTCGGCGATGGCAACTATTATGGAGATATTCTGATGTGTCATTTTTGGATTTTGGAATTTGTGATTTGGAATTTTACACCGCCACTTCGCCCTTAATATGTGGGTGCGACTGGTAATTGATCAGTTCGAAATCGTCGTATTTAAAACCGAAGATACTTTTCACTTCAGGATTGATTTTCATTTGTGGCAGAGGATACGGCTCGCGGCCAAGTTGCAGTTTCACCTGTTCAATGTGATTCGTGTAGATATGCAAATCGCCAAACGTATGGACAAAATCGCCGGGTTCTAACCCGGTTACCTGAGCCATCATCATGGTGAGCAACGCATACGAGGCAATATTAAAAGGAACACCTATAAATGAATCGGCACTACGCTGATAAAGCTGGCACGAGAGCTTCCCTTCAGCCACATAAAATTGAAAGAAGGCGTGGCAGGGTGGCAGGTTCATATTGGGAAGGTCAGCCACATTCCAAGCGCTTACAATGATTCGGCGTGAATCGGGATCATTTTTGATGGTTTCAACCGCTTGCGAAATTTGGTCAATATGTCCACCATTGTAATCGGGCCACGAACGCCACTGATAGCCGTAAATATGACCGAGGTTTCCATCCTCGTCGGCCCATTCATTCCAAATCCTCACACCATTATCCTGTAAATATTTTGCATTTGTATCGCCATTCAGGAACCAAAGCAGTTCGTGAATGATTGATTTCAAATGCAATTTTTTAGTGGTAACCACAGGAAAACCTTCCTGCAAATTGAAGCGCATCTGATACCCGAATGTAGAAATAGTACCCGTTCCGGTACGGTCTTCCTTTTTAACTCCATTATCAATAATGTGTTGGAGTAAGTTTAGATATTGCTTCATCTTTAAATTTATAAATAGCCAACAATTTTATGATTACGAAATACTTTATGCCTTTGACAATTCAGGTTTATGCTTATATCTAAAAATGAACGGAAAGAGAATTCCCAACAATAAAGCATAGGCTGCAAAAGCGAACCAGATACTTTGCCAGTCTTTTACCCCATTTACGGTAAAATGATCGACAACCCATCCGCTAACCAAACCTCCGCAGATAGCGCCAATACCATTGGTCATGATCATGAATAATCCTTGTGCGCTCGACCTGATTTGGGTCGTAGTTTCCATTTCAACAAACAGCGAGCCTGAAATATTGAAGAAATCAAAAGCCATTCCATAGATAATCATCGACAGTATGAGCAAGATAAAACCACCTTCAGGGTTTCCAATCCCAAACAGGCCAAACCGCAATACCCAAGCGAGAATGCTGATCAACATCACTTTTTTAATCCCAAACCGTTTCATGAAAAATGGAATGGTGAGGATGAAAAGGGTTTCTGACATTTGAGAAATCGACATTAAAATTCCAGGGTGTGTAACTGCAAACGATGACGCATAGTTGGTTTTAAAGTCCATCAGAAAAGGTTCACCAAGCATGTTTGTAATTTGCAGGGCGGCACCCAACAACATGGCAAAGACAAAAAAGGTTGCCATTTTGGTCTTTTTGAAAAGAACCAACGCATCCAATCCCAATGCAGACAATACCGTTTTGTTTTTTCGTGAACGGTCGGGTTTGCACTTTGGCATGAAAAACGCGAAAACTCCTAGCCCCAACGATGCAGCAGCACTCACATAAAATTGGCCGGGGCCTTCTTTCAAACCAACAAGGTCGACCACCCACATGGCAACAATAAACCCGACAGTTCCCCAAACCCTGATCGGGGGAAATTCTTTCACCACATCGTGACCTCTTTTTTCTAAAACATAATAGGCAACTGAATTATTTAAAGCGATTGTAGGCATGTAAACCATTGAATACAAGAGCATGACCCAGTACAACAAATCATAATTGGAAATCATCGATGCCCAAACAAACAAACCGGCACCAATGATGTGGCACGCACCTAAAACACGTTCTGCATTTACCCATCGGTCGGCAACAATTCCAAGCAATCCGGGCATGAACAGTGAAGCAACACCCATTGTCGCGTATATGCTCCCAACTTGTACCCCTGTAAATCCAAGGGTGTTAAACATGTATCCTCCAAGTGATATCAACCAACACCCCCACACGAAGAATTGGAGAAAATTCATCATGATTAAACGATTCTTAATACCCATAATGGTTACAGTTTAAATGTTTTTGGAAAATCAATTACCTTCTTTCCTTCTCGAAATTTCATCCCTGATTTCTGAAGCTACCTCATACTTTTCATCGCGAATAGCTTCCTGAAGTAATTTGTCAAGTTCTTTTTGTGAGAAAAGTTCATATTTATTTTTCTGCCCTTCTTCAAGTTCAATCTCTTCAGAAACCGCATCTTCTTCAAAGTTTTCGGAAACCTCTATAACGATACCAGCTTTAGAAAGAATTTCTTCAGAAGTATAAATCGGACATTTGAACCGTAAGGCAAGAGCCACAGCATCGGAAGTTCTGGAATCGATCGCTATGTGGGTACCATTCTGTTCACAAATTAATTCTGAAAAGAATATTCCCTCTTCCAGTTTATAGATAATGACTTCGATCAATTCAATTTGAAAAGCCTGAGCCATATTTTTGAATAAATCGTGCGTAAGAGGACGTGGAGGATGTAGCCCTTCGAGCTGAATAGCTATGGATTGAGCCTCAACAGGGCCAATGATAATAGGAATCCGTCGGTCGCCATCTTCTTCGGCTAAAACCAATGCGTAAGCGCCGGTTTGAGTTTGGCTAACAGAAAGTCCCAGAACATTTAATTTAATTTTTAGCATAAATTTTTAATCTGAATGCAACTGAAACAAAGATAAAAATTGTTTTTGCTTTGAATGGAATATTTTATTTTAATTCAGAAGCTGAATTTTTCATTGGATCAAAAAACCGTAAAACGAGCATGATCGTTTAAAACACAAATACAGACGAATATTCACATGCGAGTTCCATCCGGCATAATAAAACAATTTCTATTCGGATGAAAATTAGGTTTAATTATTTGGCAATCATTCAAAATTATATACTTTTGCAGTCCGAAAGTTTTCGCGCAGGCACTAAAAGTAAAGTGCTATTGTTCTTTCGCCTGCCGGAGTAAATTAATAATGAATAGTATATGTTTGCAATTATTGATTTTGGTGGTTTTCAGTACAAAGTAGAAAAAGACAGTAAACTTTTTGTAAACCGCCTTGAAGCAGAAGAAGGTACATCCTTCGACATCGACAAAATCCTTTTAATCGACAACGATGGTGCAGTTAAAGTAGGCACACCATTGGTTGAAGGCGTAAAGGTAACAGCTAAAGTACTTGAACACATGAGGGGCGATACCCTGGTTGTTTTCAAGAAAAAACGCAGAAAAGGTTACAAAGTTAGAAATGGCCATCGCCAGTATTTAACGAAGATTCAAATTGAAGAAATAGTAGGATAATAAAAAATTAAGATACCATGGCTCATAAGAAAGGTGTAGGTAGTTCAAAGAACGGCCGCGAATCAGAAAGCAAACGGTTAGGCGTTAAAATATGGGGTGGACAAGATGCTGTTGCCGGCAATATTCTTGTACGTCAGCGTGGTACATCACATCACCCGGGTGAAAACGTAGGCATTGGCAGAGACCATACCTTATTCGCCTTAGTTGATGGGACTGTTGTTTTCAAGAAAAGACAAAAAAACAGATCGTTCGTTTCTGTTTTACCAACTGAAGTAATTGTTGAAAATTAAACAGGTTATACCGATATGAAATTTAAAGAGACTGTCTGAAAAGGCAGTCTCTTTTTTGTTTTAAAACCCCGGATAGAGCAATAAATGATCTATTCATTAACACTTTATGAAACATAAAGGCATTGAACAGACTCGAAACAGAACCAATTTTCTATTTCATCGATACGACTCATTTCAGCTAAACAATAATTTTATCAGAAACAAGGGTAACCTTTGGCTCAATTATGGAATTAATAAGTAGATACCTTTACTCTATAACTGAAGCAAGTCATACATGAATCTCATCAACGTTCGTAAACCGCGGGACAGGTGGTAAATGCCATTTGAACCACATGCAACGGGTACTTTGAAAAACAAGTTAAGCCAACGAAAGAATGGCTCAATAAATCATTCTCTTTTCAGATTTCTTTTAAAAAATCTATGTTCATCAATTAAATTACTAAATGTATGAAAACAATATTTTTAATACTGAATGTCTTTCTTATGTCGGTTTTACTGACTAACTGTGTGGATTATGCCGATGAAGATATTACCATAAACGGAGAAACCCCTCCTGGCTTTGCGGTTTATAAAACCCAAAAAAACTATTTTGACTATGTGGCAGTAGGTATCGACAGTAATGGTCATGTTACTCATTATCCTGCACCTTATTCAACTGATCTTTTCATTTCAAAAGATAAATCAGGTAACTATTATTATAATCAGCGATGGAAATTAAAAAGTGGATTTGTAGTTTCAAGAGAAATTAATACTGACGAAGCATTTACCAACGTCACCTATGATGAATTGGTAGAAAATGTTGACAAAAATAGTGAGAAAATTACACATGATTGGTTTGTTGACAGAATAATTGACACAGATCCATTCACAGAATATTACTATCTGAAGAATAATCCTACTTCAAGAAGTTTCACTCTGGGCGAGATTAATGAAATGATTGAAAATGGGACAATTGAAACTGTTTTTACCAAAATTAAATAACTAGAAATATGAAAACAACTATTTTAATAATTACAGCATTTTTTATAATGACACTAATGTCAAATTGTGTGGATTATGCCGATGAAGACATTGTTGTAAACGGAGAATCAACAGGTTTGTCGTTATATAAAACAAAGAAGGATTATTCCAATTTCATAACTCTTCGATTAGATAGCAATAATAGTATCTTAATGGCTCCTTCCTATAATGCTAAAGACCCGCGTATTTCTTATGAAAACGGAAAAGTAAAATATAATTTACTGTGGATACTTAAGAATGATTATGTTTTATGCGAAGAGATGATGCATGACTTGGTCTTTACAGATATTACATTTCAAGAATTTGTGGACTATACAGAAAAGAATGGTGGAGATATTCCCGATGATTGGTTTCTTAAAAGGATAATTGATAAAGACCCATTCACTGAGTTTTATTACTTAAAAAATGAATTTCGATCAAGAAACTTCACTATTGGAGAAATGAATGAAATAATTAAAAATGAAACTATTGAAAACTATTTTACCAAAATAAAATAAACTGAATATACAAAACGAACAAGAGTCTGCCCTAAAGAATAGCTTTTGTTATTATTCCAGATAAATATTTTTTAATTGCAACCCTCGTTTTCATCGGTTGTCATTTATTGAAAAAATCAATAGCCATGTAACAAACCCTTTTCAGGGCTACGTTCAAAATGACAATTTAAAATTAAATTATAGCCGTATGAAAACACAAATTTTAATCGCATTATTATTGCTCATTTCTTTTCAGTCTTTCTCACAGACAGACAGCACTGCAACAGATTTAAAAACAGTTCCGATCCAGTTTACACTGTTTACCCCTCCAATTAGCACCAATGGGATCTATTTCTATAAAACGATAAACGATGTTTCTCTGAATACCTTTATTGGTGTTGGCGCAGCATCGAACTACATTGAATTGGGTGGATTTATCAATGCAAACAGGTTTTATGCCAACGGGGCTCAGTTCTCTGGTTTTCTAAACATCAACGGGTTCGACCCCAAGGCATCCAATTATCAGTCAAAAGGGGTGCAACTTTCAGGATTTGCAAATGTAAATGGGAATAAATACACCGGGTTGCAAAGTTCAGGATTTGCGAATATCAACAAAGATTTTGAAGGATTACAGGCATCGGGTTTCGTAAACATCAACGAACATACCGAGAATTCATTCCAGTTTGCCGGTTTTGCAAATATCTCACCCAAAGGGAGTACTTATCTTCAGGCAGCAGGCTTTGCCAATGTCGCTTCTGATTTAAAAGGCGTGCAGGGTAGCGGATTCGCAAATGTTGCAAGAGATTTGAAAGGCGTTCAGGGAAGTGGTTTTGCCAATATTGCCCGCGATATTACAGGGGTACAGGCATCGGGTTTCGTCAATGTGGCCCGCAATGTAAAAGGGGTTCAGGCTGCCGGGTTCATCAACATTTGCGACAGCATTGATGGAATACCCATTGGCTTTATCAGCATTGTAAAGAAAGGTGGTTATCGTAATTTTGAGGTTTCGACCTCGGAATGGAGCCCTGTACAACTGACCTACCGCATGGGGATTGAAAAATTCTACAATGTATACACCCTTAGTAAATTAAATGGCGATTGGGACCGTTTTGCCCTCGGCTTCGGCTTCGGACATAACCGTAATATCTTCAAAAAAACCGATTTGAATATTGAATTGGTTCACCACCAAGAGTTTCTTTTAAGACCAAACATTGTCAGTTTTATAGCGGAAAGGGAAAACAGCATTTCACAACTGAAAATTGGTGTCAGAAGAAACATTGTTAAAAATATTTGGATTAACGCCGGACCAACATTCAACCTGGCCTGGTCCTATAAATTAAATGGGTTATCAACACCCGAAGGAGAAGAACTTCAACCTTATCTGTGGAAAACGAATCCAAAGTCATATTCGAACTTTCCAAACTGGAATAGCCGCTTTTGGGTTGGTTTTCATGCCGGCATCAGCATAAACTAAAAATAATTAATACCCAGTTCTCTTTTTTTCACAATCCGTTCCCGGGCTTTTCCGGGGGCGGATTTCTCTTTTTATAGATGTAAAGGGCTTGTATCTTTAGAACTTGTAATCTGATGTTTTGGAATTTGTTCTGGATTTTGGATTTTGGAATTTGTTTTTTGGAATTTGGAATTTGTTCTGGATTTTGGATTTTGGAATTTGTTTTTTAAACCTGAAACCTCTTCAAGCTAAAATAAAATGTACTTCCTTCGTTCAGTTTACTTTCTACACGGAAAATACCACCGTTTTTTTCAATAAAGTCGCGGCAAAGAATCAATCCAAGTCCGCTTCCTTTTTCTCTATCAGTTCCAAAAGTGGCATTAATCTCCTTCTTATTAAGCAGGTTATTCAGGTTATCTTCACTTATTCCTATTCCATTATCCCGTATCCCAAACTCAATCAGCTCACTTTCATTTTTAGAAAAGATCACAATCTCACCATTTGTCTCAGTGAATTTTATGGCATTGCTGATCAAATTTCTGAAGATGGTATTTACCATATTAACGTCGCCATAAGCAAGGGTCGAATCATCAATTCTATTGATAATCGAAATTTTCTTCTTGTCGTACATTGGCATTAATAAATTCAGTACCTCTTGAATGATAGGTGATACTAGAAATATTTGCGGGTCATATACAATTAGCCCGCGTTGGCTCCGGGTCCAATTCAGCAAATTATCGATAAGATAAAATGTTGATTTGGTGATCTCTGAAAATGTTTCGAAAATCTTGTTTCGTTTTTCTTCATCAAATCTATCGGGATGAACCGTCAATAAATCGAGCATATTTTTAATGTTCCCGAGAGGGCTTCTTAGGTCGTGTGAAATGATTGAAAAGATCTTGTCTTTCGAGGCGTTCATGGCCTTTAACTCTTCCTTCTGAATCTCAAGCATACGAGCTTGTTCCTCTATCTCATTCTTCTGTACCTGAAGGATTTCACTTTTATGCTCTATTTCGTTTTTCTGGATCTTAAGTTTTTCATTTTTTTCAAGGATCTCCTTGGTTCTTACTTGTATAATCTCTTCCAGATCGCTTTTTTGCGATTCGAGTTGGGAAACCCTAACCCGATAAAAAAAGTATGCGGTTGTAAGAAAAAGGATCGTCACAAGCAGGTAAAACCAAAAAGTTTCGGTAAAACGGGGTCTGATAGTAAATGAATATTCAGTTCCTTTTTCGTTCCAAATCTGATCGTTGTTGCAGGCTGTAACCTGAAATTTATATTCTCCATGGGGTAAATTGGTGTATGAAACCGACCGATAGTTATCTGTTTCAGTCCATTCAGATTCAAACCCCTTGAGCCGGTATCTGAACTTGACCTTCTCTGCTTCATACAAGCAAAGTGCGGTGTAATAAAAGGTATACCGTTTGTTTGCCGGTTTAAATGTTGTTTCATGAAAAAGGTCGATAAACCGGTTGTCTACATTTACATTTTCAATAAAAACTGGTGGTATATAGTTATTAAACATCACGTTTACAGGGTCGATAATGGCAACTCCGTCAAGTGTCGGGAAGAAAAGTTTTCCGTTGCTGCTCTTCAAAACCTGAGCTGTTGGATTGCACTCCGATTGTTTCATCCCATCGTATTTATTGAAAAGGGAACAATTAATTGTGTCAACTTCCCCTTCGGAATATCCAACCAATTCTTTTTTTGACACCTTCATAATCCCCTCGCTGAAGGGTAACCATAAAAAACCGTAATCGTCTTCAACAACATCGCAGGGTGAATTGTCCAACAATCCGTTTTTTGAAGTAAAACAGAAGAATTTATTTTGCCTCAACAACCACAACCCATTGTTGGTTGCGATCCAAACAAGCCCCTCATTATCAATGTATATGTTGAATATAATATCGCTCTTAAACCCATCGGCAGAGGTGAATTTTTTAATCTCATCGGTAGGTGAAATCATGTTTAAACCACCAATGCCTTCGCTCGTTCCTACCCAAACATTATTGTTCCCATCCTCCTTGATCGCCATGATAAGGTTCGAATTCAGGCCGCTTGATACATCAAAAATTTTTATTTTCTTATTCCGGTCAATTCGAATGATCCCATTATTTCTGGTTCCGATCCATATATTTCCTTTTGAATCTTCATACGTCAATCTGATTTTTGAGCTCAAAAAACCGCTCTCTTCAGTATACAAAGTTTCTTTCCCTCCGGGCAAAACTTTCAACAGACCAGAGTAAGTACTGATCCATGTGTTTTTGTCGGAATCAATCATGATGTGCCTGATCCGGTCGCCCGAAAGATCGGTTTTAACCTTAAATGGACGAATATTCCCCTGATTTATTTTAACAAGGCTTCCATTATCGAATCCAACCAAATAAGAAGAACTGTCAATTTCGCAGATGGTATTAACAACTTTTTCGGGTAGGCCTCCGGCATAAGAATAGTTGGTGAATTTCCCATCTCTGATCCTGGTTAATCCTCCTTTGTATTGGGTCATCCAAAAATTACCTTCAAAATCGAATAGAAAATCGATTACAAAATTATTCGTCAGACCATTTTCGTTTGTTAAGCACTCTAATTTATCCTTGACGAGATCTTTTCGGAATAATCCGTTAATAGTGCCGATCCATAAATTTCCAAAGCGGTCTTTGAGAATGTCGGTTACTGTACTTTTGATTTCAGGAAGGACATGTTGAAATTTTTTCCCGTCGAAACAATAAACCCCGGAGCTAGTTCCAATCCATATTTTGTTCTCATTATCAGGAAAGAGGGAATATATCCATTCTTTATTCAGTCCTTCTGGTAATGTAAGCGACTGAAGGATCCCGCTTTCATATTTGAATAAACCTTCGCCCAAAGTTGCAAACCAAATAGCGCCGTTTTTATCCTGAACAATTGAGCGTACTTCTACATTATTGAGTGATTTATAGTAATCGAGAAAATGAAAAACCCCGTTTTCGAGGTAGAACCATCCGTGACCTGGCGAAGCCGACCAAACCCGGTCTTTATCGTCGACCAACAGGGCGCGGTAAAGGTGCGTCATGTTTTGTTCTTTTCCATACACGGCAAATTTGCCATTTTTAAAAGAAACTAGGCCACTCCCCTGTGTTGTCATCCATAAATTCCCCTTACTGTCTTCTGCAAGATTCCTGACAACATTGCTCTCAAAAACATCGGTATTGGCCGTATTGAAAATAGTAAATTTGTTACCGTCGAAACGTATCAGTCCCGAATAACCTGAAATCCATAAATATCCGTCGCTGGTCTGATAAATATGAAGAAGAGAGTTACTGGGCAACCCATTTTCGGTGGTCCAATGGCTAAAGTTATACTGTGAAAGATTTTTATCGGGATCGAGATAATAGGTCGGTGTTTGACAAATACCCGACACGGTTGCCAAGAATAATAGGAATATGAAAAATAATTTTTTCATTCAGCCTGCTTTTATTCACCCATTGATTCCGTAAATGTAATACAATTAGTAAAATATGTATAAATATTGATGCGACAAATCAGATCATTTCAAAATAATATTCAGCAGAATTCATTTTAAACTCCGAACTCAAAAAAGATTGACCGATAATTTTCGGGCCAAATCATTAACTTTGAAACGAACATGCTTGCACACACTTACAAGCTCGGATGTAAATTAGTCATGTGAGTTCTCCCGATGTTCATCGGGAACAATTTTAAAAACAAATTATTTACGGATGAAATATGAATTTACCTGCAAAATTACCAGAACTCGATAAAGTGGATGAAATATTGAATGTAATTCATCAACTTGCCCGCAAGGATCCACTTCTGTCTATCATCAAAGAAAAGTTTCAGCTCGAAGTTAACCATCACCTCAGCTCATTGAAAGGACACGCAAAATCTTCAGCTTTTGAGGTTTTGATGAAAAAGAACTCTGACAATATTGAGTTGAAACAAGCTTATTTATCGATTGGAAAAGAACTTGCCGTTACGAAATTCATTTTCGACATGTCGGCACAATTGCTCTCGACCAAAGGGATTCTTCTGCTTGCCGAAATCCTTTTTGATGAAACATCGTACAGGCAAAAAGAGATATTCATTTTGAACATTGGTGGCGACAGGCAACCAACCCCCAAACCAGAAATGATTTCGCGGGAGATGGAGAACCTGATCGACTGGTACAATAAGGCATTAAAAGAAAATATAGTACACCCAATTTCACTTGCATCAGAACTACACTTTCAACTCACTGCGATTCACCCTTTTGAAGACTGGAACGGTCGTATTGCAAGGCTTATTCTGAATGTTGCCCTGATGAAACAAGGCTACCTGCCAATATTAATTGGCCCCGATGAGCGGCTTGCTTACTATGAAAACCTTGAACAAGCCGATAAAGGTTCCATCGAGCCTCTCATCAGATTTATTGCCAACAAAGAACTCAAAACCATCGATGAATTCATGGCCAGCCCTGAATATATTTCCATTCAGGCAAAGTTCGATCTTGAAAAACAGCTGAACAGCATACGCGGCGGAGAAAGATGCATTGTACTGACCGAAGACAGCGCTACAGATAACCTTTTGTCAATTCTTCTCGAAGCGTCTGGTTTTAAAATGAATGAAACCAATATTATTTCTTACGAAGGTTGCTCAAAGATCAGTTCTGCCAACCTTTTTTCGATTTTCGTGAAAGAAAAAATGCCAAAAGTGAAGATACTGGTACACCGCGACCGCGACTATCTGACCGATTCGGAAATTGATACCCAGCGAAATTCATTCCGAAGAATTGACACCCACTTTTTTGTCACCAAAGGAACTGATATTGAAAGTTATTTTCTGAATAGCAAACATATTTCCTTTTGCCATCGATCGATCGATGAAATAAAAGCACAGAAATTGATTGATGAATCGGTTGAAGAGGTCTATCCAAAATCGGTTGATTTTCTCCGAAAAAAAGAGTTTGGTGGAAACCGGCCTGAATTATATACCCATCTGAATGGCGCCATTGAAGAATTGGTGAGAAATAATCTCAGGCGCTTTACACATGGAAAAACAGCTTACAAGGTGTTACAATACCGCATTCAGGATGTTGCCCACGAAAAGGCAAATCTCGAACAGGTTTCTAAACATCTGTTTGTAAAAGAATTGAATAAAATTGCACAATCTATTTGGGATATTCCGGGAGATAAAAAATGATAATCCGTCAGGTTGAAACAAACGATGCTAAAGCTATAACGGCCATTTATAACTTTTACATCAAGAATTCCACGATTACTTTCGAGGAAGAATCGGTATCGGTTGAAGAGATGGCTGCAAGAATTGAGTCAATTTCGTCCCTCTATCCGTATTTTGTGGTTGAAGATAACGGAATCGTTGTTGGTTATGCGTATGCCACCCAATGGAAGGCACGTTCGGCCTACCGTTTTTCAGCGGAAGTAACCATTTACCTCCATCACGAGTTAAAAGGAAAAGGCATTGGATCGGCCCTTTTTCGTGCATTAATAGACGAAATGCGAAAGACCGATCTGCATGTATTGGTCGGTGGAATTGCACAACCAAATGAAGCTAGTGTTGCGCTTCATGAAAAATTTGGTTTTAAAAAGATCGCGCAATTTGAAGAGATTGGCTTCAAATTCGGAAAATGGATCGATGTAGGGTATTGGGAATTAAAGTTGTAACTTGCACTTCTCAACAATTCCTATTAACATGAAAGCAATTCTAATAATTTCAATTCTTATTGCGATGTTGTTCGGTTTCTCGTGTAAGGAAGATGATTTTATCCACCGACAAGATAATGACACTATTTATTATACCGCTTTTGATTCTTTTGTAATGAAGCTTAATGATCAGCCTTACGAGTTTGATATCAACAAGGATAAAGATACCGATTTGTGGTTTAAAGTTTTTCAGGAGGAAGAGAATGTCAACGGTGTTCTATCCTACTATTTAAATTGTGAAGTTACTTCCCTTCAGGATTATATCAAACTTGCATGGGGCGCTCAGGGCAGCAGTTTCAAATACTATGTAGAAAATGGGAGCAAGGTAAGCAGTAGCAGGTTTCTTTTTGAGGATCGTGTGACAACTGCCGGCAATATCTGGGTAAAGAAGGATGGGGTATGGACTTTTGAAGAAAAACATGAAAGATACGTTGGTATTAAGTCAGAAGATGATGAAGGATCATGCTATGGTTGGATACACCTTTCTTTTACCGACAGCTCGATGGCCATAAAAGAAATTGCACTGAGCAAGATACCAAATCAACCGATCATTGCCGGGGCAAAACCAGAATAGCTTTGAGATGAATAATTACTTTTGACATGCTCTTTTGCTGTATTTTGCTCATAACAAAAGTTTTTTGTCAAAATAATTGGCAAATTATTTTTTGTCAAATGAAGATCCTTTAAATTTTGTCTCTTTCAAATATTCAGCGGCAATTTCAACCTCTTTGTACCATTCTTCGCCATACTTTCTGATCAACGGCTCTTTCAAAAACTGATAAAGCGGAAGCTTGTTTTTAGCTCCACATTCCCGTCCAGGTTTGCAAATTGCCAGTTCCTGATAGTTTACAGCATCAAAATCGCTGTATTCGGTTATCCTGATCGGGAAAAGATGGCACGAAACGGGTTTGCGAAAAGGAATTTCTCCGTTTAAAAAGGCTTTTTCAATGGCGCATTTGGTTATACCCTTCTCATCGATAAAAGTATATACACAATCCATTTTTTGGAATAATGGAGTAACCAAATCGCCGTCTTTATCAATAATTGAAGTCCCCTGAACGTCTACCTCCAGCTTATTTCTTTCCGGAAGATATTTCTCAAAATCAGGGTAATAAGTTTCGATCATCAACGCTTCCTCTTCAGTTAAAGGCGCACCTGAATCACCTTCAATACAGCACTCTCCCCTACAAGATGAAAGCTCGCACAAAAAATGGCTTTCAAAAATATCGAAACTAAGTATGGCTTTTCCTATCTGAATCATAAGACAAGGATAGTAAAAAGAGGAACAGATTCAAATATAATCTGAGTTTATCGTCAAAATATTTATGCATGGATGTTTGTATTTTACAATAAAAAACTAATTTCGGGGTCAGATAAAAAATCCAACGTTATGAGACAACCTGAAGTTATTAACCACAAAGGAAAAACTATTTTGTACCTCGATTTCACAAACATGAAAGACAAGGATGAGATCATGAAGCTAGAGAGTGATGGCGCTGCCTACATTCGTAAACAACCTCTCAATTCCATATTGACACTCACCAATATGGAAGGTATGTTCTTCAATAATGAGTTGAAGAAATTTTTTGAAGAGACAGCAAAAGGAAATGCTCCTTATGTAAAAACAGGGGCTGTAATAGGAATGACTGGTCTCATCTCCATTATGTACAATGCTTTTGTATCAGTAACCGGACGGAATATCAAATCGTTAAAAAACAAGCAGGAAGCTTTAGATTATTTGACAAAATAATCTAGCAAAAAAGCTGTTCAACAAGAGGCTGTCCAAAAAAGTGTCATTTCATTCGAATCGAAGATCGACGTAATCAAATGACACTTTTAAACAGCCTCATTTAATTAAAAAGAAGGTAAACTATTTAATCCAAATTGTCTTAATGTTGCAAAACTCTTTGATCCCGTAATCTGAGAGTTCACGTCCATATCCTGAGTTTTTAATCCCGCCAAAAGGTAGCCGTGGATCCGATTTGACCAATCCATTGATGAAGATGGCACCAGCTTCAATTTTGCGAGCCATTCTTTCTCCTCTTTTAATATCATTGGTCCATATTGCAGCACCCAAACCAAACAGACTGTCGTTGGCAACTCTGACGGCTTCGTCTTCATCTTTCACAACAATCACTGCGGCAACAGGACCGAAAGTTTCTTCACAGAAAACAGGCATTTCACGGGTCACATTCGTCAAGATGGTGGGGAGATAAAAACAACCGGTTGATTCGATATTCCCGCCAATAATGCATTTCGCTCCCATTTCTACTGATGTTTCTATTTGTTTGTGTACCTCTTCTACAAAATTCCTTTTCGACAATGGTGCTAAGGTTGTGGTATGATCAAGTGGATTTCCCGGCAGATATTTTTCCATTTCTGCTCTTATTTTCGAAAGGAACAATTCTTCAATTTCTTCAACCACAATAAACCTTTTAGCCGAGATGCAGGTCTGACCTGATGTGAGCATACGGCTTTTTACTCCCAAACGAACCGCTTCATCAAGATCGGCATCTGCTAAAACAATAAACGGATCGGAGCCGCCCAACTCAAGCACCGATTTCTTCAGATACTTCCCGGCAGTAGCAGCAACCTGGCTCCCGGCGAATTCACTTCCGGTCAGGGTTACAGCCCGCACATTTGGGTTGGCAATTACCTCTTCGACCTTTGATGCTCCGATGATTAACGACCTGAAAATATTTTCGGGGAATCCGGCTTCAACAAAAATATTCTCAATAGCCAGCGCACAACCCTGAACGTTCGAAGCGTGTTTCAATAATCCAGCGTTGCCAGCCATAAGAGCTGGGGCAGCAAAACGAAAAACCTGCCAGAACGGATAATTCCAGGGCATAACCGCCAACACCGGGCCAATTGGTTGAAACACGGCCATGCTTTTTTGTCCGTCAGTAATTATCGGCTCGTCAGCCAACATTGTTTCGGCGTGTTCGGCATAATAATCGCATACCCAGGCACATTTTTCAACCTCAGCTTCTGCCTCACCAATGAGTTTTCCCATTTCTAGGGTGATCAGTTCAGAAAGCTCTTTCTTTTTATCCCGTAAAACTGAAGCAGCTTTGTACATTAATTCTGAACGGTAAGCAAAGGAAGTCTCTTTCCAGCTTTGCCATGCATCAAAAGTTGAACCAATAATGGATAAAACCTCTTGTTCCGACATCTCCTGATATTCGGCAAGGAGTTGGTTGTTGTATGGATTGATAGATTGCATAGTAGTTAACGTTTATGACGTTCAAATGTAAAAAAAGAAAAGAGAAAATTTATGCCTGCATTTTTACGAGAAGTTGCCAAACATTTTACGAGATAAACTGAAACAAATTACGAGATAAAATTGAATTTAATGAAAATAAAATCATGTTTGTCAGTGATTTATTAATAAAGGCACGATTAAAAGATATTCATTCCCCAAACAATACTGAGATGTATTTGTTTGCGCAAAAATTTAAACCGTCGAAGGTGCTCATGGTTGGCGATGGAGGTTTTTCGGTTGGAGAGTTTCTTAAAATTGACCCGGTAAAATTGTTTGAATAGCATCCAACATAAAAGCCTGACTGCAATGCAATCAGGCTTTTATATGTTATCTGGAATAATTAAATCAGCACATTTCCGGTCATTTGTTCCGGAATATCAATCCCCATAATTGAAAGTAGTGTAGGCGCAACGTCGGCAAGTACACCATCTTTAATGGTTGCATTTTTGCGGTTGGTTACCCAAATACAAGGGACAGGGTTTAATGAATGTGCCGTATTTGGTGAACCGTCTTCGTTTATCGCGAAGTCGGCATTCCCGTGATCGGCAATAATCAACACATCGTAACCACCCTCTTTAGCCGCAGTCACAACATCTTTCACACATTCATCAACTGCCATAACAGCTTTGTAAATGGCTTCATAAACGCCTGTATGCCCAACCATATCGCCATTGGCAAAGTTGAGACAAACAAAGTCGGCAGTTTGATTTTTCAACTCGGGAACAATCGCATCGCGAACGTCGAATGCGCTCATCTCAGGTTGCAGGTCGTACGTGGGTACTTTCGGAGAAGGGCATAAAATCCTTTTTTCTCCGGGGAACTCTTTTTCACGTCCACCCGAAAAGAAAAAGGTCACATGCGCATATTTCTCGGTTTCGGCAATACGTATTTGTTTAAGCCCGGCATTTGAAACCACTTCGCCCATGGTGAGATTCACGTTATCTTTCATGAATATCACGTTGATCCCTTTAAAATCGGCTTTGTATTCGGTCATTGTATACCACTCGAGATTCTGTGTTTTCATGCCAAATTCCGGAAGGTCTTGTTGGGTAAGCGCGATAGTTGCCTGGCGCAGACGGTCGGTCCTAAAATTAAAACAAATAACAACATCACCACTTTTAAAGGTAGCCAGTGGTTTTCCTTTATCGTCGGTCATAACAATGGGGTTCATGAATTCATCGGTAATCCCGTTATTATACTCTTTTTGAATGGTTTCAAGCAGATTGGTGCTTTTTTCACCTTTCCCTTCAATCCACAGATCGTAGGCAAGTTTCATGCGATCCCAGTTTTTATCACGATCCATGCCATAATAGCGTCCTACAATGGAAGCAAATTTTGCATTCGTACCTTTAATGCCATCTAAATCGCTCTTAAGGAAATCATATCCAGAACGCGGATCGGTATCCCTGCCATCAGTCAATCCATGAATAAAGACTTTTTCCAATCCCATTTCGGTAGCAATCTGGCAAAGAGCGATCATTTGTGCACTCAATGCGTGAACCCCACCAGGACCTATCAATCCAATCAGATGAACCTGTTTGTTGTTCTCTTTCGCGTAGTTATATGCTTTTAAAATTTGTGGGTGTTGCCAAAGCGACTTATCTTTTATTGCACGTGTAATCCGAACCATATCCTGATACAAAACCCTGCCAGCTCCTAAATTAAGGTGCCCAACTTCTGAATTTCCCATTTGACCGTCGGGTAATCCAACAAATTCCCCACATGCCATCAATTTAGAATGGGGATATTCTTTCATTAATGAATCGATAAAAGGAGTAGGAGCAGAAGCTACAACATCCGATTTATCGCCTTTGCCCATGCCCCAGCCATCGAGTATCATCAATAGGGTTTTTTTGTTTTCAGTCATCTATTTTTTGTTTTTAATTTTAGAATTAATAAGTTTCGCAAAAATATGAGTTTTAATACAACAACAAAAGCCATTCAATTGATTTCAAAAAATGTTAATCAATACTTAAATCACAAATTAACTGGTTATTCTGAAATAGATTAAAAAAAAACGAATGAAATATTTCAACATTTTTTCTGAAGTTTGTGTATGTAATTAAAAGTTTTGTATTTTGCCCACATAAAACTGATGAAGCTTTAAGGCAAAATCCGGGGCAATTATCAGATTAATTTTATCAAGTTTTAATATATAGTAACCTTTTTAAAATTTCTAAAATGAGCAATGGTAAACCAAGAGTAATAAAAGATTACGACAAGTTACCTCTTGAACTCCAGGAACAGATCAAGCTGGAATATCCGTTTGGATTCAGTGATAACTTAATCCGTTTTACTAATAAAGATGGGCTTATTGTTAGTGCCTTGCCATTCGAAACCGAGGATAAATATTATATGGTCAGAATGACCGTTGGTGAAGCTATTAAGATTGTTGAGGATGACGACGATTTCGATGATGATGGAATCCTGAAGGACGGCATTAAAGAAGAATATGAAAACAAATATGCCGACGAGATTGAAGAAATTGACGAAGTTGTAGAAGAGGAAGACGATTTTGACGACGACTATGGTGATGACGACGACGATGATTCCGGTGATGGAGATGAAGATGAAGACGACAGCATAGATGATTGATCCCGATTTTTTCGGGATTTTTTTTATTCGCTTTTTTTAGGATTCAGAATTCCTCCATTTTTACAAACCACTGATAATTTTTGACCCATTACACAGAAGTAATTAATTGAATTTTAAGATGAAAGACGTTGAAAAATGGTCGTTACGTTATGCCTTCGTTAAAGGCTGGGTGTCTTTGTTTTTCCGGCTTACTTTCAAGAAATTTTCCATTAAGGGATTAGAAAATGTTCCGAAAAACAAACCAATTATTCTTGCTCCCAACCATCAAAATGCATTAACTGATGCATTGGCAATTGTTTTTTCCCTTCATGGACAACCTGTTTTTTTGTCAAGGGCCGACATTTTTAAAAACAAACTGGCAGCATACTTTCTGAATATTTTCAAATTAGTGCCTGTCTATCGTATCAGAGATGGAAAAGATTCGTTGTCAAATAATCAGGAGACCTTTGAAACAAGCATTAAAGTACTTGAAAACAACAAAATATTATGTCTTTTTCCTGAAGGCGCCCATATCGGAATGAAAAGTATGCTTCCGCATAAAAAGGCTGTTCCCAGAATAGCCTTTCTGGCTGGTGAAAAAACAAATTTCGAAATCGATCTTCAAGTAATACCTGTAGGTATCTATTATACCCACTACTACAATTTTAGAAGTGATTTGGTTGTTCAATACGGAAAGCCAATTCCGCTGAAAGAATATTTCGACATTTATCGTTCTGAAGGTGAATTAAAGGCGACACAAGTTCTGAAAGACAAGATTTATGACGAAGTTTCGCAACTTTGTGTCAATGTTCCCGATAAAGACGACTATCCGATTTATGAACAGGGATTTGAATTGTATCGTGAAAAAGTTTGCAAAAAATCAGGATTGAAACAAACCCCTGCCAATAAAGTAAAGGCCGAACAATCAATCATTTCAACATTGAAAAGCTACCTCGATGAACATCTATCAGAAAAGGAAGGTCTACTTCAGGCCGCATCTGCGTATAAACGGTTGAAAGAAAAGCTCTGTTTGTCTGATGAAACCCTGAACCGGGGTGAAATAAAAGGAGTTGAAGCTATTAAATCGCTTTTCATCTTCACAATTCTTCTGCCATTCTCAATTTTTGGCGCCATTCTTCATGGATGGTTATTTTATATCACACACTATTCAATTCGAAAAAACATAAAAGATCAACAATTTTACAGCAGTTTTTCTCTGGGGCTTAGTACGATTTCTTTTACCATTTGGTTTATTGTACTTTTTGTGATTTTCGCATTCGTTCTTAAAAACTGGTTGTTATCACTTTTGATAGTTTTTGTTACTATTCCTTGTGGTATAATTGCTTGGGAGATGTGTCAATTGATTTTGAAGATGTGCAATCGGTTTAAAATAAGTTCTTTGAATAAATCGGACAATATCGATTTCAAAGAATTGAAAGAAAATCGGGCAATCCTGATTTCCAAATTCAACGGAATTTTAAATTAAGACTGTGGGATTCATTACCCTTTTACTCATCGCGTTTAGCTTGTCGTTCGACTCTTTTGCAGTTTCGGTTTGTAGCGGTTTGTCGTTATGCAGGAAACACCTGCATTTTACCGATGCTTTAAAAATCAGCATGACCCTGGCAGTATTTCAGGGTGCAATGCCGGTTTTAGGATGGTTTCTCGGATCGACAATAAAGGAATATATTCAGCAAGCCGATCATTGGATCGCTTTTGGATTATTGACCTTCCTTGGTATCCGAATGATTATTGAAGGTCGTGTGCCGGTTAAGGACAAGAAGATTAAAAATCCAACCAGCTGGAGAGTACTTTTACCCATGTCGATAGCGACCAGTATTGATGCTCTCGCTGTTGGAATAAGCTTTTCATTCTTTTACGATAACATTCTCTTCCCTGCCCTGCTTATCGGTTTGGTTACACTGGGAGTTTCTCTTTCGGGAATTTACATGGGTAAAAAAGCCGGCAGCAAAATTGCCGGGAAAGCGGAAATTGCCGGGGGAATCATTTTAATCATCATCGGGTTAAAGATTCTTATTCAGCACTTGATTGGCTGACCATCGGTGTTGAAAATTTCAACAAAATAACATGAGAGAATTTATTTTCAGATTTTTCTATTGAAGAAAATACTTATTGAACCTTATTGTAAACGTTGATCCTTCACCTTGGGTTGTTTGAAAATCAAAATCGGCTCCCAATGCCCTGACGATCCCTTTCACGATAGTAAGCCCCAGGCCCGAGCCTCCATATCCACGTGTAAATGAGCCGTCTCCCTGTACAAAGGGTTCAAAAATCCTGATTTGATCTTTCTCAGCAATACCAATGCCAGTATCTGAAACGTATAATTCAAGGTATTCGTTTTCTAAAACCGCTCCAATTTCAATATGGCCCTCTGACGTAAACTTAAAGGCATTATCAATTAACCTGATCATCGCTTTTTTAAGATAAAATTCATCTGTATTGATCATCAGGGTTTTCTTATCAGCATGTTTTTGAATGACCTGGATATTTTTTTTCTGGTATTTCAATTCAACACCATTCATTTCATAGTAAATATTCTCCAAAAATGAATTCACCCTGAATGGCTTAATAACAGGATTAATTTGGTCGGTTTTCAACATTGAAGCATCAAAAATATCGTCGATTGTCGACAACAGGTACATGGTATTGCTTGCTATTAACTGCTGAAACTCTTTTTTACGCTCGGGCTGAACTCCTTCTTCAGTTATCATTTCAGTGAAACCTATAATTGAATTAAGTGGGGTCCTGATTTCGTGTGAAATATTGGCAAGGAATTCTGATTTCAATTGGTTACTCGACTCAACCAACTTCAACGATTCTCGTAGTTTTGATTCAATGATTTTTCGTTGCCCTACTTCAATATTCAGATTATTATTGAGATGCTGCAACTCACGTATGTTGATTTCGACTTCGTCCTTAAGGGTCTTATTAATTGAATCGAGTTTTATCATAGCCGACTGGGCATTGACCCTTATGGAACGGAAGGAAGAATAAAAAGGCAATACGAGGAAACAACCGATTAAAACCGTAAAAAAAGGTTCAGCGATGATGGTTTCACCCCTTAAAAAACACAACAAAATAAATTCAGAAATAATAAGAAGGAAATAAATTAACAACGTTTTAATTGGAGTTAAAACGGCAAAACAGATAACATAAAGTACAAAATAAAAAGTTAGCAGATTCAACATTGATTTGGTATCGAGGGCACAAATAGCTGTTGCCCAAAGAAGAGAAAATATTGGATAAAGGTCAAACCCTATTTTTTTTAATTTATGAATGGCCTTTGATTCTTTTTTTTGAGATAAAGCATAAAAAATGAGTACGAAACCAGAGCCAAAGAAAAATAAAGAATCGAACAGAAGGTAAAATATTCGCAAAGAGTCATCGAAAAAAAACACATCAAGGATGAGCATTATTAAAACGCCAACGAAAGAAACAATAGCAAACAAACCTAACCTGCTTTCATCAACCTTTCTTATTTGCTTATCTAAAAGAATCTGCTCATTATCAGACAAACGTATTTTTTGAAAACCAAAATTCTCTCTCACAAAATCCATACAAATGATATATTGAACTAATATATTGAAATTGAATCAATAATACAATAAATCATCACTCAAATATTGTGATCATTTTTTAGAATAATGGTATTCGTACAAGAAAAGCACCTAAAATGCTCATTCTTGGTTTATCAGCATCAACTTACTCAAGTATTTTCCAATAATATCGAATTCAATATTAACAACCGATCCGGGTTGAAAAGTATGAAAGTTGGTTACCTCGTACGTGAAGGGTATAATGGCAACCTGAAAACTGTTCATTCTTGAATTGACAACCGTTAAACTAACTCCATTCACTGTAACAGAGCCTTTTTCAACCGTCATATAACCTTGTTGCGCTTTGTCTTTGTCAAATTCGTATTCAAAAGTATAGTACCAGCTACCGTCGGCTTCTTCAACTTTCGCACAAGTTGCGGTTTGGTCAACATGCCCCTGCACAATATGTCCGTCGAGCCGGCCATTCATCATCATACTGCGTTCAAGGTTAACTTTGCTGCCAACTTCGAGTAATCCCAGGTTCGATTTTATAAGGGTTTCCTTAATGGCGGTTACCTTATAACTCTTTTTTGCTTTGTCTATTTCAACCACGGTTAAACACACCCCGTTGTGCGACAAACTTTGATCAATTTTCAACTCGTTGGCGAATGAACAAGTTAATGTAAAATGAACATTTTCCTGATCTTTCTCTATGGCAATCACTTTTCCCGATTCTTCAACAATTCCTGAAAACATATCTGCTGGTTTTAATTCAATGCGAAAATAAAAAAAGTTTAACTAGAATCAGTAAGGGAAAAATGGAAAGTTGTAATCCTGAAAGCTTCGCGGATTGGAAACCTTATTGCACGTATTTAAATGCATCTGGTTATACCCGTGGTTATTCATTTGTGTGATTATTGCCCGACAGCTTAAAGTTCTTTTATCATTTTAAAGTCTGTTCCCCCATCATCAACAATGTCGAACCCCATTCTGAGGTAAAAATTGGTAGCGCGGTTTCTTTTATCGACACTCAATGAGAGGGCTTTATAACCATTTCCTTTGGCAAGAATAAAAATTTGATTCATCATTTGAGTTCCAAACCCTCTATTTCGGAACTCTGCTTTCAGTGCCATCGATACCTCTGGTGTATCTTCGTCAATAAAGCCATACCCTTTATGATCTTCAGTGAACAACCTGCACCATATTGCGCCGATTGGTTCATTGTCTGATTGAATAATTAGTCCAAAATCGCTTCGGTCATCCCAATTCTCAATGTATTTGGCAATTTCAGGGAGATCAATGATGGTCGGAGGGAAGGGTTCTTCACCTTCCGGGACAAAGATTGCCTCGTATAACATCTCCCGAAGAAAGGGATAATCCTTTGTATTTATTGGTCTAAAGGTCACACTCATTTCAGTCTAAAATGAATTGTTTTTTATGTTTTTAACCGGGAAATACTCCAATTTATTCATCAAACGATTTGACAAATTTAAAATGAATTTGACAAAAAATGAAATTGAAAAATTCTTCCAAATCTGATTGAATCTACCAACTACCGAAACCCCGGAAGGGTGCCAAACCCTTTCGGGGTTAATTACAACCGAATACAATCACACGAAAACATTTTTATTCCTTGAACAGGGAATCTTCATTCCATTTTGCAGGATTATTTTTGATGTAATTGTAAATCCGATGAAAAGATTCTTCATCGCGGATGATATGATCCCAATACCGTTCCTGCCATTCAAAGTGAGGATCTGTTTTATGTGCATCCCTTGTCACCGCCGATTTATATGAACGTATAACTGATGCCAGCGATCCCCAACGCGGTGAAATATCCGACATCTGTTGTTTCAACAATTTTTGTTTATCCCGTTCTGTAGAGACGTTGCACCGCAACGTCTCATTATTCCGCAACGTCTTATTATTCTGCAACATCTCATTATTCCCCGACAATATTGTTCCTGATTCGAAGACGTTGCAGTGCAACGTCTCTACGGTGTGGGTTTTATCGATAATGATGATTCCATGTATATGGTTGGGCATGACAATAAACAGGTCCAATTTAACAAACGGAAAATGATTGGGAATATCTGCCCAAAAAGAATGTGCAATCTTCCCTGATCCTGATAATTCCATTTCACCGGCAACAATCTTTCCCAAAAAACATTCCCTCCCTTTGGTGCATATAGTAATAAAATAGGCCCCATCGTTTTCATAATCCCACCACGATGCCCGTGCCGACGGGATACGATATTGGTTTTGGAATTTGTCGGACATGATTAATGTTTTTTAACCGGGAAATATTCCAATTTCTTCATCAAACGATTCAACGAATTTATACCAATTGTATTTATATTTTAGTCCAAAGACAAAATATAAATTACAATGGTTAATGCCGATGCTACATGAATATAGTCCAATAAGACGAAGTCGCAATTGGACTATTATGAATGTGCAATCGGTATTAAAATGAATTTGACAAAAAATGAAATTGAACAATTTATTCAAATCAGATTGAATCTACCGACTACCGAAACCCCGAAAGGGTTTGGAACCCTTTCGGGGTTAACTTTCAACCGCAACACATTTCAAACCTTATCTAAGATTTACAACCTTCGCAGAACCATTGCACCCTGCCACAACTACCTTATTAACCTTATTCTGTGGAAGAAGAATAAGGTTTTATTTCGGAGTAATGCATTTGAGCTACGAAGGTTGAATGAAAGGATAAGGTTGAGAAAGAAATTAATTTAATTTTTCAGAGTCTATTAATAACTACCAAATGGCATGGAGCCCTACTAATGTTTTATATTAAACGTCCTCGATTTTTAATATATTTTGTTGATGTTTTTTCCAAATCAATCTAAATTTGTGTAGATGTTTCTTAACAATCGTATATTTTTTAGTCGTTTCTGCGCTTAAGTTATCCCAATCTTTAAAAACACATACCCAAACAACTCGGTGCTGTTCTATTTGTTTTTGGAGTTTTTTTGGAGTTTTTGCGATTGCATAAATGATAAATAAAATTTGAAATAAGAAGGTCGCTAAACCAAAAAATAAAGAAAAGGGATCTATTCCTGTTTTCGTTTTTGATTCATTTACAAAAAATGAAATCATGACAATCGTAACAAAAACTGGCATTATTATGTGTAGAAGGTATATTTTTGGATAAAACCCTATGTTATCATAAATACCCGGATATTGAATATTAATTTCTTCAACCTTCAACTTGTTTATTTTTAACCATTTTCGATGATGTCTTAACGAAGTTTCCCATCCATGAAATTCTATACTTTTATTATCCAGCATTAATTGAATATAGGCAATTATCCGGGCCATACTTTCCAAACGGTTTATCGTAAACCAAAAATTAAAAAGTAATAATCCATTAATTATTGCCGGCCAGTATGGGACAGAATTAGCTTCAAACTTGAAGAGGGCAGCTCCTATTGTAAATATCAACAATGGTCTCTCAAATACGTATTTTTTTCCATCCGACAATTCAGTACGTAATACATCATATTCTTGTTCTATTTTATATTTTGGTTCGCTCATGGAAATTTGAATTTAGTTTATTTCATTTTTTTCAGTTATTACCTCTGGAGTCATTTGCGAATTCGTTCCTGAATAATTGATTTCACTTGATAATTCAATTCCTAATGATCTAATTGTATTTTTAGTTGCAGCATCAATTGGTTGCAAACAAGCAATTGATAAGAATTTTCTTGCTCGGCTAAATGCAACATAACCCAATCTAAAATCATCATCTTCATCTATTATTTTGTCGAATGATAACCATTTTATTAATTGACTCTGGGTTTTGGCACAAACCAAAACAGAAGTAGCTTCAAGACCTTTTGCAGAATGAATTGTGGAATAATAATTAGTTGTTGTATTTGATTTTACTGTTTTTAAGTCAGATGTGGTTTTGGCAATTTGAATATTACCTCTTGTATCTTTTGCTAATTCAACATTGAATTCATCCTGAAACATTCTTCTAATTGTATTCTCACAATGGGTATCATCATTAAATGTCCTCTGCTTAATTGTTCTCAAAATATTTAGGCAAAATTTTCGATAAGCTAATTCTGTTGATGTTATTAATATTATCTCCGTTTTTTTCAATCCAATCATTCCACTAGTAAGTTGCATAACTTCTCCCAAATAACTGGAATTTTTTGAATTATCTTTAACAAGGCGATTCAAATTTGATTCATTGGCTATGCTTTCAAATAAACTCCATTCATCTGAAAGGAATAAATTTTTGCTTATTTCGGGTGCTTCATCTATAATTTGAAAGTGCTGCTTTATTGAATTATATTGCCCAATTATTTTTTTGATTTCTATTTCTTGAATAAAGCAAACTGGATGATCAACTTCAGCATTAACGCCTTTTGCCTCTTGTTGAAAGTCAGTGTTGAATCTTATTATAAATTGATTTATTAAGGAAACAATAGGTACTGAGCATCGATAATTATTTTTAATAAAAGTAGTTTTACCTTTTTGTTTTTCAAATAGTTCTAGCAGTGGTGTTTCAGTGAATTTCAATGGCCTTGGCTCGTTTTTAAGTTGACTTTGAGTATAAGCAAATCTGAATATTGATTGTAAAGGGTCACCAATGCAATAAAGTTTTGTGTTTCCTTGTTCGATGATTTTCTGGACTATTAAGTGTTGATAAACCCTTGAATCTTGATACTCATCAACAAAAATAAATTGCAGTCGATTCGCAACAGCTTTAATTACAGAATCATTATTGAGAAGTTCAAATGATTTCTCCAATATTTTATCATATGTGATAACACCTAATGAAAGTAAAGACTCAGCGTTTTTCGCTTCGATAGCTTTCCTTGCAAAAACATTTTTAATACCATCTAACCGTTTAGCAGCCTCAATATAATTCTTGTCAGTTGGGGCTAAGTTAAACAAATGAGCAAAGGGTTCAAAAATGAACTTGATAAGGAAACTATGAGTTGTGCCAATGAAAATATTCTGAGGGATAGAAATTTTATTTTCAATTCTTGATTTAATGTTTTCTGTCGCAGCATTAGTATATGTAATAACGGCACAAAAACGAGTAGGTGAGAGCATCTCCATACAATTGAGAATCTTGCCAACCATGTTATGTGTTTTACCTCCACCGGGACCGGCAATCACTAATTCTATTTCAGGATTGTTCTGCAAATTCTGAATTTTGAGGGTAAATAAAATCAAAACCGTTTTTGATATATTTAGGTATGTTGAATTGATTTGAACTGTCGTTAGAAATCAAAGTATCAAGCAAGTCAGTAGCAAAAGCAGCTTTGAAATCTGTAAGTTTTTTGCCATCTGCGTTTCTACTTTCAATCAATCTAAAATAATCATCCAGATTTATCTCAATTGTTGTTGCAATTTTCAATGCCAGTCCTAATTCAGGTCGTGTTCTTGTTATTGCCTCTAGCATCAAATCTTTTCCAATACCAGTCTTATTTTCATTAATTAAATCTTTTTCAAATGTGGATTCGCTACTAATTTCTACTCGAATTAAATTAGCATTTGGAGTTTGATAGGTAGTTTTTAAATCAGTTGCTCTTTCTTCAGTCTGAGTGTTTATATCACTGTCAGTTAAAGCAAGGCATTTAATAAAATATCCGTTTTGAACCAGCTTCAAAAAATGCTTAAATGCTACTCCATTTACATTTACGAGACTGCAACCAACTTCCTCTAATGTTTTATTTGTATGAAGTTCAAATAGTTTTGGAATTAATATCTGTTCCGAAATGCCTTCAATTAAAATAATTTTCCGAGCAAAAAACATTGTTGATTTTGTCGCATCTAAATACCTTTTCAAATATCGTTGGATTTCTTTTCCTTCTTTATTTATCTCCCCATTTTTGTTGGCAAAACCACTTAGAATGTAATGTGCTTTATTACATTTTTGAGTTTCGTCAAAAAATAATACCGCTGTATTTTCAAGGTCAAGCTTACTGGTGATATGAGTTGAATGAGAAGTAATAATCAACTGTAGGTTCTCACTTACCTCATTCTGAATATTATTTGCAAGGTGCTGTTGCAAATGAGGATGCAAATGTGATTCAGGTTCTTCAATTCCAACAAGACGAAAGAAAACTTTTGTGTTGTTGTTCGCACTGTTTGTTAAATGAGAAATGATTAGAGAGATGTACAACAAGTTGTTTCTTCCTAAACCATTGCGTTCAACATTAACAGGGTCATTGCCATAAATTAAACTTAATTTTTTAAGAAGTTCTGTTTCTTCAACTTTGGAAAAAAGAAACTCAACTTTATTATTGTCGTCAGAATCAAGAGAGATCTTTTTTAAGTAAGCTGAAATCTCTTCTTGAATCTTTATAAGTTCAGCATTCTCCTTTACTTTTTCATTTAGAACAGTCAACTGCTCTTTTAAATCCTCAAATTTATTATCGGGTCGGTTATTTAATACTTTGTAAAGTAATCTGTAATCATTGCTCGCAATCAATTCTATTTTAGAATCTCTCAATGCATCTAAGAATTCGAAACGCAACATTCTCAAAAAATAGTTATCTGCTCTTTTTGTTGAATCTAATCCACCGTAAATTGTATATTCATAATCTTTAATCGGAAAATCAACAGACATTTTCTTTCGCTTTAAAAAATTAGCTTCAGTTTCAGTGCCGTTACTTTCATCCTTCCGTTGAATTTTTTTAACCTTTTCTCTTTGTTCATCAACCCACTTTGTCAAATCCTTTCTCTTACTAAAAATATAAGTTAGTTTTGCCTGTTTCAGATCTTTGTCAATAAACCAATCGCCAACTATTGCTTCTTGGTCTGCATTGTTATTAAAATCTTCCATTATTACTTCAACCCTGACAGATGGAAATTTAATATCCTTTGAAGCAATTATGTCTTCAACAATATCTGTTTTCAATTTGTCTATTGCTGAGTAGTTTATGTCATCAATTTCTAATTGTCTTTTCTTATAAAAGGTTATTTCCTGACTAAAGATTAGACCTATAGCATTTAGGAGATTAGTTTTGCCAATATTGTTTTGACCAATGATTAGTGTAAACTTCTTTAGCTCCATCTCATAAGAGGTAAAGTTTCTATAATTCTCAATAATAAGTTTTCGAATAATCATTTATGCTTTTTATTAATTACTTGTTTCGACTATTATTCCTTTTTATCTTCTATTTACCTTTCCTTAATTTCTAAGCTTTCACACATGAAATTTCATTCCCAATGAATCCATAAATGGAGTCAAACATTTAGAATGCATAAATTATATAAAAATTTATTTATCATTAAAAAAGGATGTGATTTCAAACATCAGCAAGGGTTAATTATGGTTTATAAGGTTTATATCTCTCAAAACCAAAGCTAAATAAAATTTTATTCAAGCCCTATTCATTTACGGTGTATTTTGAAGTATTCTTTATAAAACCTGTTCTGCACCGTAGGTGTAAACTGTTTGTTGTAGAAAAGCACCCAAAAGCATAAGTCCTGTTGGGACGGTCTGTTTTACTTTCACAATCATTGCTGATCATATACAGGTCGCCCCTCCGGGGCTAACCAACGGTTGTGTTATGCGGAAGCTACAAACAGATTGCTCTTCCAGAGCGAACCCACCCAAAACCCTTCAATGATGGGAAAGGTTTGTACAAGGTTGTGAAGTAGTACCATTACAGAATTTACAACTTTTCTCATTTTTTATTGTTTATTCCTTGTTTTAATGGGGTTCCTGATTTCCGATGATTCCCAATTAGAGTGTATCCTTATAAAAACTGGGAGTTCGGGGATAAATTATGGTAGGATATGTTCCCCTTTAGGGGGTAGGGGTTATTTTTCCCCTCTTTTATCATTTATTACCATCGCGATGTAATTAATTTCGCCTTTTGAAAACTAATGGTGCAATTACACGACATGTTCATACTTCATAGCGTAACATCATGGTTTGAGATCTAAAACAAGATCAATTGATTTACATGAATCAGAACGCTATGAATCAAAAATTTATCAAAATGAAGAAAATAAAATTCGTTATCTTAATGACTGTGGTATTGTTCTCTGCCGCTTTAAACTCCGGCAGGGCCGAAGAAAAAGCAAAAGCCATCGACCGGGCCGATATGGACCTGAGTATTAATCCGGCTGCCGATTTCGACAATTATGCGAATGGAGGCTGGAAAGTAAACAACCCGCTACCTGCCGATAAAAGCCGCTTTGGCTCCTTCGACAAGTTGCGCGATACAGCTGAAAAACAGCTTCAAGCGCTGTTCTCAAAAGTGACTTCCGAGAAGCACGAACAGGGAACGGTGGGACAAAAAATTGCCGACATGTACAACATGGGAATGGACTCGGCAACCATCGAAAAACAGGGAGCAGCCCCGCTGAAACCTTATCTTGCCGAGATAGCTACCATAAAAACTGCCGATGATGTTCAGGCTAAATTGAACAAGTTTCAGGCTTCAGGAAACGGAACCCTGTTTGCCTTCTTCAGTTCGCCCGACAACGAGAACAGCAATTGGGTCATTGCCCAGCTTTATCAGGCTGGTCTTGGTCTTTCCGACCGTGATTACTATCTGAACGATGATTCCCGGTCGAAAGAGATACGCGACGAGTATGCGGTCCATGTTGGAAAAATGTTTAAACTGGCGGGGTTTGATGAAGCAACTGCATTAGCAAAAGCAGCAACGATCATGTCATTCGAAACCCGTCTGGCTAATGCTTCAATGACCCGCCTCGATATGCGTGATCCTGAAAAAACATACCACAAGATGGATCTTGCCGGTTTAACACAACTCTCACCCGGATACGACTGGAACAAATTCTTTGCGGCTGTGGGTTTACCAAATCAGAAAGAGATTAATGTGGCCATGCCCGAATTCTTTAAAGAAATTGGGAAGATGATGGGTGATGTTCCTGTCAGCGACTGGAAAGTTTATCTCGAATGGAACGTGATCAACTCAGCAGCTTCCTATCTTTCATCAGATTTCGTAAACCAGAATTTCAATTTCTATGGCAAGGTGATGCAGGGACAAGAAAAAATCCGCGATCGATGGAAAAGGGTACAGGGTACGGTAAGCGGGTCGCTGAGTGAAGCAATTGGCCAGTTGTATGTGGCTGAATATTTTCCACCTGAAGCCAAGGACCGCATGGTTAAACTGGTTGAAAATCTTCGTATTTCATTGGGGCAACGCATCGATCAACTGGCATGGATGAGCGATGATACCAAATCGAAAGCACATGAAAAGTTGGCTGCTATCAACGTAAAAATTGGTTACCCCGACAAATGGAGAGATTATTCCGGTTTGGAGATTAAAAAAGACAGCTACCTCGATAACGTTTTGCGTGCATGGAAATTTGAATTTGACTACGATCGCGATAAAATCAACAAACCCGTTGACCGCCTTGAATGGTTAATGCCTCCTCAGATGGTAAATGCTTATTATCATCCGTTGATGAATGAAATTGTTTTTCCGGCAGCCATTCTGCAACCTCCTTTCTTTTATCTCGATGCTGATGATGCTGTCAACTATGGCGCCATTGGTGTTGTGATAGGCCATGAAATCACTCATGGGTTCGACGATCAGGGACGGAAATATGATAAGGACGGAAATATGAACGACTGGTGGACCGAAGATGATGGAAAACGTTTTGATGAGAGGGCAAAAGTTCTCTCTGACCAGTACGATGCCTTTGTTGTACTCGACACCATCCATGCCAACGGGAAACTTTCGCTGGGTGAAAACATAGCCGATTTGGGAGGATTAAACATTGCTTACCAGGCATATAAAATGGCCAGCAAAGAAACAGAAACGATTAATGGGTTCACACCCGACCAACGTTTCTACCTTGCTTATGCCCACCTGTGGGCCAGTAATGTACGCGAAAAGGAGATCCTCAGGTTAACCACAGAAGACGTTCATTCGCTGGGACGTTTCAGAGTGTTGGGACCACTGCGTAACCTGCCAAATTTCCACAAAGCATTCAACATCAAAGAAGGCGATTACATGTTCCTTTCTGATAGTGAACGGGCGGTGATTTGGTAGGAGACCGAAGACCGAAGATGATGGCAGGTATCTGATCTGTCAATTCAGTCTTTCAGTCTTTCAGTTTCTCAGTCTTTCAGTTTTTCAGTTTTTCAGTCTTTTATCCTTCATGAGAATTGATCATCTGAAAATAAGATACGGGATTTTGTACTACACTGAATCCCGTATCTTTTTAATTAAGCCAGCTTTATCATGATTTTAGGTTAATTCTTTTAGTGAAAAAATAAGAATTGCTAAAATCCTTTACCATTTAAAGTGCTTAATCTATTTTTGAGCTGATTATTTCAGTCAATCAAAATCAATCTTTTTTCAACATCCTAATCAACCTTGCTTTCATGCAAAAAAAGAAATTCTTATTCATCCTGATTTTAGGGATCATTTCTACAATGAACCTTTCCGCTCAAACATCCGGTGAAGAAACTATTTCACCCTCTGAGAAG
>Ga0209373_10000987_pt1 | contig 37823 bp, 26 predicted proteins | sample Higcelweek5metaG_FD_187173 | JGI IMG/M metagenome (GOLD analysis project Ga0209373, IMG submission 187173) | Freshwater pond sediment microbial communities from the University of Edinburgh, under environmental carbon perturbations - High... | ecosystem: Environmental > Aquatic > Freshwater >... | reverse complement strand
TCAGTTACCTGCTTCAGCGTTAGTTTACGTTTTTTTAAAATATCAGTCCGGATGCCTGCTCCCACATTTGCGGTGCCATCGGGCAGGGGAAACACCCACAGGTAACCCGGCAGAAACTCTTTGAGAAAATAGAAATCGACAAAATTGCCCTCATGCACACCGGTCACGTTTGCATAATACTGACGGATACCGGTAGCCTGATGTTTATTCTCTTTTTGGTGAGGAATTACTGATCGCGCCAGCTTACTGCCGGCTCCGGTTGCAATCACACAGATATCTGAAGTGAAAAGCTGATTGCCGGTACTGGTCATAAATACCTGATCACCGGAATGATCAATGTGATCAATGGTTACTCCCTGAATTACCTCGATCAGGGGATTTTCCTGAGCTGCCTCCATCAGTATCTGATCAAAATCGATGCGGCGGATCAGGTGTCCAGGAGGATCGTCAGGGAATTTTGCATTCCGGTAAGGAAGTGCGAAGGATTTCATGTTCGGGGCAAAGAACCGGACCCCGTACGAAGGCAACTGTGCGGGCAGGGACTGAAGTTTGCTGAGCAATGCGGGATCGATGCGGCGAAGCATCGTGACCACCCAGCCACTTAGCCCGTCGCCGCATATTTTGTCGCGGGGGAAGGTTTCCTTGTCAAGGATGGTTGACCGGATCCCTTTCTTGGCAAGAAACAGCGCTGTTGACAGTCCCGCCGGACCGGCACCGATTATCGCAACTTCTGACCGCTGACTGTTTAGTACTCCTTCCATGCTTTAATGGAAATATCCTCCATATCAAGCTTGCAGAAGGCGTTAATGAATGCCGTAGCGAGGCGCGCATTCGTGATCAGAGGCACATTAAAGTCGATGGCATTCCGGCGAATGGTGTAATCATTTTTCAATTCACCCTGCGAGAGGTTCTTGGGAATATTGACAACCAGGTCAATCAACCCGCCACGGATATATTCGGTGACGTTCGGAACCTTTTTATCATCCGGCCAGTGCAGTACCGTTGCAGGAATTCCGTTTCCGCGAAGGAACTCTTCGGTTCCCGGAGTGGCAAATATCTGATATCCGTGATTGTCGAGCAGATGGCAGGTTTCAAGAAGATAAACCTTGTCCTTGATCGGTCCGGTCGACAGAAGAACGCTCTTTTTCGGTATCGTATAGCCAACTGAAAGCATGGATTTCAGAACGGCGTCATAAAAATCTTCGCCGATACAACCAACTTCACCGGTCGATGACATGTCAACACCCAGAATCGGATCGGCACACTGCAGCCTCGAGAATGAGAACTGAGAGGCTTTAACCCCGATATAATCCAGATCGAAAATTGATTTTTTGGGTTTTTCAACCTGAATGCCCAGCATTAATTTCGTAGCTAACTCGATCAGGTTGGTTTTCAATACTTTCGATACAAATGGCAGCGAACGTGAAGCTCTCAGGTTACATTCAATTACTTTGATGTCATTGTCCTTTGCCAGGAACTGAATGTTGAATGGCCCGGTAATATTGAGCTCTTTGGCAATCTGTTTGGTAATTTTCTTGATTCTCCTGACGGTTTCGAAATAGAGTTTTTGCGGAGGAAATACCATGGTGGCATCTCCGGAGTGAACGCCGGCAAATTCGACGTGTTCACTGATGGCATAAGCGAAGAGTTCGCCTTTGCTCGCTACAGCATCGATCTCGATTTCTTTGGCCTGCTCGATGAAATCGGTGACTACAACAGGGTGCTGTTTAGATACCCTGACGGCCAGTTTCAGATAATTGTCGAGCTCTTCTTTGTTGGATACCACGTTCATGGCAGCACCCGACAAAACGTATGAAGGCCTGATGAGAACAGGGAATCCGATACGATCCGTGAAAGTGTGGATATCATCTATACTGGTTAGTTCCTGCCATTCGGGCTGGTCGATTTCCAGGGTATCCATCATCATCGAAAACTTGTGGCGGTCTTCGGCCCGGTCGATCGACACCGGTGAAGTTCCGATGATCGGTACCGATTGTTCGTGCAACCGGAGAGCCAGGTTGTTCGGTATCTGTCCGCCCATCGAAACCACCACTCCGAGCGGTTGTTCAAGATCCAGAATATCCATTACCCGTTCGAACGACAACTCATCGAAATAGAGCCTGTCACTCATATCATAATCCGTCGACACCGTTTCGGGGTTGTAATTGATCATGATTCCCCGGTATCCTTGCTTTCTGATGGTCTGAAGTCCGTTTACGCTACACCAGTCGAACTCAACCGAACTTCCGATGCGGTAGGCTCCGGATCCAAGAACAATGACCGATTCCTTATCGTGCTGAAATATAACATCGTGTGCTACAGCGGAATAGGTCAGGTACAGATAGTTTGTCTGGGCGGGATATTCAGCTGCCAGGGTATCGATCTGACGGACAAAAGGAACGATTCCTGCCTCTTTTCTGAACTTCCTGACTTTCAGCATATCTTCCTCGATACGGTCCGATGGGCTTTTCAGAATGAGCCGGGTGATCTGGAAGTCGGAGAAGCCTCTGACTTTTGCTTCCCGGATCAGGCTGATATCGGTGGTTTCCAGAGAGTCTCCTGCTTCGAGCATGGATTTCATCCGGATAATATTTTGCAATTTATCGAGGAACCACTTGTCAATGCCGGTCAGTTCATGGATTTTTTCAACGCTCATGCCGCTTTCAAGGGCCTGGGCAATAACAAAAATCCGTACATCTGTTGGTGTTTGGAGCTCCTTTTTCAGATTGGCAAACTGCAGATCGTGGTTGCCGACGAAGCCGTGCATGCCCTGACCGATCATCCGGAGGCCTTTCTGGATTGCTTCTTCAAAGTTCCGGCCGATAGCCATCACTTCGCCGACACTTTTCATGCTCGATCCGATCTCATGTGATACATCGGCAAATTTATCGAGATCCCAGCGCGGGATTTTCACAACGATATAATCGAGAGCCGGCTCAAAACAAGCTGTCGTGGTGAGAGTGACACTGTTTTTCAGTTCATGAAGTCCGTATCCGAGTCCCAGTTTGGCAGCTACAAAAGCCAGCGGATATCCCGTGGCCTTTGATGCCAGAGCGGAAGAGCGGCTTAGTCTTGCATTCACTTCGATGACCCGGTAATCTTCGGAATCAGGATCGAGGGCATATTGAACATTGCATTCACCGACGATTTTGATGTGCCGGATGATTTTGATGGCAAGTGCCCTGAGCTTATGGTATTCCGTATTAGTCAGCGTTTGTGAGGGAGCAACAACGATACTTTCGCCGGTATGGATTCCCAGGGGATCGAAATTCTCCATGTTGCAAACCGTTATGCAATTATCGAACCGGTCGCGAACTACTTCATATTCAACTTCTTTCCATCCTTTGAGCGATTTCTCCACCAGAATCTGCGGGGCCATGGTGAGTGCCTTGGAGGCCAGCTTTTCCAGTTCGACACGGTTGTCGCAAAATCCGCTGCCCAATCCTCCGAGTGCATAAGCCGAGCGGATGATTACCGGATATCCGAGTTGGTCCGCTGCAACATAAGCATCTTCGAGCGTGTTAACGGCGTGGCTTTGAATGGTTTTAACCCCGATTTCGTCGAGTCGCTCCACAAAAAGCTCGCGGTCCTCCGTATCGATAATCGCTTTTACCTGGGTACCGAGTACTTCTACTCCATATTTCTCAAGTACTCCGGATTTATGAAGGGCTACACCGCAGTTCAGAGCGGTCTGGCCCCCGAAAGCGAGCAGAATTCCTTCGGGCCGTTCCTTACTGATGACTTTTTCAACAAAGTAAGGGGTAACCGGCAAGAAATAAATCTGATCTGCAATCCCTTCGGATGTTTGTACCGTGGCAATATTCGGATTAACCAGAATGGTATAAATGCCTTCTTCCCTTAAAGCTTTTAATGCTTGCGATCCCGAATAATCAAATTCGCCTGCTTCGCCTATTTTCAGGGCTCCTGAACCGAGAACCAGGACTTTACTGTAAGTTTTTGCGCTTTTGTCAGTCATGGTTCAATTTTTATAATTAACGATTTTTTCGATGAATTCGTCGAACAAAAATTCCGTATCCGTAGGTCCGCTGCTGGCTTCGGGATGGAACTGCGATGAGAAGAACGGCTTGGTTTTATGCCGAATGCCTTCATTGGTCTGGTCGTTGAGATTCCTGAACAGCGGTTCCCATCCTTCGGGCAGGGTAGAGTCGTCCAGTGCAAAACCGTGATTCTGCGAAGTGATATAGGCTTTGTTGGTGCCCACCTGAAGGACCGGTTGGTTATGGCTGCGATGGCCATATTTCAGTTTGTAGGTATCCCCGCCGGCGGCGAGGCCCATCAGCTGATTTCCCAGGCATATTCCGAAAACCGGTTTGTCCTCGGCCAGGGCTTTCTTGATATTATTGATGGTGATCTGGCACTGCTTTGGATCTCCGGGCCCGTTCGAGATGAAAAGGCCGTCGTATTCCAGAGATTCGATGTTCGTATCCCAGGGAACCCGGATGACCTCAGTGTCTCTTTTTAAGAAACACCTGATAATGTTGTTTTTGACTCCGCAGTCGATCAGCAGGATTTTGTGTTTTCCGTTTCCGTAACGGATGATTTCCTTGGTACTGACCTGATCAACCAGATTGATGAGGTTGGGGTTGATAAACGGAATATCTTCCTGATAAATGATCTTGCCCAGCATGGCGCCCTCTTCCCTCAGATGTTTGGTCAGCGTGCGGGTGTCGATGCCGAAAACACCGGGGATGTTGAATTCTTTCAACCAGCTTGCCAGGCTCTGATCTGCATTCCAGTGGCTATACTCGAATGAATAGTCTGAAACGATGAGTCCGCTGATGTGGATACTATCGGATTCAAAAAATTTCAGCATATTATTTTCGCGCTGTTTGCCGGGGACTCCGTAATTACCGATCAGCGGGTAGGTAAGTACCATGATTTGTCCCTGGTAAGAAGCATCGGTCATGCTTTCGGGATAACCGGTCATGGCGGTATTGAAGACCACTTCGCCGGCAATCGGAACTTCAGCGCCGAATGACCAGCCGTTCCATTCAGTGCCGTCTTCGAGTACGAGTTTAACCGGTTTGCTTGCCGGATGAATACTATTTGCTTGGATCATTAGATTGAATTTCGTCAGAATACCATGTTTTAGCTTTCTCTCTCAGGTTGTAATTGGAACTCATGGTTTCGCCATAAGCTCCGGTTGATCGGATGGCAATCAGATCGCCGCGCTGTGTTTCCGGTAAATATACTGCTTTACCAAAACAATCCGATGATTCGCAGATCGGTCCAACGACATCATATAACTTGCCATCTGCTGAGGAAGTTATGTTCTGGATCAGATGAAAAGCCTGATAAAGTGCGGGTCTGATAAGTTCTGTCATCCCGGCATCCAGAATGGCGAAGTGGGTTTTTAAGCCTTCCTTAATATATAATACTCTGGATATCAGGCTTCCCGAATGTGCTACCAGTGCTCTGCCAGGCTCAAAATGAACTTCCTGACCGGGTTGCAGATCGAGATGGTGTTTGAATATTTCAAAATAGGCTTTAAAATCAGGGCCGTTGCCGTCGGGATCTGAATAATTGACTCCCAGGCCACCGCCGACATTGATGCTTTTGGCAATCATCATTTGGCCGGCAAACCAGGATTGTATTTCGTTGATCCGGATGCATAAACCCTTGAAAACATCGTAATTGGTTATCTGTGAGCCGATATGGAAATGCAGCCCGACAAATTCAATGTTGCGGGCCGTAGTCAGAAATCTAACCACCTGCTCACGGTCCCAGGGATTGATCCCGAATTTATTTTCCTCGACTCCGGTGGTTATGTAGTGGTGCGTGTGTGCATCCACATTCGGATTGATACGAAGCGCCACACGGGCTTTTACCCCTTTGCGGGCAGCGATTTCATTGATCACTTCGAGCTCCTGAACCGATTCTGAATTGAAACACGAAATTCCGTGATCCAGTCCAAGTTCAATTTCCCAGTCGGCTTTCCCGACTCCGGCAAAAACGATGTCGGCCGGACTGAATCCGGTTTCCAGCGCCCGGCGGACTTCATATCCGCTCACACAGTCGGCCCCGAAGCCCCGCGCACTGATCCTATTTAAAATGGGAATATTGGCGTTTGCTTTCAGTGCATAATGGATATGGTAGCCATATTGGGCTGATAGCGTGGCCACCTCATCGAGCGTTCGGTCGAGACTGTTGAGATCGTAATAGTAAAATGGTGTTTCAAGCTGCTGAAACCGTTCAATCGGGAATTTAGTTTTCATCGGGCTTGAAAAGATAGTTACTCAGGGAGTTAAGTGCTTCGATCTTATCGGAACTCTTGATTAATAATGAGATGTTGTTGTTGCTTGATCCGTAGGAGATCATTCTGATCGGGATGTTTCGGAGGGCCTCAAGTGCCTGAACAGCCATTCCTTTGCTTTCTCCGATCATATCGCCCACCACACAGATGATGGTCTGATCGTGAACAACTTCAACTGTACCGTAATTTTCGAGGTCGCTAATGATATCGGCGAGGTGGTCCGTTTGATCGATGGTCATCGAAACGGATACTTCGGAGGTGGCGATCATATCGATGGAGGTTCGATGGCTTTCGAAGATCTCAAAGACTTTTCGTAAAAAGCCAAAAGCCAGCAGCATACGATCAGATTTGATCCTGATGGCAACGATTCCGTCTTTGGCGGCAACTGCCTTGATTCCGGATCCGGTGGTTTCGCCGGTGATCAGTGTTCCCGGAGAATCCGGCTCCATAGTGTTTTTCAACCTGACCGGAATGTTCTTTTCCTGGGCGGGTTGCACACTGGTTGGATGAAGAATTTTTGCCCCGAAATAGGCAAGTTCAGCGGCTTCATTAAAGGAGAGGTGATCGATGCGACTGGTGCCTTTCACATATCGGGGATCGTTATTGTGAAACCCGTCAATATCGGTCCATATCTGAATTTCCTCTGCCCCGATGGCAGCACCGATAATGGAGGCCGTATAATCCGACCCGCCGCGTTTCAGGTTGTCAATTTCACCGAAAGCATTCCGGCAAATGAATCCCTGCGTAATAAACAACTTTGTTCCGGGGTATTGGCTGATCTCCCGTTTCAGATTTTCGCTGATGTAGAACTTGTCGGGCTCCTGATCTTTGTCGATTCGCATGAAATTTAATGCAGGCAATAATACGCACCCGATACCTTTTTCCTGGAGGTGGTAAACCATCAAAGCGGTGGAAATCAGCTCTCCCTTGGCCAGCACGGTTTTTTCTTCGTACTGCGTGAAAATATCCTGATTGAACTCATCGAGATTGTCAAAATGCGTATCAATCAGATGCTTGCCTTTCGACTTATACTCTTCGGTCGTGAAGAGTTCTTCAACTACCTGATCATATTTTGCACGTATCGATTCCAGGAAAATCTTTGCCTGGTCCTGATTTTTTGTGTATAAATATTCAGCGTATTTTACCAGGTCGTTGGTGGTGCCGGACATAGCCGACAGGACAACAATTTTTGGGGTGGAATCTGATATTAACCGACCTACTTCCCCGATTCGCCGGGGGTTTCCAACCGAGGTGCCCCCGAATTTCATGACTCTCATTTTGGCCATTGTTTTATATTTTGATGGGAATCAGCTGTGAACAGCGCAAAACCGGGGCACAAAGATAGCTAAAAAACTTAAATTTGCCTTCTGGATTATATTGAACCATGCGGAAAAGACTTTTACGATTTGCATTATTTTTCCTGATAGTAGTGCCGGCGGGTATCTTAAGTGCGTGCCACCGGGAGGGGAAAGTGGAGGAAGTGACTACGTATCAGAGTGAGACATTAAAGGTAGTGCCTGATGATGCGGTGTGGATTATTGAATCACGGTCAGTACCCGATTTACTGAAGACGTTGGCGCAGGCAGATCCGCTTTTCCCCTCGCTTCAGCAGATTGGGATCATCAATCCTCATTTGCAGGCTTTTAAGAAGATCGACAGTCTGATCATGGGGAATTCGCGCTTTAAGGATCTGGGGAAATATCCGGCGGTGGTATCGCTTCACCAGACAGGTAAAAACCAGTATCAGTTCCTGATCATCCTGGAGAACCAGGGAGCAGCAGGCGCTTCCACGGCAGGCGAACTGTTTGCGCAATTATGCGGGCGATCCGGGCAGTGGTCGCAAAGAACCTATAACGACCAGCAGATTAACCGTATCACTTTTGGAGTGGATGCACTGATTCCGGGATTATCAGTTTCGGGAAACAGTAAATACCTGGTAATGAGCCCTTCCCCAATATTGATTGAAAATGCGGTCAGGCAGATGAATCAGGAGCGGGGGCTTTATACGGGCAGGGCATTTGAAAAGCTGTCGCATACTGCAGGCAAAACGGCCCTGGCCAATATTTATGTCAATCTGAAAGCATTGCCGGCCTGGTTGAGCGATGGCATGAATCCGAAGCTCAAGCGTAAAATGGAGGCGTTTACCCGTTATGGAGACTGGGCCTCGCTCGATATATCCATCAGGAATGATGCGCTTTGGCTGACCGGTTTTGCACTGGAGGGCGATACGCTGAATTCTTATCTGAATATTTTCAAAAATCAGGCCCCCGGAAAGATGGAAGCTGAAATGTTTCTTCCTTCGACTACCGCTGCCTATTTTTCGGTGAGTGTAGCGAATCAGCCGCTCTATCTGAAGCATTTATCGGATTTTCTTGGCGGAGGTGAAGGGGGCCGCAAAAGGCAGAAAGCCATTGAAAAGGCGAACCCGCTATCGGGAGGCAATGTGGTAAATGCCTGGAGTGAGCTGGAATTTAAAGAGTTGACTATTGGTTTTCTGTGCGGAGTGGCAAACGATTCGGTCAGGCCCATCGCCCTGATCAATGTAAAGAACGGGGAAGAGGCTTACAAAAAACTTCATAACAGTCAGATTTCACCGATGAAAAAGGTGCGGATCGACAGTCAGCATGAATATGCAATCAATCAAATGCCGTTTGAAAACCTTCCGGAAATTCTGGGCGGAAGCTTTTTTTCTCCGGTTGCCGGGAAATATTTCACCCTGATCGGCAATGTTATCGTATTGACCGATGACATGCTGACTTTGGAAGAGGTTTTGCATAAATATTCATTAAACAAGACGCTGGTTAATGATGCGATTTACCTTTCACTGGCTGGTAAAATCTCGGTTCGGTCAAATGTGACTTTTTTCGCCATTCCATACCGGGCCAAGCCTTTGTTGCAACGGATTTTGAATCCTAAAACGGCTGAAACCTTTTTCACCAATGAACAGTTCCTGATCAAGACAGGTGCCGTCGGGCTTCAGTTTCAATCCTCGAATGGAATGTTGCTGCATAATCTGTTTGCTTCATTTGCAAAGCTTGATTATACGAAACCGCAAACGATCTGGGAATCAAAGCTTGACGCGCGGGTTTTCACCGAACCGGCCATCGTCATCAATCATATCACTAAGGATAAGGAGATTATTCTTCAGGATGAACTCGATAACCTGTATCTGATGAATTCATCGGGCCGGGTGGTCTGGAAAAAGCAAATCGGTGAGCGGATTAATTCGCGGATCTTCCAGATCGACTTACTGAAAAACGGGCGGTTACAATATGTATTCTCTACCAGGAGTTCCATTCACATGTTGGACAGGAACGGGGAGTATCTGAAAAAATACCCGATGAAACTTCCGGCTTCGGCAACCTGCGGGATGGCTCTGATCGATTTTGATTCGAATAAAGATTACCGGTTCATGATTGCCTGTGCCGATCACAAAGTGTACTCGTTCGATAAAATGGCCAATACGATCAAAGGCTGGAAAATTATATCGACTTCAGGCCCGGTTACCCGCCCGGTTCAGTGTTTTAAAATCCAGGACAAAGATTACCTGGTTTTCAACGATCCTGTTAAGGTATATATCGTTGATCGAAAAGGTGCTGTTCGTGTGGACCCGGGAACTGACTTTGCCGTTTCATCGAACGGGACTGTCATTTTTGATCCGGTTGTATCCGGAAAAGGGCCGCGCTTTATCCTGACCGACGTTGACGGCAATGTTTGCTCAATCATGCTGGATGGCACTGTTGAATCGCGAAAATTCGGGGATTTCAGTCCCGATCACTATTTTACGATGCTGGATTCAAACCGCGACGGCCAGAATGAGTATGTCTTTATCGACCGGAATAAGATGGATGTCTTTAACCTGTCGGGCGAAAAGGTACTGACACGTAAGCTTGACGGGGCATTGACGGGTTCGCCCGGCTTGTACATGATGTCGGATAAACACAAGAGAATAGGATTAACGATTCCTTCGAAAAATCAGATATTGCTTTTTAACGGAGACGGAACCCCCTACAGCGGATTTCCTTTGTATGGAATGACCCCATTCACAATGGGCTCTCTTGAAAATACCGCCTCCTATCAAAATTTGCTTGTCGGCAGTGACGAAGCCTATCTGTATAACTATGCAATAAAATAGTCTGTGATGAAAGTATTTCTTGTATTAATATTGATCTACCTGATAATAAGACTTTTCCGTAATTTTACCGCCATGTCATTCAGCTCCCGGTCGGTTCAGAATGATGATATTCAGCAACCTCAGCCACCACCCAAACCAACCAAGATTATTGAAAAGGATGAGGGGGAGTATGTGGATTTTGAGGAAATGAAGGAGAAGTGACAAGTGACGAGTGACGCTTAACCCGTTACGAGTGACGCGTTACGCGTAACGAGATAAAGAGTGGCTATTAAAAACGAAATTAAAGTATGAAAGAGGTGCTTAATTTTCTCCAGCTTCTTGAGCAGAACAACAACCGTGAATGGTTTAATGCTCATAAGGCAGATTACCTGCATGCCCGGGAGCAGTTTGAACAACTTGCAGGCCGGGTGATTGCCGGTTTGGGGCAGGTTGATCCTTATATAAAGGGGTTGAAGCCATCGGATACGTTATACCGGATATACCGGGATACCCGGTTTGCCCATGACAAAACTCCATACAAGAATAACATCGGATCGCACCTGTCACGGGGAGGAAAGTCGAGTGGAAATGAGGGATATTACATAAACATTCAACCTGGAAACAGCTTCATATCCGGGGGAATATATATGGCGGCCCCGGATAAGTTGAAGGCCATTCGCAAAGAGATTTATCTTTTCCCTGAAGACTTCAGGGAACTGATTGAAGCTCCTTCGTTTGTGAAAAATTTTACTTTTTTTCAGGACGACAAGTTAAAGCGGCCTCCGGTGGGCTATCCGGCAGATTTTCCGCTTATTGATTACCTCAAGTACAAACATTTTTGCCCCTGGATTCCGATGCCTGATGAGTGGCTGGACTATCCTGACCTGTCGGAACGAATTGTTGAAATGTTTACGCTGATGAAACCATTCAATGATTTCATCCATCGGGCAATAGAAGATTTGTAAAATTGTAATACGGCAATGAGTGAAAACATTGATCAAGTTTGTGAAATTCCTGTTTTCCATGCCATTTATGGGCATGCTGGTTGTAATTCTGGCTTGCTGCATGGCTTTGGCCACTTTTATTGAGAGCAGGTACGGAACAACAGCTGCCAATGCATTTATCTATCATTCGTGGTGGTTTGAGCTGATCATTATGCTGGTTTTCATCAATATACTGGCTAATATAGTCAGGTTGAAGCTGTACAATTTGAAGCGTTTACCCATTTTTCTTTTTCACATAGCTTTTCTGATTATCATAACTGGTGCCGCTCTAACGCGTTTTGCAGGTACCGAGGGGATCATGCATATCCGGGAGGGGGCGACGACAGCTGACTATATCAGTACGGATACCTATTTCTATATCAAGGCAGAAAACCGGTGGGGAACGGCTGAAAAATATCAGAAAGTGTTCATTTCCCAAGCCAGCAGGAAGCAGGTGAATCTGTCGTTTCGCCTGGGTGACGACAATATCCGGATAAAAAGTCTGGAGTATGTCAGCGGTGAGTCGATGAATATGGGTGGGCAACAGGCTGGCTCCGGTGTACATCCGGATATCATGCAGCTGCAGGTTACTGTTAATCATGGTTCTGAGAAAGTGGTGATCAGGGGGATTCAAAAGAGCCGATTCATGGATAATCCATTTGAAGCCGGAGGGATCAAATTTATGGCCGGCTTTGGTTCACGATTGATGCATTTACCTTTTAATCTGACGTTGGATGATTTTCGACTGGAAAAATATCCCGGATCTATGAGCCCGTCATCGTTTGCGAGTGAAGTCACACTCAGTGACCCATCAGGCTACCATCGGCCCTACCGGATATTTATGAATAATACCTTGAAATACAAGGGATACCGGTTTTATCAATCTTCATACGACACTGATGAGCTGGGCACGGTATTATCGGTTAACCATGACTCGCTGGGCACGGGTGTTACCTATGCCGGATATTTTCTGATGATGATTTTCATCGTACTGTCGATGTTTGCACCTGACAGCAGGTTCAGGAAGCTGCTCCGCGAAAGCCGGAAACCGGTTTTAGGGGCTGGATTGCTGCTGTTTATGCTTCTTCCGGGATTGGCGGCAGAGGCCCGGGATTTTCCGGTTCCTCCTGATGTTAACGAAGCCAAGGCATTTGGCAGGATGTGGGTTCAGGGAAACGAAGGGCGAATAAAACCGGTCAGCACACTTTCCTCTGAAATGTCGCGTAAACTTTTCGGAAAAAATAAGATCGGGGGCATGCTGCCCGAGCAGTTCTGGCTAAGCCTGATGATTGAACCTCAGGAATGGTCGAAGTTGAAGATTATTGAGATACGGGATCGGGAGATTGCCCGATTATTCAGGATTTCGGGAGGGAAGGGGGCGTACAACGATTTCTTCAGGCAGGGGGAATACCTGATGTCGGATCTGGTGCAGGAGGCGTTACAGAAACAGCCCAATCAGCGCAATGGTTTTGATAAATCGGTTATCAAACTGGATGAAACGCTCAATATTTTTTATCTGGGAATGAACGGGCAGCTGCTGCAGATCTTTCCGGATGCAACCCATGCCGGAGCCAAATGGATGATTCCCGGGAGAGCTATAACCGGCAATCCGGTTGATTCACTGATGGTGGCAGATGCTTTCGGCCATTATCTCAGGGCAGTGGGAGACCGGAATTTCAGTGAGGCCAGGACTTTGCGTGAAGAGATCTCGAAATATCAGAAAAAGCAGGGTGGCGCGCTGATACCATCGGAAAACAAGGCAAAACTCGAAGTTTTCTATAACCGTGCCCTGATTTTTGAGCGGCTGGCTATTATGTATGCCATGATTGGTTTGTTGTTCCTGATTATTCAGATGATCTCGCTGTTCAAACCTACAGGATGGCATAAACAGGCCGGCTGGATTTTTGCGGGACTGCTGTGCGCTGCCTGGATTATCCATACGGTAGGCCTGGGATTGCGCTGGTATCTTTCAGGTCATGCTCCGATGAGTAACGGCTATGAATCGATGATTTTTGTTGCCTGGGGCACACTGCTGGCCGGATTTCTGATGCTCAGGCGGTCGCAGCTCCCGTTGGCGCTGACCGCAGTGCTGGCAGCCCTGTCATTGCTGGTAGCGCATCTGAGCTGGATGAGTCCGGAAATTACCCCACTGGTACCGGTACTGAAATCCGTTTGGCTGACGATCCATGTTGCCGTGATTATGACCAGTTACTCTTTTCTAGGGCTCGGTGCTCTTATCGGGCTGATCACTATGGTGTTATATATTTCGAAAACCAGGAGCAACTATCTGACGGTTGGCGGGCATATTGCTCACCTGACGAGAATCAATAAAATTGTGCTGATTGTCGGAATCTATCTGATCACTATCGGATGTTTTCTGGGCGCGATCTGGGCCAATCAATCATGGGGGCGTTACTGGGGTTGGGACCCGAAAGAGACCTGGTGCCTGATAACCATCCTGGTATACAGTTTTGTGACACACATGCACCACATGAAGGATTTCAACAATGATTTTGCATTCAACCTGGGCTCCCTGATGGCATTCGGATCTGTGCTGATGACCTATTTCGGGGTCAACTATTTCCTGGGAGGCATGCATTCTTACGCTGGAGGCGATATGCCCACGATCCCGGTGATGGCTTATGTCGGACTGATCGTTCTGGTCGTACTGGTTTATGTGGCTTACTTCAATGAGCTGAGGTATCAGCGCAGAGACGGATAATTACCCGTCCCTGCTTACCTTCAGCTATTCTTTTACGCATCGTACGCTAAATCCATAAGACCTCGACAAATTCAGTTTGAAGTAGTTTGCCTGATCTTTCTGGAAAGATATCGCAAAGGCATTATCGCCTGATGATTTCGTAGATGTCCAGAAGTTCGCAACCTGGTTCAGCATTTCAGAGCTTCCGCCTGTTGATCGTTGACCTGCCAGGAGTAACCTGAAATCGCTGTCGCCTCCGACTACGAGATGTCCTTTTGCTAACAATTCGCCATAGGAATCAATCAGCTTGGTCCATTCCGTAAGTGTTGGTATGTGCCAGCCCGATGGGCATAAACCTTGTGCCTTTTCTGATGTGGAACCGTTCATCACAGTGGTCCAGGTATAAAGTCCGCCATAAATATCACAGTTGGTGCTCCTGGCGCTGTAGCAAAATTTTCCACTGCTGGCTTCATTCAGGTTTTCTGACATCCACCATTGGGTACCAATTTTAACGGTGCCGTAATAGATGCCTTTTGTTTTATCCAGAATCAGACCGGTTTCGTTGGTGCCGGCAGAAACATATACGTTCAGGCTGGTGGAATCGGTTAATCCGCCTGAATCCATCACCTGCATACTGACTTTAAAAGTTCCGGGAGTGCCAAACAGGTGATAAGCTGTTTTTGTTTTGTTGTATTCAGTATCCCAATTGCCATCGCTGTCGAAGTCCCAGCGCACCTTCATCAGGTCGGCCCAATCTTCATTGTCAGTAGTTTGATCTGCATCGAAATAGAAATTGGTTGTCAGGTTACCATATTCGCATCCGGTAAAGAAAGCTGCAGCCGGCTTACGGTTGGAATGTGCTATGTAAATCACAACGGATGCCTGGTTAATTAATCCCCATTGATCCTTGATCTCAAGCACGACGGTATTGTTTCCTTCGGTGTCGAAAGTATGGTTGACAATCGGATTAGAAAGATATTCGGTGTCAAAAGTATCATCGTCTTCGAAATCCCAACGATACAGGAATGTATTTTCGGCATGGTCAGGGTCATAGCTTGAAGAAGCGTCAAGTGCAACAAGATCAGAAGTGGTTGGGTTCTCAGGTGTGTAGGTAAACCGGGGTATCAGATTTGGGTTGCTGGTTGATACAGTGACTGATTTCATCAAATTTGCCGTAAGTCCTTTAGGATCAGCAACTTCGACGGTGGTATTGTAAAAACCTGGTGCACTGAACATGTGTGTCAATACAGGCTGATCTGAATACTCCGTGTCATAAACTCCGTTGCCATCCCAATCCCAGCGGAATTTCAGTGTATTGAGACTGTCCTCGTCATCTTTTGTTTGTCCGGCATCGAATACAAATTCTACCCTCAGGTTACCGCTGGCAGGAGAGATAGTAAAGGAGGGCTGCGGAGCGCTGTACCCACGGGCAACCTCAACCGGTAGCTCAATGGTGTCGCTCAAACCGGCTTCATTACGGATCTCCATGCGTGGGTTGTAGCTGCCAGGCTTGTAGTAGCGGTGGGTAAATGATCTGGATCTTGAAAAACCGGTATCCCAGATCTCATCACGGTCCCAATCCCAGCGGATGAATAGCAGGGTGTCGCCTGCAGAGGTAGCTTTAGATGCACTGGCATCAAACTGGAAAGTCGTTGTGGTGAGTCCACTGGATGGTGACAGTTTAAAGGAAGCTATCGGGGCTGTGCTGGTCACCTCATCTTTATCGCATTGAATAAGTACTGCCAATGCCAGAACCAGGAGAGCGATATATCTGATTTGTGTGATCTTCATGCTTATTTCGTAAATTGAGGTATAACGTGCGTGGTTTTGTCTTGCTTCACTTCAGCGGTACCGATGGCCCATTTCATACCGTAAGTACCTCCCGGAAAACTGGCTGCCGTGCAGGAATCTCCTTCAGCAATACAGATGATACCTGCCTGGTAGTAATAAGTACCGGGGGCCAGGTTAAATGTGTAAGTCATCTGGCTGTTATAAACATTAGCCATTTGAAGGAACTTACCTTTATACAGTGATTCGGCATCTTTGGCTACGCTGAGATCGGCCCGTAAAACCCGGTATGGAGGGAGAATGGAGGTGGGAACACGGAACTCTATCTCAAGGGTGCCGACGACCTTTGCAGGATCATCGCCGCCGGTATCGACAGGAATAACTTCAGGGTCGCATGAAACGAGGAAAACCAAGCCTGCGAGTATTGATAAAATGGAAAATCTTTTCATGTTTGGTAAGTCTTAATAACTGTTTGTGCTGTCCCTGTCATTGTTATGGTCCAGGAAACCAAGGTTTTTGGTATATTGCCCGTAGGCTATACTGTCGATGGTAACCGGCGACAGTATCAGGTCGGGTATGTTTACCCTTGATTCTGTTGCGAAAAGGCCTAATCCGTTGGTAATATTGTTGTAAACGGGTTTTTCCATCAGCGCCCCTTCGGTTGGGGAAGTTGACTGGATGTAGTATGACATCTCAATGCTGCCGCTGACAATATAGAAATCCAGCCCGATGGCTTGTCTGACAACACCATCCGCCACTGCCAGATTTTCGTCTAAAATGTGCATAAACCTGGCCCCGCTGATACTCGAACTCAGATAGTCGGAACCTGCATTCTGGCTGGCGAGCGCCTGTGGCCAATCGATATATTTGGTTTTCGTTACGCCCCCGGCAGTCTCTTTGTATTTGAACCTGACGGCAACCTGATAAACTCCGGCATTGGTAACCGGCTCCCACTGGCAGATGTAATTGCTACCGTCATAAAGACTGATCTTCCGCTGTTTTAGTGGTAATGGATTTAAAACTTTTAATTCACCCAATGTGGTTGCTTCAGAGTACAGAACCTTCTCTTTACTACCCAGATAGATGTATAAGCGGTACACTGAATTCGGGTGGATCGGCATCTTAGCCCGGTAAAGAATGTTCTTTTGACTCGGAAAAAATCCGGAATCCTTCGGAATCTCGGTAGTGGGATAAAAGCGGTTGGTTTCAACGACCTGCCCCCCTGACAAACGCTCTATATTAACGACTATCTCCCCCGAAAAGTAAACACTGTCCTGATCCGGCGGAGTTTCCTCAGCTTTGGAATCGACGAGGTAGGTTTTCTGTAATCGTACATATTGGAATGAATCGGCAGAATTCAAAACGCAATATACGATCGGAACGTTCTGATTTTCAGAGTTAATATCGATGTCGGTGGTGCAGGATGAAACAAGCCCCGCCATGAGCACGGCGAAGAGCAGGCGATGCCACGTTGTTCTTTTATTTATAGTCATATAGAATACCAAAAGGTAATAATCCAATAAAAATACATGCCCGGGGGATTAATGGGCGCGTAAAAGTACGATTCATACATTGATAAACAAATGATGGACCCTTAATAAGCACTAATTTTCACATTTTTTAAGACTTCAATTGCGGGCTTGGGTTTAATCGAACACCTCGAATCAGGAGTCCGGATGTGTTGTCTTCATCGATGAAAGGATTCCCTTGCCGGCTGAAGCAATGAGATACAGTAAAACCAGGCAGAAAATAATGGAGGCCCCCGAAGGAATATTCGCGGCATACGAAAAGATCAATCCGAGCAACGACCCGAGAAAGCCGACCCCGATGGATAAAAACATGATCTTTTTGAGATTATTGGAAAAGAGCAGGGCAATGTTTTGCGGGATAGTCAGCAGCGACAATACCAGTATGATTCCGGCTACCCGGATATATACAACGGCGGTAAGTGCTACGAGTCCGGCCAGCAGATATTTGAAAAGGCTTACCGGTACGCGGCTGGTTCGTGCAAACTCTTCATCAAAAGTCAGATACTGAATGAGCCTGAAAAAGGGAACAAACAGCGCCAGCACCAGTACCATCAGGATGCTCATGATCAGGATATCACCTGTTGAAACACTCAGGATATTGCCAAAAAGATAGCTCATCAGGTTGGGGGCATATCCCGGTGCCAGAGAGATGAAGATGATTCCGATAGCCATACCGAACGACCACATCATTGCAATCACTGAATCTTCACGGATTTTTCGGAAGCGAGAAAGATATTCAACACCGATGCCTGAAGCTACCCCAAACAGCGCTGCGCCGATCAGCGGATTGATGCCCAGGAAAAACCCCAGGCCGAGTCCGCCGAAGGAAGCATGCGTAATCCCACCTGTAATGAAAACCATCCGGCGGGTAACCACATAAGTGCCGATTATCCCGGCGGTGATGCTGCTCAGCAGGGAAGCCGCCAAGGCAAAACGGATGAATTCGTAATGGAAAAATTCGGGTATCATGAGTGATGGGTGGGTAATACACGATGAGGTACATGACCGTGGGTTATCAGGTCGATCGGGCAATTATACGATTCGAGAATCTCCTTGGTGATCTGGTTGCTGGGGTGATAGTGCAGGTGACGGTTTACGCAGGCAATGGTCCGTACCGATGATACGATCTGGCCGACATCATGACTGACCAGTAAAATCGATGTTTCCAGGCTGATGCGATCGAGCAGGTTGTACAATTCCTGTTCAAAACGGTTATCTACATAGGTGACCGGTTCATCGAGAATCAGCAGTTGCGGATTTGAGATCAGTGCACGGCCGATAAATACCCGCTGCATCTGTCCGCCCGATAGTTCACCGATACTTCGGTTAGCAAAATCTGCCATACCCACTTTCTCAAGCACCTCCATGGCGACCTTCCTGTCTTCTTTGGTTACCCGCGTGGTAATGCCGTGCAGCTTCAACAGACCGCTCAGCACCACTTCGAGAACGGATATCGGAAAGCGGTTGTCGAAATTATGCGTCTGGGGAAGGTATCCTATATTAACGTTTTTGTTGATCATCACTTGGCCTTTCCAGGGTTTGATCAGCCCCATGATGATCCTGATGATGGTGGATTTGCCGCCGCCATTCGGACCGATCATGCCGATGAAATCACCCTCCCGGATGGCCAGGTTGACGTCCTCGATTACCGGTTCATCATTGTAACCGAAAGTGACAGATTTTAATTCGACTAGGTTCACTTTGCAAAAATCATAAATAAAACTAAGAATATCGTGACGCGTAATTCGTGACGCGTAACGGGCGAGCGCAGCTCGCCCCTAGCGGCGGTCCATTTCCGAAATTTTGGTGGCGAGCTGTTCCATTTCGGCAAACCAATCGGGCGACATGGGATCAATCACGATAATGACGGCACCGATTTCGCGTGAGAGGGCCTGGGCATTCTCCTGATCGTATTCTTTCTGAATAAATATCGTGTTGATTTTTTCTGTTGCTGCAATATCAACCAGCTCCTTGAAATGGGAGGCTGTCGGCTCTTTGCCACCGTTCTCCATCGAGTGTTGGATCATCTGATAATCCCGGGCAAAATAGGCGAGAGCGGGATGGAAAATCAGAAAACTCCGGTGAGTAAGTCCGCTGAACCGGGTACTCATGGTGGCAGCCAGACTGTCGATCCGGGTATTCAGTTTTCGCAGATTAGCTTCAACCATCCGGCGACACGAAGGATCGGCTTTGATGAGCCCGGATGCCATGTTATCAGCAATCTTCAGGGCTTCGGTGAGCGACATCCAGTAGTGGGGATCGACTCCCTCATGTGAATGTTCGCCGGGTTTCGCTTCATGGGCATGCTCTCCCTCGCTTCCTTCCGAAGTGATCAGGTTAATGCCGGCAGAAAGATCGATCACTGGCAGACCGGGGTAATTTGACTTCATCCGGGGAACCCATGCCTGTTCAAATCCAAGGTGCCCGTTGATAAACAGCGCTTTTGATTTTTCAAGTTCCTGCAACTGTCGCGGATTGGGGTCGTAGTTGTGATGACTTACCCCGGGAGGTACCATAACATTGACGCGGAAATGATCTCCGGCCAGCTGTTCGGCAAAATACTGCAAGGGCAAAATGGTTACCGTTACAACCGGCTTATTATCTTCTGCCTGCTTTGTTTTGCATCCGGTTACGAATAATATCGGAATAAACAGAAATACAAGGAGTTTCTTCATCATTGATTAAAAGGAAGGAATTTTTGAATGGTTTGAAGATTGATGTCGTTCACTGAATTGCTACCCTCAGGGGTGTACATGATTTCGATTTTATCCCGATAGGCTTCCTGAATTTTATAGCGGACCATCTTCATCGTGGAATTAATCATGTGGTTTTGTTCGGTAAATGGCTCTGTGACAATCTGAAAGGTTGACGGAATCCATTTTTCAGGGAATTGGTTGCGATATTCGTCGGTATTCTTGAATTTATAAAAATCCTGCTTGATGGCCTTGAGTAAAACCTCACCATCGGCTATCTTGTTCTTTTCGACATATTTTGCAATCTTACCTGCATCCAGAGTGATTATAGCGCTGGTGTACTTTTTCATATCATTATAAACCATTGCCTGCAAAATTAGTTCAGAAGAGTTCTGAATAGCCTCTTCAATTCCTTCGGGTGAATATTTTTCGCCGTCGGCTGCTATCAGGAGGGCCTTGCCCCGACCGACGACAACCAGAAAGTTGTCTTCATCATAATAGGCCAGATCGCCGGTGTAGAGCCATCCATTCTTGTTGGTTTTGGCCGTGGATTCGGGGTTTTTATAATATCCTTTCATCACGTTATTGCCGCGTACAATCATTTCACCTCTTTCGCCGACAATGCATTCGGAGCCGTCGGGTCTGATAATTTTACATTCCACATTGGGGATCACCCGTCCCGATGAGCCGAGTTTGTGTACTACCGGAGTATTGGCCGAAATGATCGGTGTGGCCTCGCTCAGTCCGTATCCCTGATAAACCGGCACTCCGATGGCGTAAAAGAAAACCTGCTGCCGGATATCCAGCAAAGCGCCGCCCCCAACCAGAAAGCGAATGCTGTTTCCGAAAATTAGTCGTAGTTTCTTAAATATCAGTGCATTGGCAATTCCAAAAGGAATGCCGTATACCATTCTGGTGAAAAACCCAGCCTTTTTATAACCGTTTCTATTGATTTTGATGCCGGCATTGAGTCCGGCGTTGAATATCCAGTTGATGACTTTTCCTTTAGCAGCTACGCCGTCCTTCATTTTCGACATGAAGTTGCCCGACAGGGCCGGAACGGTGAGCACAAAATGGGGGTTGCACTCCAGCATGTTGACCGGGATATTTTTCACTGTTTGGATACCGCCGCCCCTGGCATCCACGAAATAGAGGCTGAGTCCCTTGAGCAGTGCAGCATAGATGCCTACCGTATGGGCAAATGAGTGGTCGAGGGGCAGAATGATGTATAGCCGGTCACCCTCGGTGAGGTCGAAATAGTTCATCGCATCAGTGCTGTTAGCATAAAAGTTCAGCTGGGTAAGCATGATGCCTTTTGGATCGCCCGTGGTGCCTGAAGTGTACGATATGGTCACGACGTCGTCTTCTTCGATGTTCTCTTCAATCTTATCCAGATGGGATTCGGTTTCTTCGAAGATGAATTTGCCGTTTTGAAGGATATCGTTGTACAGGACAATGTCTTTCTGCGGATTGATCCCGAACTCCTCGCAATCTTTTTCGATGAGCCGGATGTCGTCGTCGAGGAAAATGATTTTTTTAGTGAATTGCAGCTGGGTCCATATGGAAGCAACTTTCTCGAACGTATTTTTCGATACGATAATGGCTTTGGATTCCGAATGGTTGAGGCGGAACAGAACCTCGTCGGGCATCAGTTTGATCGACAGGGGAACCGTAGTGCCGCCGGCGAATAGAATTCCGTATTCGCCAGATAACCAACGGTTGCGGCCTTCGGCCAGGATAGCAACTTTATTACCTTTTTCGAGACCTAATTCATAAAGTCCTGCAGCTAAAAATCTTGCTTCATGCAGCATCTCGGGATAGGTTAATCCAATCCATCCATCATCACCCTTTTGGTTGGTATAGGCTGTTTTCGGATACTTCTCAGCGCTGGTGCGAAGCATTTGGAGGACAGTTCTTTTCATGGCTTTCAGGTATTTAGATTTAGCGGAGCGAATATACACATATCCCGGAAAACAAAAACGGAGGCAGAAAGGGAGACCGGAGAACGGAGAACGGAGACAGGAGACAGGGGGGGCGGGTGTTGTGGTTGTTGTAATTGTTGTAATTGTTGTGGTTGTTGTAGTTGTTGTGGTTGTTACGAAATTCCTCATGGAGCGTTGTCACCCCCGCGACGGCGGGGGCCCCGTCCCTAACCGCGGAGGCCCTTGGGAGCGCCCCCTCGCATACCGCGGAGGCTTTTGGTAGCGTTCTCCGGTATAACGCGGAGCAATGCAAGGGCGCTTTTTGGCGAACTCGGAGTGGTGCGACGAGATCCCGGCCTTCGCCGGGATGACAGGTGCTTTGAGGGAAGGACCGCACTAATTCCCCTCAGCGCGTTGTCACCCCGACGAAAGTCGGGGCCCATTGGAGTGTTGTCACCCCCGCGAAAGCGGGGGCGGGGTCTCGTCCCTAACCGCGAAGGCTTTTGGGAGCGTGCACCCCTAACCCATGCCCTCTTTCGTAACGTCAATACCCATTTTGCGTCTAACCTGAGAATAAATTCTACCGATGAAAAAGCTTTTGGTTCTGGCAGTGGTCTCGTTTAGTGCGCTGATGTATTTGTCACAAAGTACAGTCGTACAGTCAATTGGAGATGAACTGATCTTTCCGGATGTAAACCGGAAATTTGTGGTTGTCAATGCTGCTCCTTCGGGTCAGCAGAAAGTGCGTGGTACTGAATTAGCGCCAACAGATTCGCTGGCTGCTCTGGTCGTACAGGAAATCTCCATGCCATTCAACTGGCAGATGGTCAGAATGAGCCAGTGTGCGCGGAATCTGATCAAAAACAATGAGGGTCCCAACATGCTCTATCTGTCGAAAAATGAGGGCGGATTTCCGCGGACGGGCATCTGGCTGACTGATTTGAATGGAAAGGAAAAACACTGCCCGGATCTGGCATTTGTTGATCTGGTACTCGATAAAAAGAGAATCGATCAGGGCGATATGTCGATCTATACCCATGAGCTGGGCCATGTGATGATGGGTTTAATCCTGGGCCAAAGGATGGAAAAAATGGATCTGGGGCATACTTCAAAACAACACGTCAGTATGGGTGTGACGGATTATCTGACGGCTTTCAGCGAGGGGTGGGGGATTCATTTTCAGCGGTTGGCGTACGACCAGACGGAAAAATACCGGAAATCATTCGAGAACTCAATGACCCCTGAACGTGCCCTGAACCTGGCATGGCACTCGGGAATGGACCAGTATATGCGCATCACCTCAGTGAAAGATAACGGTTACATCTATGAGAAGTTCACCCAATGCGGTCCGGCCACCGAATCGCTGGATCAGGAACAGAAAATATTGCTCGGGCATACCAGTCCGGCTTTTGACCATACCCGTGTGAAAAATGCTCAGCAGATGCTCTCCTGCGAAGGCGTATTGGCAACCATTTTCTATCAGGTAAATTCTGATCAGAAACTCGCCGGCAATTATCTGAATTCCGAATTCTACACTCCGTTACTGATTACTCCGGTTCCTGTCGGAACAACTCCGCAACAGATCTTTTCGCCATTGGAGAATATGATGCTCAAAAATATTTGGATCTGGTACAGAATGAGAGACATGGAGATCACCGGCAGCCCTCTGATGGTGTGGCTTGAATTGTGGTGCAATGAATTTCCTGATGATCGTGATCAGATTTTGAAGATTTTCATCCGGATAACCAATGGAGTTACCGTGACGCCGGAGTTGACTCAGATTGTTGCCCGGATGAATTATTCAGGTCAGGTTGGAGATATGAAAGAGTTCCAGAGCCTGGCCGGAAAGTATCGTGAATCGATCATGAAAATAATCGGGGAGTGTAAATCTGACCTGAGCAAATTGAATACAAATGTGGGTCCGGAGCTGTGGGTCACTTCAAAAACGGTTCAAATCCGTCAGTCACTCTGGCGTTCCGAGCCAAAAAATCTGCTCTCGGTTAACCTGAATACAGCCAGTTTGCCTGAAATGGAGGCTTTCATGGACAAAGATAAAGCAGTTGAATTTATCCGGATGCGGGAAGAATCAGGATATTTTATTTCGATGGAGCAGATTAAACAACTTGGATTTTTGTTTGTTAAATAGTTGTGTGTTTTGACATAAAGAGCAATTAGTCTTATATTAGTTGTAATTTTGATTCCTGGAATCAGGTTATGCCTGATTTACTGGAGATTTTGAAAAAAAGTTAATAAACCAATAACCCTATGAAAACCCTTAAAGTCTTAATCCTGAGCACTCTGGTATGTTTTCTTGCTTTACCGGACCTGAATGCTCAAAAAAATTTCTCACCCGGAGTCGGGATCGCCGTTAAGGCCTCGACAAACGGTCTTGGCGTTGATGCTATCTACGGCTTTTATGAAAACATGGATGTCCGATTGGGATTCGAGAAGCTTGGTTTCAACAAAGATTTTACATTTGACCAGGATGATGTTACCTATGATGCAACTGCTGCCGTTAAAGCGGGTAGCGTTTCATTGCTGTTTGACTATCAAATAGCACGCAGCTTTTTCGTTACGGCCGGTGCCGGCTGGAACCTGTTTAATGTGGATGTTGACGGCGAAGCTACCAGCTCTTTGCAATTCGGTGATGTGGAGATCACTCCTGACAAGATCGGAAAATTCTGTTTTGTGGCCGATCCGTCTCTGAAAGTATCACCGTATCTGGGAATCGGCTTTGGCCGGACCCTGGGATCGTTCAAGAATCTTGCCTGTGCATTTGAAATCGGCGGTTTTTATCAGGGATCAACTGACCTGACTATTACTGCTGACGGGCTTCTGTCGCCAACGGCCAATCCGGATCAGAAACAGGCAGAAAAACTGGAAAAACAAATCAGCCAGTATAGTATCTATCCGGTTCTTAAGTTTTCGGTTTCCTATAAAATACTCAATTTCTGACCTCTAATATTAACATTGTAAATTTGTATCATCATGAAATCCAAAATATTAAAACCGATTCTTTCTCTGGCAGGCCTTGCCCTTCTGATGTTCAGCATCACCGGGTGTAAAGGACTTTTCGACAATCCGCTGAAGGATAAGGATACCGGTGAAAACATTACGGCACTGCTGATCGACCGGAATTTTATCACACTGAAAATCAATATTCGCCTCGAGGACATGAGCGGAAACACCGTTACTCAGGAGAATGTTCAAATCCGGTTCCTGGGTGAGGATTCCACCAGTTTCATCACATTTGCAGGTGAACGGCAGGCTACCTTTATCACCAATTCAGGATTCATTGAAGTAGGGTGCGACCCTAACCGGTTGGTGAATGCTCAGCATCCTCTTGAATTTACCATAGTAGCAATAGGTGTAAATCATGTTTCCATGCCTCAGTTTGTAAGTTATACTGCTGATGGAGTGAAAAACATTACGATCAGCATGATTCAGATAGGTGTTGGTAAATCGATGAATACCGGAGCCTTTAGCGAACCATTCGATATGACTTTTGGTGGGGTTTTGAGCTCATCTCAGCTCGCTTTTCTTACCAATGCCAGTAACAGCACTCCAACGGGAACTGATTATCAGTATGTTAATATGTACCTGACGCGACAGGCAGGAACGTTGGTTTGTGATAACTTGTCTGATAATCTGATCTACGCCGATTATGGTGCTTATTACCTGAATCCGTTGACCGGACGTTTTTTGCTTCCTGATTCGCTTCCTCTGAAAAATACCGGAACCAGACTGACCGGCACCGATTACGTGTATTCAGCTATTCTGAGAACTGGCCTGTCGAAGTGCGAAAGCGGACTTACGATCAATGTTGACCGGACCGGTGGAGGTGACGGTACCGGAGTTTTCGATTATCTGATTACTTTCTCTGATGGGACTACCAAATCCGGGCAGATTACCTGTACCTTCCCATCGACCAGTCTGGTTGAACAGATCTATTACCCGACTTCAAATTCTGCTGTTACGGTTACCCTTTCAGGTGATGCTCAGTTTGATATGTCAGCTCCGGTGAGCCTTTCTACTGCATGTGGTGGCATTGCTACATTTGTTGCAACACCGAAAAGCAATCTGAAAGTTTACCGGTTGGTTACCCAATACAGTTGCCCGCAGTCAGATATCGGAATCGGGCTTTCGATTGTGGGTGAATTCAGGAAAACCGGAACCACCGGTGACTGGACTTCCTTTGAGTTTATCGAAGGGGTATGCGAATTGCAGTTGGAAATGAATGCTGATTATGATTTCAGGGTTAACATCGATGGTGAGTACCACAGCTTTAGTCTTCCGACTAATCCCTCCGAGGTTGAAGACGCTTTGACAAATCAGCAAAGTGCAGATTATCAGTTAATAAGTCTCGTTATTACTCCGACTACCACCAAGATTACCATTGAAGCATCCGTGGAGTTCAGTCAGGGAGTATGCGATATCCTTAACTAGCAGGTTGACCGCTTACCGATAAAAAATCAAGGCTGCTTCCGTTACCCGAAAGGGTGGAAGCAGCCTTAATTTTAAGGTATTCCGGAAACAATCCGGATCAGATTCCTTTGGCCAGATGATAATAGAGGTCGTTCCAGCGGAGCTGGTTCCTGAATTCATCTATTTTGGTGTCCTTATCGATCACAACCAGCTCAACACCAGCGATATCGGCGAAATCGCGTATGTACTCAGTGGTCAGGTTCTGACTGTAGCAGGTGTGATGAGCTCCGCCGGCATAGATCCAGGCTGTAGCAGCGGTTGCCAAATCGGGTTTCGATCTCCAGAGTACGCGGGCAACGGGCAGTTTTGGCATATCATGCGGAGGCATGGCTTCGACTTCATTGACGAGGATGCGGAAGCGGCTACCCATATCTAATACCGATACATTAATGGCAGGTCCGGCGGCTACGTTGAAGCAGAGCCTAACGGGATCAGCCTTGCCGCCGATGCCCAGCGGATGAATTTCGAGAGAAGGTTTGCCATCAGCGATGGATTCGCAGATTTCAAGCATGTGTGCGCCGAGCTGAAGCTGTCCTGATGGGTCGAGATGGTAGGTATAATCTTCCATGAACGAGTTGCCGCCGGGTAGGCCCACAGCCATTACCTTCATGGCACGAAGCATGGCGGCGGTTTTCCAGTCACCCTCAGCACCAAAACCGAAACCGTCATTCATCAGGCGTTGTGCGGCAATGCCGGGGAGCTGGATCAGGCCGCGCAGGTTTTCAAAAGTATCGGTGAAACCCTTGAATCCCCCTTCAGTCAGAAATGTGCGAAGTCCGCTTTCAATACGGGCCGCCTCACGCAAGGAGGAATTTTTTGAACCGCCTTTGCGGAGGGCGGCTTCCATGGTATATGAGGCTTCATATTCGGCAGTGAGCTGATCGATCTGATCAGGAGTGACCGAATCAATATATTTCACTACATCTCCCATGGCGTACCCGTTAACGGCCCAACCAAACTTCAGCTGTGCCTCAACTTTATCGCCCTCGGTAACAGCAACTTCACGCATGTTGTCACCCAAACGGGCAAACCTGGCGCCCTGGGCATCCTGCCAGGCGGCGGCAACGCGGGTCCAAACCGCAATGTGTTTCTGAACTTCAGGATCCTGCCAATGGCCAACCACTACTTTGCGTTCGAGGCGCATGCGGGTCAGCATGAATCCATATTCGCGGTCTCCGTGTGCCGATTGGTTCAGGTTCATGAAATCCATATCGATATCTGACCAGGGAATATCCCGGTTAAACTGGGTATGTAAATGAAGCAGGGGTTTCTGTAAGGCTTTCAGGCCACCGATCCACATCCTGGCGGGCGAAAAAGTATGCATCCAGGTAATAACGCCGATACATCTTGGCGATGAATTGGCTTCGAGGCAAACCTGGTAAATCTCTTCCGGGGTTTTTACCACGGGCTTGAATATGATCTCTACCGGGATAGATGACGAACCATTAAACGAACGAACAATCTCCTGTGAATGTTCGGCAACTGTTTTAAGTACCTCTGGCCCATACAGATGTTGACTCCCGGTGATAAACCAGGCTTCGAAAACCTTCAGACTTTCCATAATTAGTGTTGAATTTACAATTATCCGCTAATGTATATCTTTTCTAATTGATGATAAGCCATCAGGGAATAATTTTACTGACGGATTTTTATCATGGACACTCCATGACGGCCCACCGTTTCAGAATATTGAATGGTATACTGGCCAAGCTCCTGTTGCCGCCAGAGGTCGCGTACGCGCAGTTTTCCCGACAGGCCCAGATCGTGCCAGGTGGCAACCACACGGGCCGGTTCTTCACCGCGGTTAAACAGTCCGACGGCAATTGAACCGTCCTCAAGTTGGCGTTTCCAAACTTCCAGATCTCCATTTTTGGATACACGATATCCGGGTTTGCCCAGAGGATCCTGGTCAACCTCAATGATTTCGTCGTTGGTCAGCACATTGATCGTAAAATCATCGAGCCGGGTGATATCTCCGCTGAAGATCAACGGAGCGGCCACCAGCGCCCAGAGGGACATCTGGGAATACTGTTCGTTTGGTGTCAGGGGAGTGGGCACTGTTTGCCCCTGCCAGTTGCTCAGAAATCCGAACAGCAGGTAATCGGGGTCATTCCAACCGCCCGGGCCTCCATAAAGGTGCAGGCTGTCGGTGCTGTAAACATCGAAACCATCCCGAAACAAGGCTGTTCCGATTCCCTCGAACGAACCACCGAGATCGCCGGCCGTGCGCCAGCTGTTGCCGCCCACCTGTTTGCCCCATTTCCATACCTCTCCCATGCCATACTGGCACAAGTTCAGGATGATGTCGCGGGGCTGTTTCTGCAGAAGGCTGCCTATCAGGATGTATGGTTTTTGGAGTTCAGGGAGACTCTGGTCTTTGGCCACCTTGCTGTAGTAACACCAGTCGTATTTCAGGAAATCAAATCCCCAGTTAACAAATTGCTCAACATCTTGTTCTTCATAACTATAGGCTCCAATATGACCGGCGCAGGTAAGCGGGCCCGGTGAGGTATAGGTTCCGGCTTTCAGACCTTTGGAGTGGATGTAGTCAACCATCCCTTTCATGTCGGGAAAACGTTTGTTGGTCAGCAGATTACCCTTTTTGTCACGAGGTTTTCCGTTCAGCTCAGGATTGTCAGATTCGGATTTCACGGCCCAGCAGTCGTCGATATTGACATACATATAACCGTGATCTGCCATTCCGGTAGTTACCATGGCATCGGTAGCTGCGCGCATGATGTTTTCGGTGACATTGTTTTCCCATACGTACCAGCTGTTCCAGCCCATCTGCGGGGTGAGCCCGAGGGTGTTGCCGCATACGATTTTGAAAGCTCTTTCGTCGCTGCCCAGCTCATTGGTGACTTTACATGTAGTCGGATATTCACCTGCCTGCGCAATTGAGCCGCTCATCATACCGGTTGCCGGATCAACCTGCAATCCTGCCGGCAGACCCAGAACTTCAAATTTCATGGGTTTATTTCCGGTAGCCGGAATTTTAAACAAGAACGGGCTCCCTGGTCTGACTCCAAATATTTTAGTGCCGGTGATGCGCGGTTTCGGTCCCGGTTTAGGTGTAAGGATGATGGCCGGTTCAACCGGCGGGATCCAGGCTTTGATGAAACTTTTATCTCCGGTAAACTGTGCCAGGGCCCAGTCGGCATGATCGTAATCGATCCCATTGCCGGCGTCGGTAACGTTCAGAACCAATATTTTTACCTTTTTGATTTCCAGATTTACCGGTACGGCTGGCATACCGGCTTTCATGACCGGAGATTCCCAAAGAACCGCATTATCGCCGATAACCTTGAAAATGACAGATCCGTCAGTGTTTAGGGCCTGATCATCGAGACCAACTTCAGCCTGAAAACGAACGGTTTTCATACCAAGACCGATACGGATTGTACTATTAGCGTGGGTTCCGACTCCGAATTCATATTTTTTGCCTGCGATCAGCATCTCTTTTTCGGTTACCGATTTGTCGATCTGCGGTTTGCCCCAGCCTTGCCGGGTTCCTGAGAGATCCAATGACGAGAGTTTTACCATGTCAGTTTGGTTACCGGCACAGGAAGAGAGCAAAACGGCGGCTGCAAGAGAAGCCAGCAGTGTTAGAGGTTTATTGTTGAACAACATGTGATATTGTTTTAGGTTGTTGGTAAAGGTAAACAGAGTTGAGGGAAATCCGCGGGTATATTGTGACGTTCTGTACTTCTTTTGTGTTCCCCTCAACACACCTGTCATCCCGACGAAAGTCGGGATCTCGTTGCATCACTCCGAGTTCGCCAAAAGCGCTCTTGCATAGCTCAAAGATTAGCGGGTGCACGCTCCCAAGGGCCTTCGTGGTTAGGGACACACTCTCAAAAGCCTACGCGGTTAGGGACACACTCTCAAAAGCCTACGCGGTTAGGGACGAGGTCCCGACTTTCGTCGGGATGACAGGAGCACTATTGAGGTGGGTGGAGAGGGACGGCCCCCGCTTTCGCGGGGGTGACAGCGAAAAGCTTGCGTCGGGATGACAAGGCTCCGAGGGAGATTATTTACTGAGCTTTATCTCAGCGTGCAGCTCTTCACGAAATCTGCCACCAGACGTGGTGTTTCAATGGGGAAGTGGTGTCCTTTGAGTTCCTGTTTGCCTGTAGTGCAGGGGATGACGGTAGCCGGTCCGCCCAGCCTGATATACCGGTTAACCAATACCATGGTGTTCAACTCCGGCGGGACAATAGAGTCGTGTAATCCGATCATGTGCAGGATCGGCACCCGGGCTTTAGCCAACGCTTCGAGATGATCAATCGGAAGATCGTGGTATGCCAGCGCTTCGGCATCATCTTTAAAACCATACATCTCTTTGATCAGTTTCCAATCGGGATCGCTTCTTCCGCCCCCAATAAATGCTCCAGGCCAGGATTTAAAATCACAAACCGGTGCTTCGGCATATATGCAGCTGACCCGTTCAGGGTACTTTTTGGCAAAACTGTACACATATAACCCACCACGGCTGATCCCTTCCAGCGCAACTTTAGGATAGAAATTATGCGTTGAAATCAGGTAATTATAATACTCATTCCATACGGCAACAGCTTTTGGACTACCGATCAATTCTTCGGTAGCGATGTGGGTGACAAAGTATCCTTCCGTGAGTAGAATACTATCGATCTCCGTATGCCAATCCGGAAACCGGGCATTCCAGATCCATGGATTTCCTTCGGCCGGAAGATTCGGACAAACCACCCGGCAATTCCGTCCCTGAAACTGAAAATCATATCGGGTAAAACCTTTCCAGGTAGTTTTAGTGCCTTCAAATTGAGTAGGTACTTGTGTGAAAGCTGATGTGATTCCAGTAAATAAATAGATCGCCAGGAGCAAAAATGCTCCTTTTGTAATTCTATGGTTCATAATAGGTTGATTTTAAATTTGTGGTAAGGGACGAGATCCCCGCCCCTGCTTTCGCAGGGGTGACAGAGAAAAGCCTTCGCGGGGATGACAACGCTCCGAGGGTTATTCTGTGACGTTCTGTACTTCTTTTGTGATCCCCTCAACGCACTTGTCATCCCGACGAAAGTCGGGACCTCGTCCCTTATCACTGCGTTTTCATTTTTTCCGCTCCACATATCCGGAGTCTTTATGATCCCTGACCATGGTGCGTAGTGCGTGGATCATCTCTTTCAGATTAACCACACCGCCAATGGTGAACCAAATGGTTACCAGGATCGAGGTAATCAGATAGATCCAGGTGTATATTTTCCAGAACTGCATCCACGATTCATTTTTCACCTCGGTGGTCAGGTTGTAGATGGTTCCGATGATGAAAACGATAGTCCAGAGGGCTGTCCAGGTATAGGTGGCAATGACGATGGCCTTATCGCCGCGGGTAAATTCCTTGGTCGTTCCCATCACCTTCCAGCCTTTTACCGGCCCATCCTCAACAATATTGGTTTCCCCCTTGATGGCATACTCTCCGCGGTGGAGCATCTGGTCCATATTGAAAGGTTTTTTGCAGGTCAGCAGTGAAACGATGATGTAAACGAGCCCTGCCGAGATCATGGCGATGAACCAGAACCACTGGCCATTAATCGGAAAATCAGTGTAAACGGCATTGAGAACGATACCCGACGTGGCCGTGACGGCACCGGTGATCATCGCTGACCAGGCCGCTGCGGTGGTTCCCCTTTTCCAGTATAGTCCGCCGATGATGGCAGCACCGGAGCCTCCGACGAATATTGCCCCGGATATGGCGAGGAACAGAAAGATTTTCTCTGTTTGCTGAAACAGCACACTCAGGATAAAAATAGCGATTCCGACACCGAGAATCGATAGTTTGAGATATTTCAGATGTTGTTTTCCTTCGAAGGGTTTTTTACGGAAGGGCATGATACAATCCTGAATGAAAATACTGCCCCAGGAGTGCATATAGGTATTGTGACAGGTGATTGCAGCTGCCAGCATGATGGCGGCAAATGCACCTTTGAAACCGATCGGAAGTAGATAGTTAAGCACCATCGGTACACGCAACTGGCTTTGCATGGTTTCGTTCCCCGCTCCCGCCAGGGTGCCGTTGATGGTATCGGCAACCGGTTTGAAATCCATATTGTTGAAAATAGTATAAGCAACCACCGGGATAAAAACCAGGAAGAGTCCCCATTGCGGAATCAGCCGCCAGTTGGTGAGGAGATCGGCCATCTTGGCTTCATGTGCATTTTTTGCAGCTACGTTGAACGATGAATTACCCTGCCACGAAAGCTTGGTATAAACCAGACCGAACATCCCGATAAAGAAAAACCAGATGTTGAAATCCTGTACTTTCCCTGACTGAAACGGATTGATGAGCGAGGCATCTTTGGGCGCAGCATCCATCGCGACGGCTATCTGACTCCAATCAACCCTGATAATCAACAGGATAACAATCAGGACAAATACGATGTTGACAAATACTCCCTGTACAAAATCGGTAAACATAACGGCGATATGTCCGCCGGTCAGGATGAAGAAGAGCGGAATGGCAACCATCAGGGCGGTGACAATGATGAAGGTGATGGAGTAGGGGCCGATCATGCCGATTTCGGGAATTCCGCAGTAGTAGATGAAAAACCGGGCGGTGACAGAAGGAAAGATCACCATATTTACCAATCCCGATATGAATGCCAGGAAACCGGAGAAAATTCTGAATGCCCGGCTGTAACGAACTTCGAAGAACTGGGCCATCGTCATGACTCTTGTTTGCCGGTACCGATAAACCACCCATCCGGTAATGCTTAGTGCCACGAGGATAATCGTGGTCAGCATTTCCCACCAGCGGGCATTGAATCCGGCAGCATAGTTTTGCTCCAGGGCACCGACAATGGTGATGGCCCCCAGGGCGGCGGTGCCCTGAAACATCGATATAATATAGCGGCCACCCGTACGGCCCGTGGCCAGAAAGTCGGTCACGCTCCTCATCAGCGACTTGCTCAGAAATACGAAACCGAGCATCACAATCAGTAAAATCAGTACGATTGACCAGTCTAAAAGGGTGAGATTCATGGTTTTAGTATTGAAAACATCAAAAAACAAAATACAAATAAACTTAACAACATGATCAAAATGGGCATCAATCCACTAAATGTTTTGCTTATTTTTGCCTCACCGTGAAGAAACTTTGTCCGGATTTTTTCGTTCAAAGGTCATTCGGATCATGAAACAGTTAGTAGTATTGAACCTTCATTAAATCTCAAACACCATGGCAAAAGAAAAAGACATAAAAGCAAAAAACGATAAAAAGGCTCCTACTAAATCATTAAAAGAAAAAAGAGCTGAGAAAGCCGCCAAGCGTGCATCGCAAAAATAGATTTACCCGGTAATAATCAAGGAACCGTCGTTAGTAGGGATTTTATCTACAATACTCCAGCAATTCTGAAATGGTGGTAACAGCCAGGCCCACACAGGTGTCGGCTGCTCCATAATAGACAAATACATCGCTGGATGGTATTGCAAAACCCTCATTATCTGTTTGTTTCACGATGATTCCACTGGGGAATACCACATTCGGCACTTGTCCCGTGAGTTCCCAGAGCTCGCGGGGCTCCAGAATATTGTAGGGGCAACGGCCAATCACTTTGGAGGGATCGTTCAGATCGAGCAGCATGATTCCTGCCTGATAGATGTTTGCGCTTCCGAAATGAGTGGCTACGCCGTGATAAATGTGCAGCCAGCCCTGTCTGGTTTTTACCGGAGGCGGTCCCGATCCGATGAATTCATCCCAGTAATGGAAGCGGCCGTCGATAACCGGACTGACCGGCGTCCAGTTGAGCAGGTCGTCCGATGACGATAGCCAGATGGTGCTGCCCGAAGTGGGTCCGCTGCTGTGCCTGGCCTTGTTGGGCCGGTCGAGGCGCATGTATTTACCGTTTATTTTCTCGGGGAACAGAACCCCGTTTCGGATGTCTTCGTTTGAAACGATGCCCAGGAAGCGGAATTCCCGAAAGTCATCAGTTTGGCCCAATCCCAGCTGGCACCCCGAATCCATGTCCATCGCGAACATGATATAATAAGTGCCTTCGAGAAAAGTAATCCGGGCGTCATAGATATGGTATATCTTTTCTTTGATCTTTTCAATGCCCTTAAAATCAACGGTTTTGTCGTCGACTTTAAAGTTGATGCCGTCATCACTAACGGCCATAACCATAAACGTTTCACGGGAGCGACTCTGGGTGCGGACCATCATCAGGTATTGGTCGCCGAATTTTATGGCCCCCGGATTAAAGACGGAGGAGCAGTCGATCAGGTGGGGCGCAATGTTTGGAACATCGGCACGGGTGAGAATTGGGTTAGTGGAGTAACGCTTCATAACAAAACAACAAAATACAATTTCCAAAAGACAAATAAAGCACCAAAAGACAATATCCAAAAGATAAATAAGTTCCAAAATACAATATCCAAAAGACAAATAAGCTCCAAAAACTAAGACCTGAAATCCCAAAAGGCATTGTGCCTTTTATTGTGACTTTAGTAGTATTGCTGATAATATTTTCTTTAATTCTTCAGCTTCTCTCATTAATACAAGTGCTTCGGTTTCAGTTTTCAGATTATTTGTTTCAAGGATCAAGCGCAGCCAATACTGACTTCCCTTGGCCTCCTTTCTGCAAATTTTAACTCTCATTACAAAATCCTTCTTGCTAAGGGATTCATTAGCTTCGATATAGTTCGCCCCAAATGAACCTGATGAACGAACCACTTGTTTAGCATATTCCAGATTTGCAATGTCTTTCGTCAATCCTTTAATGAACAAGGCAACTTTTTTAGCAAATTGGAAAGTCCTCTCTTCCAGATCATATTGCTGACTCATTGCTGTTTGGATTTTATAATTTGGATTTTGTCTCTTATTTGTTTTTTGTTTTTTGTAATTTGGAATTTGTCATTTGTCATTTGAGTTTTATCCCATCTTCACTTCTACTCTGCAGATCCCGGCTTCGGATAGTGGCAGTATGTTTCCGGAAATCAGTTTTCCGTCAACCCGGATCTCTTTAACGCTTCTTTCTTTGCCCTCCGGATTCACTACCTGAATCAGGTAGCGGGTGCCCCGGTGAACCCTTTCGATGCTGAATTCCTTCCATCCCGATGGGATTACCGGATCGATCGTCAGGCCGTCGTACCCGGCCCTTACCCCGAAAATGTAATCCAAAACAACGCGGTACATCCAGGCAGCTGTTCCGGTTTGCCAGGAGTGACTGGCGCGGCCTGCGGTTTCGTGTTCGTTGCTGGTAATATATTGGGAATACACATAGGGTTCTGCATAGAAGGTATCGGAATCGATGCGGTTCGGGAGCATCTTTTTATAGTATTCAAAGGCGGCATTACCCCGGCCGAGCATACATTCAGCCTGGATCAGCCAGGTAGTGGGGTGCCCGAAAATGGCGCCGTTCTCCTTTTTACCCCATACACATCTGGTTACCAATCCGATATTGGGATCGATCTCGCGATAGGCCGGGGTGCATTTTTTCGGACCCTCAAAACTGTCGAGCTCCCGGCTTACGCTGTTGAGCGCTGTCAGTTGCCGTTCTTTATCCAAACCGGCCAGTACGGCCCAGGTTTGTGTATTGATGAATATTTTACCGTATGTATTCTCTTTTGATCCGATTCGCTTCTGTTTTTCGCCGAAAGCACGGATATACCATTCCCCATCCCAGCAATTTGCATCGAGCGATGTAGCCATCTTCGCGGTAACCTGCATCACGCCCGAGTTCAGGTCATCGCGGTTGATCCGGGCAAGTAAATCTGACAGGAGATTGAGCATCGAAACATAAAACATCCCGCCCCAAACACTTTCGCCGCCATCGGTTCCACCGATATAATCCAGTGTGTCGTTCCAGTCGCCCCGGCCAAACACCGGCAGTCCGTGAACGCCCAGATTTCCCTTGACAAAGGTTACTACCGACATCAGATGATCCAGAATGGTACCTTGCTGCTGATCGATAAATGGTTCAGTCAGTCTGAGTATCCCGAAATCTCCGGTTTCCCTGATATAGTCGGTAACCGCCAGGATAAACCACAGTGGGTCATCGCAATGCCGGGTGAATTCTCCTTGTCCGTCGCCATAGAAATGGTGATAAACCTTGCCATCGCTTTGCATCTGCCGGGCCAGCAGGAGTATACGGCTTTTTGCCTTTTCAGGGTCGGATATGGTAATGGCGATAATATCCTGTGAGGTATCGCGAAACCCAAATCCCCGGCCGATTCCCCAGTAGTAGAAGCTCGTTACTCTACCTACGTCGAATGCTACCTTAGCCTGGTATGGCGACCATCCGTTCATGAAAATATTCACATCCGGATCAGCGGTTTGCACTTTGGTGAAACTGAAATATTGATCCCAATAGCTTTTAACTTCTTCAAAAGCCGCCTCAACCGCCTGCCTTGTGTTTTGCACGGGCGGACATCCATCCGCCCCTACGGCCTTCGCGCCATCCGCCCCTTCGGCGGGTGTTTTGGGGATGACGCCGAGTTGGAATATGACATCTTTCGATTCGCCCGGCTCCAGTTCGATCTCAATCTGAATGGCGCCCACGGTATTGCCAAAATCAGTATCCTTGCTGCGTAAGCAATTGTTTTCTAATGCGATAGGATTGTTTTCGTTGCGGTAAAATCCGAGGAACTCCTCGCGAACGGTTTCGTAGCTTTTGATGGGATGGTTAACCGTGAAAAACGCCCACTGGTCCCACTCCTTGTTTTCCTGTTGCTGTGTGCCGCGGGTTTCCGTTACCCAATAGGTTTTGGTGGCAAACAGGGTATTGAGTTCTTTATCGAGATAGGCCCGGTTGAAATGTTGATCATCGCACTGATTGATCAGATCGACCAGTGCGTGACCAAGTGCAAATTCAACATAGCCGGTGATTTTGAGGCGTCGTTTCTGATTTGAATGATTGGTGAGCAACGATTTCCAGATTTCCCGGTTATCGTTACGCGGAACAAAGAAGGTGAGTTCAGATTGGATATCCGCGATTTCCGACTCCACACGGGTATAACCGAAACCGTGGGCCACACGGTATTTCTCCGGATGTTTGCCAACCGGTTGCCAGGTAAGGCTCCACATTTCTCCGGAGTCCTGATCCTGGATATAGATGTACTTGCCGGGCCTGTCGGAGGGAACATCATTGATCCGGTACCGGGTAATGCGCCCGTGCAGGGGAGTCCGGTGGTAGCTGATTCCTCCGCCATTAGCCGAAATCGTTGAGAAATACTCATTATTGTATAGGTAATTGATCCAGGGGCGGGGGGTGGCCACGTTGGTGATGATATACTCCTTGCCGTCGGGAGAAAAATGACCGTATTGCATGATTTATGTGTTTGCCAGCGAAGATAGGAAAAGTA
>Ga0209373_10000986_pt1 | contig 37880 bp, 25 predicted proteins | sample Higcelweek5metaG_FD_187173 | JGI IMG/M metagenome (GOLD analysis project Ga0209373, IMG submission 187173) | Freshwater pond sediment microbial communities from the University of Edinburgh, under environmental carbon perturbations - High... | ecosystem: Environmental > Aquatic > Freshwater >... | reverse complement strand
CCTGAATTTTTGAATTTATAAACTGTCGAATGATTATGATTATTCAAGAAAAAAAGGGGAAAATCTCTGTGTTTATGCAATATTTAGAGATTCTTCTCGGATAATCATTTCCATTGGATAATGCGCCTTATCTAAGTTCTCGGATAAGGCGCATGCAAGGCGAAAGTGGGACGAGGCATTGCCTGGAAGCCGTGAAATGATCGGTTCCAAGGCAAAAATCGGGCTTGATTATTGCAATGACTTATTCAAGCTTGAAAGCGAATATGAGGAAGGAAAATTATCGCCCGAAGAGCGGAAAGAGGCGCGCCTCAAGAAAAGCAAGCCTATCATGGAGGCTTATTTCGCATGGCTAAAAACGGTAAATCCGCTTGGAGGGGCAGGCTTGCAAAAGGCGGTCACCTATTCGCTGAATCAACAAAAAACACTCGAAAACATCTTGCTGGACGGCCATATTGAACTGTCTAACAACCGAGCGGAGAACGCGATCCGCCCATTTATAGTAGGAAGAAAAAATTGGTTATTCGCAAACACCCCCAAAGGCGCGGAAGCCAGCGCCGTGGTTTATAGTATCGTTGAAACGGCAAAAGCAAACGAACTAAATGTTTTTGCCTATCTCACGCATCTGTTCAGCGTTCTACCGACAATGATAAGGTCGGGAAAATATGATTTGGGTTCAGTATTGCCATGGAGCGAGGATCTTCCTGCTTATTGCAAAAAATAATATATGATATATTTTCCCACCCCGTTGTCATTTATGCAGCGGGGCTTTTTGAACCACTGAAACAAGACGGGTAAATATAAATCGCTTACATGGTTAATTAGGAAACACATCGTGTTATCGATCTGATTGATACGCGTGAAACCTCCGCGGTAGAGGAATGGCTCAAAACCTATCCTAATATTCAAGTCATTTCAAGAGACGGCGCACAAACTTATGCTTCCGCGTCAACCCATTCTCATCCGGAAGCATTGCAGGTCAGTGATCGTTTTCACTTACTCAAAAATCTTTCCGAAGTTGTAGAAAAGTATATGCGCCGCCTTTTTCCGTCCCGTCTGGAAATACCGGCAACCGCCGGGGCGAAAAGTCTGGAAATGCAAGCGTTATATGATACAAGAAACCGTGTGGAACGAATTCGGTTTGCCAGAAAGAAGCGTGCGGAGGGCTACGCAATGAATGATATTGCGCTGCTGCTTCATTCAACCCAGGAGACAATATCAAAGTATCTTGCCATACCGGAAGCCGCGATTCCGGAGGAACCCGTCAACGCTCGCGAAGCACAGCATTAAATAAGCGTGGGGCAGAAACGGATCGCCATTGACGAAGTGCGGAAATTGTATGCGGAAGGATGCTCTATAAATGAGATTACACGAAGAACCGGTCATGCAAGAAGAACGGTTCATAACTATTTGAACGATAATCATCCTGTTACAAACGGTCATTACGACGCCAAAGTGCCCGGAAAACTTGCCCCTTATGAACAAGAGGTAATAAAATTGAGAGCACAGGGAATCACATATGAAAAGATACATGAAATGATATGTACCAAGGGATATACAGGCACCGTAGCCTCGCTTCGTGTATTTATGCAGAAAGAAAGGACACACCAAAAAGCAATTGCGTCAGAGGGCTCTGAGCAAATAGAATACATACCGAGAAAATTTATGTGCCAACTGATTTACCGGGAGTTGGGAAAAGTAAAAGGGATGACGCAAGAACAATATGAAGCCGCCATTTTAAAATATCCTGTGTTAGGTCAACTCTATTCAATGTTAAAAGACTTTCATCGAATTGTTTTTTCTCAAAAAAGCGAGGAGCTTGAACAATGGCTTTCCACTGCGGAAGCATTTAATATTGATGAACTGAATACTTATGTAGCAGGTTTAAAAAACGATTTAAATGCCGTGAAAAATGGCATTGCCTATAAATATAATAACGGTCTGGCAGAGGGCAGTGTAAATAAAATCAAACTCATTAAGCGTATCATGTATGGACGAAATAGTTTCCAATTGTTAAAAGCAAAAATTCTCCTAAATGAGCATTATTTCCAACTCAACTAACTTTGGAAAGAACCTATTGATCGCTTACGAATTTGGAAGGTTTGCGGGAGAAAACCGGGCAAAACGCGGATTGGGAAAACCGGAAACATTTGATTTTCTTCAGGCTTGAAATTTTCATTTTTTCTCAACATATTATATATTAACTACAGAAAAATTGCTGTGGTAGGCATTAATTCATTCTCCGATTTTTGAAAGCCTGAAACAAAGGCGAAGTCGTACCTATAGTTATACAGGACGGGCAAATAGGCGGAATAACCTACTGCAAATTTGATTTCAGGGATTATGAAAATGTCCGTTGGTGGGATTTCGGAATCCATGAACCATAGGACGATTATACACAGAATTTAAAGCAAACTGCCGCATACCTTGGTTATGATTAGTCAAGATTGCAATATTTTTTTTGCCAGTGTTTTGTGTTTCATAAAAGATGGATATTGGGAAGATGGAATTTATTCTGAAACCAAAAATCCTGCTATATGTATAGATTCTGCTGAAATTACATTGATTTCCAACATATGTTTGCCCGATTTAAGATTATATATAAAAAGTGCAGGCTTATATGGTTCAGCTGAAAAGTAGCCTTTAATTTCATTATCTATGACAAATTCTGATACACCAAGTGTGTACATATCTTCACACAATATGCCTATGCATGTGCCGCTAAACTCAAACCTAAGCTTTCCACCAACAGATGAGGATATACAAGGGGGAAGATGTTTATTAACAATAGGGCAAGTTTCCCAATTAGAAAGTAGCTGTGCTTCTGTATTAGGCACAAAGTGAGGATTTTTAATTTGTGGAGCAGTTAATGGTAAAGCTTTATTAGGTTTGCAAAAATATATTTCAGGCTTTGAAAATAATTGCTTGATTATGTAATCGGAATAAATTTGATAACCATAATTGTTGGGATGAATATCATCGCCAAATATATCATTAAATTCAATTTCACAATTGTTTATAAGTTTGCGAATATGATCTAAAAGATTAACTGATGGAATGTTATAGTGGCTTGCAACTAATTCATGCTCTTTAATGCGAGTATTATAATTTTTATCAGTAGTGTAAATAAAACATATATATGGTATTTTAGGCAACGAAAGAAGTTGTTGAACTATATTATCCATATGCAATATACATGAGGTGCTTCCTTGAACAACATCATTACAAGCGAATTCAACAAACACTATATCAGGAGAGGCATTGCAAATGTCAGCTTGTAGTCTGAATAATCCATAATCAGACCCTGTTCCACCCCAGCCTGCGTTTATTATCTTTACATTTTTATTTGGAAATTTTTCTTTAAATTTATTTCCAACTATATCAACATAAAAATGACCCGGTGTAGCACGGTCAGTGCCTTCTGTTATTGAGCCTCCGAGAAACCCTATACATATTTCTGTTGAATCTTTTGAAAATAAATCAAGATACTCCATATTCATTACTCCTTATATTACATTATTTTATAGTATATTGACTTGATAATACACCTGTTACTTTTTTAAATGTTCTTCTGAAGGTTATTTGACTTGAAAAACCACATTTAAGAGCAATATTTTCCAACGTATTATCTTGCTCTGCTATAAGTTGACAAGCTAAATCAATTCTAAGCTTATCTACATAGTTTAAAAAGGTTGTCCCAAGATTTTTCTTAAATAGCATAGAAATGTATTCTTCAGACACATCAAAGGCACTTGAAATTAGCGCTCTTGAAAGTGATGGGTCAGAAAAATGTTCATTTATAAATTTTATGATGCTTTCGAATAATGATGATTTATGGTTTGAAGATGCCAAACGCTTTAATAAGGACCTATAATCATCAATTGTATCTAATTTCTTTTGCTCAAACGAATTGGAAACAATATTTAACATACAAGTTATTCTATCGATGGATATTTTAAGATATTCCAACAATGATTCTTCAGAATTTGAAACCTTAAGAATATCAAAAACAGAATCTATAGATTGTAATTGTCCGTTTGAAACGGCAGTAATTAAAAGATTTTCTAAATCCAACGGGAAGTAAACACCGTTTTCGGATAATTTTATATCAGTTTCAATTTTATTAAGTAATATATTATTTCCTGCTTCTAAATATAATGTAGGAATCAATGATAATGAATTTACAATTGAACTGGAATCATACGATAGGTTGTAATTTATAGAAGAAATTAATATTTCCTCAGTTATTTGCTTGAGATATTCAATCTCTAAAGCAAAATCATCATAGCTTTTATTCGAATAAAGGATAAAGCATATGCTGCAAAGTCCGGCATTAACATATATTGTTTGAGGCATAGTTTCCTGTACGATATTGTTTATAATAAATTTTTGTAGTTTGATTTCATTTGCATAATCAATTTCATTTGCAATATTGATATTGATGTCATATCTAAATATGGAATAAAGTTCAGACTCCGGTATTAAAGCATACTTTGAATTATAATCCAAAGTTTCATCAATGGAAATTTCATTTAGCACAATTTTTCGAAGTAGCTCTGTTCTCATAAGTGGAGTATATTCATTTATTGTTTTAACTTGATTCCGATTTAAGTTAAGCATTCTGTTTAATCTCTTTTTGTTGAATGCTGCGAAGTGGAGAGACAATAAAATACAAATTACTATTCCCAAAAACAGAGTGATATAAATAAAAAATTTCTGGACTATAGTTGACTTGGTTATGTTGGTATAATTAATTGCCGCGACGTATTGCCAGGGGGTTTGGAGAACGGGAAAACTGTAAAGCATATACTTTTTGTTCTCTATTTTTTTAATAGTGTAATTATTAATGTTGGAAAACCTGTCAACAGGTATGTCACCGGTGTTGTTTTCAAGAACATAATGATTATTAAAAATCAGGTCTGATGTTGCGTTGTTATCAATAGTGAGAGCAAGATGGTTTTTTATAGCATTCGTGTTTAAAAAAATAATTATTTGCAATTCTGGCTTACCGTATCCGCGCGGCAAAGATGATATAATCACCATTTTTTTAGGGTAAAATGTATCAAGATATTTAAAATTTTCTATTTCAACATAAGAATTATAATATGTTGAGTTAAAATAAAGGTTAATAAAGCTGTCGTGGCTTAAATTCGACGATCCTATCATTGCTGCTTTGTTCTTTAAATAATAACAGGAATTACGGTCTATGACGATATCGCTATTTTTTAAGTAGATAAGAATATTATCAGCAATAGTTAATGAATTTATAGATATATTAAGCCGTTTGGTGATATGAGACACATCAAGCAGATCCAAGTCCTTTTTCTTTGAAAGTTCTAATAAGCTAGCATCAAAATCAAGTTCATCAATAATGTGAAGAGTATCATTGTAGGCTGATGATAAAGCTTGTGTTTTGTTGTCAATTTCCGATACTGTTGTTGAAATTGAATGTTTTTCCATAGTTGTCAGCATAGATTTATAATTAACGATATTAAAAGAAACCATAAGAACTATTATAAGGACATATGGCAGAAAAAATGCTTTGGGACCATATATAAGGTTTTTAAAAAACATGAGTATAACTCCTCTCTAACATTATTATTATAGCATCATAGTATCTAAAAAGTCAAGGTGAATTAACGATTTGATTCATAGATTTTACGATTTGCCTCTTTAAAAAAAGAAGAAAGTATTGTATAATAATATTACAAGTTAAAGAAAAAAGGCGAGGTGTATTACATTGAATATGAAAAAATTGATGCTTATGATATGCGCAATATTAATTTTGTCGGCATCAAATTCAATGGCAAAAGAACTGGGCGAATGCAGTATATTAAAAAAAGCAGACCTTTTGCAAGCGTTAAACATTTATTCGACAATGTTAGATGAAGGGGATGCGTATGAGCAGATAGTGAACAGAGGAGAGTGTATTGCAGCAATAATTCGTATGACGTATCCGGATGAAATTACCGAAAATGTGCATGGTGCATGCTTTGATGATGTAAATTCCGATAATCCGTATTTTGCAGAAATTTTAATGGCAAAAAGCATGGGATTAATAAGCGGTAATTCATATAATAAGTATGCTCCGAATGAAGATATGTTGACTGAATATGCGATAGCCGTTGTACGAAAGGTATTGGGATATGATATGGTTCCCGATAAGGAGTATCTTAACAGCGGAATAACGGCAAATTTAGAAAAACAATCAGGTAAATTAACCGAAAAAGACTTAATCACTTTACTGTATAACGCATTAGATATTGATAAGGTATCATATCAGGCAACCGGTAATGGTAAGTATAAGAAGTCCAAGGGCTGTACAATATTAAGCGATAACTTAAATATCAGCATACATATCGGTATAATAGATTCTAATGAATATACAGGACTATACACACCGTTTGGTACAAAAAAAGCTAATTGTATAACGATTGATGGTAAAAAGTATGTATATAAAGAAAACTTGAATGATAAATTGGGTTGTCTTGTTAAAATATATTATAAGGATTTGGATGATAACGCAGGAGATAAAATTGTATATATTGAGGAAAGGTCTTGCGAGCATGTTTTAATTAATTATGATGATATTGAAGGTTTTTCGAATAACATATATAATGTATGTTACCAAGAAACAGACAAGCATAAAAAATATGAAATTTCAAATAAGTCCGCTATTATATATAATGGAAAACAATATGCGAGTACGTCAAGGATGATTCCGAGCTATGGTGATGTGGAATTAGTTGACAATGACAAAGACGGAATATATGACGTGGTAAAAATAAGAAATTATGGGATGTGCTTCGTTACGGGGATATTCAAGGAAGATAATATGGTATATTCTTCGGATGACAGAGTCTTAAACTTTGATGATGATACTATTGTCAACATTGATTCAAAATTATCAAGCTTTGAATCAATTCCGGCACAATCAATTATGCTTATCAGAGAAAGCATTAATACTGAGGGCAGCAGGCTATGCATATTGGATGTGTCAACAAAGAAGGTACAAGGTAGTATCAAATTAATTGATGAGGATACAATGAGAATTGGCGATGTTGATTATAAAATAAGTCCTTACATGGAAACAGATGTTAGTGCAGGAGATCAAGGAGCGTTTTATTTTGATGCAAATGGCAGAATTTCATATTTTGTTAATAAATTACTTGCAGGAGAGCAATATGGTTTTATGTTAGCGGCAAGCTATGACAAGTTCAAGAATAAGGGAGAGGTTAAAATATTTAACGACAAGTCAGAAGAAATAATACTTCAAATGGCTGAACGTATAACCTTTGACGATACAGGAATTAATGCTGAAAAAGCAGTCGATACTTTATCCGGTGTGTTTGACTTAATAAGATACAAGGTTAATGAGAAAAACATGATTACATATATTGATACTGCGGCTGAGGGAGGAAACTTAACTAAGGTTAAGTACGATGGCAATGCTACATTATTTATGTATCGATCAAGAGGAAAAGGATTCTGTGAATCAAAAAATGCATCTAATCAATATCTTAACAGTCCGTTTATTTACTTTGTAGATGGTTCTACCAAGCTGTTTTACAAAGGCGCAACAAAGGATGATATAAAAAAATTTAAGGTAGGAAGCATTGCTGAGATTACCGATACGTCAACATTTAGTTTGGAAGGCTATGATATGGGTGATAATGGAATTTGTCAGGCTATAGTTATTGATAATTCCGGTAATTCAAGCCCACAAATCTATCACTATAATGGTTTGTTTTACATAAATAATGTTGTAACAAGAGCTGATGAAAATGGTGAAATATATTACGGATTAAAAGGATTATGGAACGGCGTGGAAACAGAATATGAGGTTATGCCGGATGATTTTCCAAATGTGACGGCAATACAATCCGGTGATATAATTCAGTATATAGCAAACAATCAAAACGAGATTACCGCAATTAACTATGTATATGCTAAGAGCGGTAAGGTACCGGACGGATTTAACAAAAGTGATATTTATATAACAGATTTGGATGGATTGAGAGGAGCAGCTTCGGATACAGCTCTTGTAATGATAGGAAAATCAATAAATAGATATAATAATATAATAGAATTAAGCTATTATTTATCAGGTGCTGAGAAAAAAGGGTTAATTGACGGAAGTACAGGTATGTTTTTAACATATGACGGGAAAAAATATAAGGCAAAGAGCACCCGTGATATCCCGGCAAAAATGAGTGAAAATCAAAAGCTTTTAGTACATATAAGAGCTGGTGTTACATATGAACTTGTACTTTTTGAAGAGAAAGAAGGTGATTCGAATTGAAAAAAATAATTGCTTTAGTATTGAGTCTTACATGCTTTTGCTTGTCAACAGCAATGGCATTTGGAAATTTATCAATTAAGTATAATAGTGAAACACGAGAAATTGAGGTAATCGGAGATATTGAGGGATTAACAAAAAATGAAGCGGTTAAGGTTATTATTTTAAAACCGAATACAGATACTATTAATGAAGCGAGCGTGCTAGGTGTTAATGAAAAATTTACAAGCAAATATAAACACTTCGATTTTTCCGAGAAGCTGCCGGATAATGCACCCGGAGGAGAATACAAGGTTATAGTTCAATCTAAAACCGGCGGAGTGAAGATAAGTGAACTTATTGTTATGAGTGATGATTTTCTGATAAGTAAAATGAATGAAATAGATAAAGCGTCGGCAAACGGTATTATCAGTTGGCTAGAGGAAAATGCTTATAATTTTGAGTTCGCAAAACTTGAGGAATTTGAAATATACAGTAACTTGGAAAACGATAAAAAGTTATTTGTATGTGAGGCTTTGTCGAAAATTGATTTTCATATTGATAATGTGCAGAAAATATCAGAAAAGGTTGAAGCTTTGAAAAATTCCTTTAAATTAAATACTATTACAGCCTATGCAAACAGCATTGGCAAGGATGATGCGGCAGCTATGATTGATTTCATGAAAAAATATGAAGAATTAATCGATGCAGATGAGTATATTAATGAGTGCATGAGTAAATTTTCATCGGATAAGCAGTCAGAGGTTATCAAAAATACATTTAGCGAAGATTTCAACTCAATATTGGATATAAACGAAAAATATACGACTAACGTTATTTTGAAAGCTGTCGAGGGAACATCCCATTGGTCTGGGGTGGCAGAGATATTTGATAAAGAAAAAGATTTTTTGAATGTTGATTCAAAAAAAGAAGATTTAATTTCGTCATCAGAAATTTATCGTACATATACAAAATTGGTAGGTAAAGTATATTCGGGCAAGGAGAAGCTGCTGCAAGCCTTTTATGATGCAATTGATGAAACCAGTAATGAAATAGCCAAGCAAAAAGAATCAAAGAAAGGCGGAAGCTCGGGAGGAAGCGGCGGTTCATCAAAGGTCGGCGGAAATTCCGCAATGGTAGTATTTAAGCCTGCGGCAACACCGGAGCCAACTAAGGAAGATATAAAAGCAGATAATATGTTTACGGATTTAGACGATGTGCCTTGGGCGGTGAATCAAATAAATGAGCTTGCAAAGCAGGGCGCTATTTCGGGATACGGGAACGGAAAATACGGACCGAAAGATAATGTCACAAGAGGTCAATTTATAAAAATATTGGTATCTGCCTTTGGATTAACAATAAAAAATTTAGAAAAAATACCGTTTAGGGATATTAGTGAGTCTGATGTTTTTAGTAAAGAAATTAAAATTGCATATTCTTTGGGACTAATAAACGGATTAAACGAAACAAGCTTCGGAACAAATGAACCGATAAGCAGAGAGGATGCTTGTGTTGTGATTTATAGAGCACTTTCATTTATTGAAATTAAAATGGATGGAAATGCAAGCAGCTTTAATGATAATGATGAAATATCCGACTACGCTTTACCAGGCGTATCTAAGTTGACAGGTATTGGAATAATTAACGGTGATAATGGTAATTTTAAACCAAAAAGTAATATTACAAGGGCAGAGGTAGCGGTTGTTTTTAATAATGCAGTGAACAAATTTATGGAGGTAAAGGGAAAATGAAAATTAAAGGTTTAAAACAAATTGCTTTTGTTCTTGCGGCTGCTATAACTGCAGGATCGTTGATTAGCGGCTGCGGTAAGCAGGCAGAAAAGAAAAACGACGGTAAAAGTAAGGCAAATGTTTCTATGTGGATGCAGCTGATGCCTCAGGTATCATATTCATATAAAAACTTTGGTGAAACGCCAATTGCACAGGAACTGCAAAAGCGTTTAAATATGGATATTACATTTGTACATCCGACACAGGGGCAGGAGAATGAACAATTTAATTTAATGATTGCTTCTCAAGATTTGCCGGATATCCTGTTCACGCTCTCATCAAGATTTAAGGGTGGCGTAACTCAGGCAATAGAGGATGGCGTTATTATCGGTTTAAATGATTATATCAATGAAAAAAAAGCGCCTAATTTAACTAAGATTTTAAAAGAAGATAAGGATGTTGACAGAAGCATTAAGCTTAATGACGGCACATATTGTGGCTATCCTGCGGCGGCAATGGATAGGTCTTTGCGGACATTTAAGGGCTTGATTATAAGGCAGGATTGGCTTGAAAAGCTTGGTTTGCCTATGCCGGAAACGATAGCTGAATGGGAACAGACATTATTGGCATTTAAGGAACAAATGGGTGCCGAAGCTCCGTATACCTTATTGGGAACAAACGAATTTGCCGGAGCATACGATGTTGCACGTATGTTTTATTACGATGTTGACAAAAAGGCAATAAGCTTTGGAGCTCTTGAATCCGGATATAAGGATTTTATAACTACAATGAATAAATGGTATAAATTAGGTCTTATAGATAAGGAATTTGCAACTCAAAATCAGACAATGGCAGATGCGAAGGTTACAAACAGTCAAACGGGTGTTATTTCTGCAGCTGCAGCAAGCGGTATAAATAAGTATTCGGTTGCTATGCGTGATGTTGAAGGTGTAAAATGGGCAGGAGCACCGTATCCGGTTCTTAATAAGGGAAATAAGCCAAAATACGGGCAGGTGTCGGAAAAGTCAAGCCCGCAATTCTTTATAACCTCTGCATGCAAGGATGTTGAGAGTGCTTTACGGTTCCTTGATTACGGTTTCTCCGATGAAGGACATATGCTTTATAATTTTGGTCTTGAAGGAATAAGCTATAATATGGTTGACGGATATCCAACCTATACAGAGGATATGACCGATAATAAGGATGGTATCCCGATGAGTAATCAGCTTGCAAAATATGTGATGTCGATATACGGAGGCCCGTTTGTTCAGGATAAGCGTTATTTTGAACAATATTTGAAGAGAGATGAACAAAAAGAAGCAATAGCAAAATGGTTCGAGGTTGAAAATTCGTATGATTTACCTACCTTGATTTTAACGGCGGAAGAGGGAGAAGCAATAGCAACCTCATTAACAGACATATCTACATATTGGCAAGAAACAGAATATAAGCTCATTATGGGTAAAATAGATATATTAGAGTTTAATAACTGTGTTGCTAAGCTGTATGATATGGGTATAGAGAATGTGTTAAAGATCTATAACGATGCATATTCCAGAAAAATGTCAAAATAATTATACATATAGGAGATATAATAAATGAAATATATTAGTGAGACATTTGCAGATATTAGAAAAAAGAAAATGCTTTATTTTATGATATTGCCTTTGATTATATATTTAATTATTTTTGCGTATTTACCTATGTATGGCATAATAATAGGCTTTAAGGATTATTCTCCGTATAAAGGCATAATAGCAAGTAAATGGGTTGGATTAAAATATTTCAAGATGTTTTTTGAAAGCCATTATTGCTGGCAAATTATCAGAAACACATTGGTAATAAATTTGTATGGGCTTTTTATCGGATTTCCGATACCTATACTGTTTGCGATTTTGTTAAACGAAGTAAGAGTTAATAAATATAAAAAGGTAATACAAACAATAACATATATTCCTCACTTTATATCTATTATGGTTATTTCAACTATGATAATTGAATTTTGCAGCTCTAATAGCTTTATTAACTCAATTATAGTGTTTTTTGGAGGAGAACGAAAATCATTGTTAAGCGAACCAAAGCTTTTTCCGCTTATATATACAATTTCGGGAGTTTGGCAGCAATTCGGATGGGACAGTATTATATATTTGGCGGCCCTTACGGGAATAAATATGGAGCTTTACGAAGTTGCAAAAGTTGATGGAGCAAATAAGTTTAAGCAAATTATTTATATTACTTTGCCGGGCATTGCACCTACCATCATTTTGATGCTGATTCTAAAGATAGGTAATATGCTTTCGGTTGGATTTGAGAAGATTTTGTTGATTTCCAATCCGTTGATTACGGAAGCATCCGAGGTTATATCTACATTTGTATATACAAGAGGTCTTCAAGGCGGTGATTACAGCTATTCAACGGCAGTCGGATTATTAAATGCTGTTGTTAACTTCATTCTGCTGACATTTGCAAATGCAATGAGCCGAAAATTAAGCGAAACAAGCTTGTGGTAAAGAAGGTATTAGGAAATGAGAATAAAAGAAAGTCGCGGAGAACGTGTTTTTTATATTATAAACACTATATTTATGTTTATTATGATATTGATTACCTTGTATCCGATTATGTATGTTATCTTTGCATCATTTAGCGATTCAAATATGCTTATGAGGCATAACGGATTTTTATTATGGCCAACAGGCTTTAGTTTTGAGGCATACAAGGGTGTTTTTGAAAATCCAATGATAATGTCAGGATACATCAATACTATCATTTACATAATAATTGGGCTGAGCATTAGTATGCTGATAACGGTGCCGGGTGCGTATGCGCTTTCGAGAAATCGAATAAAGCTTAAATCATTAGTATGGAAAATAGTCATATTTACAATGTATTTTAGTGGGGGAATAGTACCTTATTATATACTTGTAAAAAGTTTGGGTATATATAATAATATTTGGGCAGCTGTTTTGCCTATGGTATTTACTCCAATGAATTTAATTATTTTGCGTTCGTCCATTGAATCCTTGCCGCTAAGCTTTGAGGAGGCTGTCGAGCTTGACGGCGGTAAAGATATTGAAAAGTTGATTTATGTTGTGATACCGCTTTCAATGTCGACAATATCGGTTATTTTGCTGTTCTATGCGGTTTCAATGTGGAATACGTGGTTTATTCCGTCGCTGCTGCTAAAGGATAGGGAGCTTTATCCGTTGCAGCTCGTTTTGCGCGAGATTTTAATATCGAAAAGTGCGGACGATATGATGATAGATACAGGAATCGGCGAAAGGGCAGCTTTATTTGAAAGTATAAAGTATGCTACAATAGTTTTTTCCACTGTGCCTATTTTATGCGTATATCCGTTTTTGCAGAAGTATTTTGTAAAGGGTGTAATGACAGGAGGAGTTAAAGGATGATAGAGGTAGAAAGGTATATTGAAACATCAATTACTAAAATTAAAAGTATGAAAAACAGTGCGGGAGATTGCTTTCCGTCATACGGTTATACTGAGGATGGGAAATATAAATTTACACCTGAGGGAAGCTGGGTTGACGGATTTTTTCCGGGTATGCTGTATTTGGCTTATGAAGAAACCGGTGATGACTGGTTTTTAAATGCAGCCAGAGATTACGACAAGGGTTTTAATGTAAAGGCAGGCGAAAAGCTTTCCATACAGGATCATGATTTGGGTTTTATGTTCTCTTTAAAGGATGTTTTTGATTACAGAATTACAAATAGTAATTTTTACAAAGAAAGGGCATTGATTGCCGCAAATGCACTTTTGAAAAGATATAATCCGATGATTGGCATTATTCCTGCTTGGGAGTATCATTATTTCGAACCTGATGCCGATTATAAAGGGCGAATTATTTGTGACACAATGATGAATTTGCCGTTGCTTATGTGGGCATATAGCGAAACAAATGATGAAATATTTAAAAAGGCGGCGGTTGACCACGCTACAAATGCAGCAATGCACCTGATTCGTGAGGATGGTTCATCCTATCATGTTTTTGATTTTGATTCAAAGACAGGAAAACCAAAATCAGGAAAGACAATGCAGGGTTACAGTGATGATTCGTGTTGGGCAAGAGGGCAGGCTTGGCTTGTTTATGGATTTGCATTGATGTACAGAAATACGGGAATAGAGTTATTTTTAGATTCAGCCGAAAAAACTGCCAATTATTTTATATCTCATTTATCTGCTTATAAATTGCCGGTTTGGGATTTTGCGGTTTCGGAGCTGGAATTCAGACCGTGGGATGCGTCGGCGGGAGCCTGCGCAGTATGCGGACTTCTTGAGATAGCAAAGTTTAAAAAAAATGAGGATATTGCGAGCTATTATAAAAAATCAGCAGATGAATTAATGCATTCACTTATATATTTGTGTTCCACAATGTATATTCCGGAGCTTGAGCCGCTTCTGTTACATGTTAGTGGGGCGCCGATATACCGTAAGGGTTCTGAAAACACATTAATGTTTGCAAACGGTGACACTGCTATAATCTTTGGCGATTATTATTTCTTTGAGGCATTAATGAGATATAAACATAATGACATAATACTACCATGGAGTAACCTCGAAAGCAATATTTATTATTAGGGCGATTTTGAAAAAGTCAGGTGTAGAAAACGTAACAAATGAATGGAAATTCTGGTGGTAAATTGAGTGGTAGAGGAGGTGAAGGAGTGAGTGGTAATATATTTGGTGGTGAGGCAGATGCAAAAAGAATAAAATCATTTTTAAAAACAGATAACTTTATCAAAATGAATTATGATGCTGTATTAAAAAAAGCAGATGAATATATTAAATCGGAACCTCAAATATATATGTTTGATAAAATAAGCTATAACGGTCAGTACAATCAAGAAATTATTGATATTACGTCTTTTGCATATCTTTTAACCGAGGATAAAAAATATTTTTTAAGAGCAAAAAACGAAATGGATTTTGTTTGCAGCCTTGATGATTGGCAACCGTTTAAGTTTTTAAATACATCTGCATTTGCTTTGTCAATGGCAATTGGATATGACAGACTTACAAATAAGCTTTCCGGCGCAGATAAAATGAAATATACAGAGGCAATAATTAAAAAAGCATTTGAGCCTGCCTTGGCGGAATATGAAAATGCTTGCGGCAAAGAGAGCTTGGAAGCGGGAGAAAAAGGTTGGTGGTGCTTAATTCCTTGGAACTGGAATGCTGTTTGTAACTGCGGTATGATATGTGCCGCTACGGTATGGCTTAAAGATTTGCCTGAACTGTCAAAAAAAATTATTGATTATGCAATTTCATTTTTAAAAATTTATTTAAACGGTCTTGAGCCTTTAGGCACATGGACAGAAGGATTAGGCTATTGGTTTTATGCAAATTATTATGTTTCAAGAGCATCAAGCATGCTTATAAATGCCGTTGGCACAGATTACGGAATTTGTGACGGCGTAGGCTTTATAATGAGCATACTTTATGCGGAATATATGAATCATGATGCATTTAATTTTAATTTTCATGACACGGGCCCGGAAAGCAGAATAGACACATCGCCTATTATGTATTATGCCGGTAGATTAAATATGCCTCGTTTGGGAGCAAGCAGAGTAAAGACTTTTAAAGAAGGATTTTTACCGATAGAAGGTGGAGTAAGTACATCTGATTTAATATGGTACAAACCGGAATACAGCAAAAGTAACGGCAGTAAATACGATGATATTTTATTTCAAGGTTCACAGGAATGTGTTTTAAGGTCGAATGATATAGCAATAGCAATTCACGGCGGCAATACTTTGGCAAATCACGGTCATTTGGATTGCGGCAGCTGTATACTCGATGCACTCGGGAAACGTTGGTTTTGTGATTTAGGTAAGGATATGCTGACATACAGAGGGGACGTGCAATTTTCAAGATGGGACGTTTATCGAATGCGTGCCGAAGGACACAATTGCTTGGTAATAAACCCTTCATGTGAGCCGGATCAGTATCTCGGAGCAAACGCAGAAATTAAACAATTTCTTGCCGATGAAACACAAGCAATTGTAAATATGGATTTAACCGAATGTTATCCTGAAGCAAAAAAGGTGACTCGCGAGGTGATTTTAAATAAAGAAAGCAGAACACTTTATATAACGGATACAATTGATTTAAAAGAAGAAGCGACTGTGTTTAGTTTCTTTCATACAAGGGCAAAAATAAAACAATATGAAGATAAAATTGTTTTGACAGAATCTGATAAGAGTATTGATTTTTCAGCCAATTACCCTATTGGTGTCATGCCGGCAGAGCCGCTTGTTACGTCACCTGTTGTTGATGGACAGGCAGATAACATTGGCATAAATAAGCTTTATATAAAGCTTGGGAATATAAGGGAAACAAAGATACAAATTAAAATTAATTTATAGGGGGTATTTATAATGTTAAAGTGGATGAAAAAATTATGCGTTGGGGTTACAGTATTAGCAATGTTGCTAAGTTCAACAATTGTAGGGCAGTCGAGAACATATGCTGTTGACGGAGGAGAATTGAATTTTGATTTTAGTCTTCAATCCGTAGGCGAGGCTCCGACGGGAATTAGAACCGTGAACGGAGATGTAAAGGTAGCAGAGCTTGAAAGCGAAAAGTGCATGAAGGTAACTGCATATGCAACAACTTCCAATCAAAGTTCAAATGCTTATTTTATAGTCGAAAATACGACAACAGGTTCTGTTACATCAACAAACGGAGAGCTTATTGCTTCTGCAAGCTATTACTTCCCTGAAGCATTAACAAATCAAAGATATATTACAGATTATATGTACTATAAGAACGCTCAATTAAGTACACGTTCTTTTGTACCTTATAACTTCTACAACGACAAGCTTTATTCAAGTTCAACTCAGACAGAGGAGCTTATGGCATATCCGGTAGGAAAATGGTTTACTTTAAAATTCACTTTGCTTCAAGGTCAAGCAGGCAAGAATGATTCATCATGCAGCCTTGATATCATTGTTGACGGAATAACTGAAAATGTATATAGCGGCATGTCTTTGACAAGCTTGGGTGCAGAATCTGATACCTTTACATCAATTTATCTTTGGCAGCATAACTTCATTACACAGTATACGGTGGATACTGAAAACCCTGAAAATAATTCACCGTGTTATTATATTGATAATTTAAAGATTGAGAGAATTGTTCAAACGGACGGATTAGATGTAAATTTTGATGATGAATATTATACAGCAGGAAAATCCCCTTCAAGAGTAGGAATTTATAATGTTACAAACGGATTAAATACAACAGTGCAATATTGGGATGAAAACTATAAAAATGTTTTAAAATGCCAAGGTGTATCCGGTGAAATAAGGAATTCATATAATTTGAAAAATATAATTAATAAAGATGCTTGCTCAGCATGGGTATTTGAATATGACCAATATTGCATGAACGCTATCAGTACAGGTGAATTCCCGATTTTTATGCTTGGAGATATAAGCGCAACAAAAAACAACAGTGCCAATATTTTTTCTCCGTATGCGATGAAGGGAACAACGTTTTATTCGAATTATAACAATATAGCCGGAACTTCGCTTGGTAAAACATTCCCGCTGAATGAATGGTTTAAGGTTAGATTTACATACATATACACCGGATCACCGATGAATGATGTAATAAAGCTTGAAATGGTTAATAAGGATAATGTTACAACCGAATTATATAATTTAAAAAGATCGGAAGCCTCCTTGTGGTTTAACGGTACAAACTTCCCTTACGGTTCGGGTACTAATATAGGTGTAGGTACATTGTCATTTACGTTAGCCGATACAGGCACGCAATATTTTGATAATATAAAGATGTACACCATGGAGCTGCCGAGAGTATCAAATTTTACTGTTAAAAATGTATTAAAGCTCGGTGAAGTGCTTACCGCAGATTATAATTTTGAAACACCCGATGAAGGCACTGACGCAAGTACAATAAAATGGTATAGGGGTAGTGCAGTGACAGATGGCGTAAATACAGTTAAAACAGAAATCGGTACAGGTAAAACCTACACATTAACAGCTGATGATTTAGGCAAATATATCACCTGTGAGGTTACACCTATAAGTTCAACGGGATTTAGTGGAGCAGCAATTTCTTCATTTACTGTAACCGTACCTGAAATATCATATAATATCCAATCAGTAAGCGATTTATTAAAGTTTAAAACAACTGTAACAAATGCAAGTATGACAGTTGAAGAATTTGGCGGCCGCAATGCAATCAAAATATTAGGCAACGGAACAGCCGTAGGTGGTGCAAACTTCCAGAATAATGTTACATATGGCGGATTAAATGAAGGTAATATTCTATACAGTATTGATTTGTATATGAGCGAAGCGTTTCCTGATGGTAACAATGCCTTGTTACAACCAATGACAACGACAGGTAACTCGGAATCAGGTAAATATGTTAATGCATTTTGGATAAAAGGCGACAAGCTGTATGATACAAACGGCAGTACAGAGCTTTGTACATTGCCTATAGGAGAATGGTTTACAATAAAAACAATCATATCGGCAGAAGCATATCCTTACATGACAGTGGTTGTAGAAAAGGGAGACGGAACTGCAATAGTCGCTAATAAGAAGAACATTTCGTTAAGTAGTGCAGACACTAACGGTATTACGTTTGTAAGATTTTCTTACAGTTCACCTATCGGAGCAACAATACCTTTATATGTTTCAAATATTAAAATAACCAATGATTATCCGAATGGCATACAAAGCTTAGATGCTAATCAGGTTGGCGATAATGTTGAGTGTACAGCTAATGTTATTGATTATACTTATTCGGGCGGTAAGTTGATTATTGCCGGCATAAGCGGTAACAAGCTAAGCGCCCTTGAAATTAAGGATTTGGATGCCAGCAAGGCTGTAAACGAAATCGTGGCAACGCTAAATTATACAGCATTGTCAAACAATCAAATCAAGGCATTTGTTTGGTCAGATATGAATACTATAAAGCCATTGTTTAATGTATATGAAAGATAAAGTGCTAGTAAGCGTTTTAAACTATATGAGGAGTTGAAAAGATGAAAAGGATATTATTGATAGTTCTATGCTTTGCTTTATTTCAAGCATCAGTATTTGCTGTTAGTAAGGTAACTGATGTTGAAAGACATGTAGGTGGAACGGAGGGCTGGGTAGATTCATTTGAAGACCAAAGTGTATGGGTCGTTGGGGAAACAATACCGCGAAGCGCATTGACAAATACAAGTAACGTAGGCTATGAAAATCGGTTTTTAATTGCCGAGGATCCTGAAGGGCAAGGCGGACAGTGTCTTATGTTTGAGTATGGTATGTTTTCGCAAGCAGGAACAACACAGAACAGAAGAAATCCAAGCTTTGAGCTTGTTGTTCCGACTCAGCAGATGACAATAGCATACACGGGGGACTGTCAAATGTCCTTTGATATGTATCTGCCGGAGAATTTTTATTGCTCCGGCAGTGATACAACCTCAATTGATATGATTATTTTTCCGAAATGCACAGGGTCGGTATCAAGCTCAGACTACCAAAAAGCATCTATAACAAAGGATGGATTATATATTCAGGATTTTCCCTTAACTCCGTTGCCTATAGGAAAATGGTTTAATATAAAATATATATTACATTGTGATGTTACTAACGGCATAAAGGGTGATTTGTATGTGGACGGAAGAGAAATTGCCAAAAACAATCCCACCAGATTCACGTTTGCGGCAGGAAACGGAACAAATAATATTGTAAATAACGGAATTGCGTCAATCAGATTCACATTAACAACTACAAATTCCAGTCAGAAAATCGAACCTTCATATAAGGTTTATATGGATAACTTTGAAATAAGGGCGATGAAGAATATTGATATGTTAACATATTCGTATTCAAGCGGACTGGACTACAGTGATGTATTGCAGGAGGGATTTAATACATTTGATATCATGCTGCGTAATCGCACAGATTATGATACGGTACCTGTTGTTGGCATGGTATTATATAAGGACGGTTGTATGGAGTCGGTTTATTTGGCAGACCACAAGACTTTAGCAGCTCACAGCGATGAAAAATACAGTATCAGCACAATTTTAGGCGGTCTTGATGATGGTGACTATGAAATGAGAACATTTGTTTGGGACGGAGCAGAAACATTGAATTCCGTAATTGAACAAATAGTTATAAAGGAGTAGCGATATGAAGAATCTTTGTCATCTTTTGTTAGTAACTTTTATTTTATCATTATCGTCTGTACTGGCATTTGCAGAAGATGACTTCAAAATTTATTTATTTGATAATTTTGAAGCAATAGATGTAGGCAGGCATCCGCTTTATAAGGACGGATATTGGTCAGGCGACACACTTAGAACAAGCTATTGCAGTTACTTGGATGTAATAAAAGAGGACGACGGAAACAAGGCTCTCAGATTGCATACTAAGGGCGCAGGTGAAAAAATCGGGTCTGCGAGCTTATACATTTATGCTTATTTAAACGATGTAAAGGAAGATATTGTTCTTGAAGCGGATGTAACAGCTGAAACCGTGGATTCTCAAATTAACATATGGCTGCGAGGGGCAACAGGTTCAAATTTAATAAAGGTACTGGACATGGTAGACGGTATGGCAACAGCAGAAACGACCAAGTTATGCAATTATGAAATAGGGCATAAATATCATTTAACAGCCGAAATCTTTGCCAAAACGCAAAGCATGAATGTATATTTTGACGATTATAATGCAATGAATGTTAAATTAAATACTCCGCTTGTTACCGCTCTTCAAACCTTACGTTTTAGCTTAACGGGTGTAACGGATATCGGACAGGAATGCGGATGCATAATTGACAATGTAAAGGTTTATGAGTCTTCAAAAAAACGACCTGAAAGTGATTTTGCTTATACGGCACAAAATTTGGGATTACACGATTGGAGCGATTTAACAAAGTTTTTTAAAAATAATGTTTGCTTTGTAAACGGAAGCTTAGATGCTTGTGTAGACACTGAAAGAGTTAAGCTTGATAACCCGGCATATTTTGAAGGCGACAAGGTGTATGCTCCGATTGATTTTGTGCTGTCAAAGCTTAATATAAGCTATACTGATAGTGGGCCAAGTTATACAATAATGTTAAACGGAGAAAGTATAACCTTAACACTTGGCGCCGGATTAAAGCTTGTAAACGGAAAGGTGTATGCAGATTTATATTATCTGACAGAAAAGTGTGCATTATATTTGTCGGTGAAAAACAATGTTGCGTTTTTCGGTAAGCACTTGGTATGCTTTAACACAGAAAGTCAAGCAGAAGAAATAGAAAGATATGTTACAAATACTCAAAGCGAAAAGCAAGAGGTTGAGGGTTGGTTCCCTACAAAGGAACAGTTAAAGCAGGATATTGAAAAAACATCTGCCAATGTGCATCCGAGAGTTTTGGCTACCAAGGATGATTTCGACAGAATTAGAGAGATTATTAAAACCGATTCTGCAATGGCAAGCTGGTATGAGGAAATAAAAAGACAGGCAGATTTTTATGTTACGCAGCCGCCGTTTACCAAGCGTACTACGGATGGCGTAAGAATGGATACAAACGTCATTTCTAGATTTGAAACAATGGGAATGGTTTATAATATCGAGGGCGGAGAGCAGTATGCGAAAAAGGCCTATGAGGATATGAAGACCATTTGCGAATATGACGATTGGATGCCGCAATCCTTTATATTAACAGGTCAAATGATGAATACCATGGCTATCGGATATGATTGGTTTTATAATTCTATGACACCGGATCAACGAAAAGAGATAGCTAAGGGAATGTATGATTTAGGCTTGGCTTGTTCTCTGGCATGCTACAGAAGACAGGTTATACCCGGAGCAACGGATATAGAAACAAGATCCATGCTGCAGTGGTTAGGAGATCAATCAAACTGGACAGCTGTTGGTAACGGAGGTACGGTAATGGCGGCTGCCGCATTGTATGACGAATATCCGGATGAGTGTATTGAAGCTATATGGAATGCATTTCAGAGCATTGAGAATTTTTATGCTACTACCGAGCCGGACGGAGGCTGTACCGAGGGTCCGGGATATTGGGCTTATTCACGTATTTATTATGTTAATATGGTGGCGGTTTTAAATTCTGCATTCGGAACAGATTATAACCGTTATACTGCGGGTGGATTTGATAAATCAGGATATTTCCCGATTTATATGCAAAATGAAGCGAGCAGATTTACTTTTTCTGATGATAGCAGTTATATAATGCAAACGCCTTTGTACATGTATTTTGCTATGCGAAATCATGATAACGGCTTGGGATATTACAGAAAAAATGGAATTATGTCAAATCTTTCTTCGCCCACTGTGTATGATATGATATGGTATAGAAGCGAATTTGCAAATGCTTTCAATGATTTGAAGCTGGATAATTATTTCAGGAATGTTGAGTCCGGCTCATTCAGAGATACATTTAACAATGATTTTTCAACATTTTTAGGTTTTCACGGCGGTTCAAATGCTGCCAACCACTGTCATTCAGACAGCGGAACGTGGGCGTTTAACGCTCACGGCATAAGCTGGTTTCTGGATTTGGGCAAGGATCCGCTGACCTATACCAATCCCACTGGAATACAATTTACAAGCAATCAGTTGTACAGAATCAGAACAGAGGGACATAACTGTATAGTATTCAATCCGGATAAATCCGCAGGGCAAACAGGTATTTTTGCACCAGTTGAGAGCTTTTATTCTGCAGAGGATGGTGGCTATGCGCTGCTCGACCTTACAAATATTTATAATGAATATGTAACTGAGTACAAAAGAGGCTATATGCTTACAGATAACAGAACGCGAGCAATAGTCCAGGATAAATTCAAGGCAAAGAATCCGTCAGAATTTTATTGGTTTGCACATACAAGAGCAAAGATTTCAATTGCACCTGACGGTAAAAGTGCTATTTTAACTCAGAATGGCAGACAACTTGCAGTATATCTTAAAAGTACGGATTCAAGCTTGCAATTCGAGCAAATGGTAGCTGAGCCGCTTCCAACATCACCTAACATAGTCGGGCAGGCAGACAGCAGTATGTTTAACAAGCTCTATATTCACGGGCAAAATATAACCGAATGTGAAATTGCGGTATCCTTAGTTCCGGTTGTTACGGGAGAAACAATTCAAAGGGCGCTCGGATCGATGACATTGCTTGATCAATGGAAGATTAAGAATAAGAGCGTAAGCTATCCGAAAATTTTAAATGTAAAAATGAACGGAGAGGATTTTGGCGGATTTAATTCCCGAATATTTGAATATATGATAAAGCAGCCTTACGAAAAAGAAGAAATCCCTGAAATTACAGTAGAAGCAGATGAAAATTGCAAGGTTGAACGAACTGATTTTGAAAGGGATTTGCATAGGGCAGTAAAATATGCCGTTATCAACGAAGAAACGGGAGAAAGAAAAAATTATTATTTCGTCTTTAATAGTCTGCCTACGGCAGTAATTCCAAGCGACTTATTGCCTATTAAGGTTAAGGATGTCGTTGCTAGTGAAGTAATACAAAGTGAATATCCGCCGAAAATGCTTATTGACGGTATAGTAAGTGATGAATCTCGCTGGACGGGTCTGAATGAACAATGGGTAAAGCTTGATCTCGGTAAGAATTATGATATTGACGGTTTTGCAATTTCAATTTTGAAGGGTAACGAGAGGCAGCATACATTTCAGGTTTATGCTTCAAGCGACGGTGAAAATTATGAGCTTATATTGAATTCCATGAACAGCTGTACAACAGACGGACTTGAGCTGTTCAGGGTGAAGAAAACAAATGCTCGCTATGTAAAGGTACAATTCCACGGATCAGAAATCTCGGCATGGAACTCAATAAAGGAAATTCAACTTTTCGGTAAGGAAACAGAGTATTCAAAAATAACCGAATACAAAAATGATTTTAACGACGAAAAGGTTACGGATTAATTCGGTTAATTCAAATCAGGAGGGAAATATAAATGTTAAAGTTTGATATTAGTGAAAGAGTTAAAAAAATAAAAGAAACATATATGACATTACCTGTAGTGGTTGGCGAAAAGCATGAATGGTATTATACTCACGACAGATGGATGAGCCTGGCATTTCTTGAGGGTTGGCTGAATAACGATAATGCGCTGACCACAACAATGAGAAGATCGTTGGCGGAAAGAGCCGAGTTGGATGCTGCCGAACCTATAATATATGATGATGAACTTATTTTAGGACATTTATATTTCCCCAAATATTCCTCTGAAGAACAGGAAAGATATGAAAACTTAAGCAAAGCATTTTTAATGTCATCCTCGACCATTAATACAGAGTTATACAGGGCGAGACCGGATCATATAGGTTTAAATTATAAAACTCTGCTTGATATTGGGATTAATGGGTTGATAGATAAAATTAAAGATAAAAAAAGTAAGCTTCGTGCAAATGATGATATGTTTGATTCCGACAAATCATTGGAAGCAGAAGAATTTTACGACTGTTGTATTATTGAGCTTGAAGGAGTTTTAGCTCTTGCCCAAAGATATGCAAAAAAGGCTGAGGAGTTAGCAAAAACAGCCTCAGAATCTCGAAAAAGCGAGCTGCTTTTAATGTCTGGAATTTTAAAGCAGGTACCTGCAAATCCGGCAAGGACATTCAGAGAAGCTTTACAAAGTATGCACTTCTTTACATTTAATTTATTTGGACTTTATCCTGTCGGCAGACCTGACAGGCTTTTAGCCGACTATTATGAAAATGATATTAATAACGGAATATTAACACAAGAATTGGCACAGGAGCTTGTGGATAATTATTGTCTGTTAATCAGTGATTATGTATTTCACAGAGCAGCTAACGGATTTATTGTCGGAGGAAGAAGGGCCGACGGCAGTGTTGTTGAAAACGATTTAACATATATGTTTTTAACGGCGTTAGAGCATATAAGAATGCCCGATCCTAACGGCGCGCTTGCTGTTTGCAGTGATACAAGTGATGAGATAATATCATACGGAGTAGATATAGTAGCTAAAGGCGTTACGCATCCCGCCTTTTATAACGATGATGCAATAACAAGCGCACTGATTAACGAATACGGTGTATCAAAAGATGATGCATATGAATATATTCATACGACGTGTGCCGAAATTTCCGTTATTGGTAAAAGCAGAACGTATACTACGTGTCATGTAACTATTCTTCCTGAGGTCGTAAAAGATGTTGTTTTTGCAAATGCTAATGCAAGTTTTGATGAAATTCTATATCTTATGCAAAAAGAACTGTACAAAATAATAAATAAAAATAACAGAGAGTATATGACTAAAATTTTAGAGGCATCCCGTAACGGTTTGCAGCCTATGCGTGTGTCCTGTTTAATAGACGATTGTATTGAAAAAGGCAAGCATGTATATCAAGGCGGTGCAAGATATAATTTTCTGCAGCCGATATTTATTGGATTTTCAAATGCAGTAGATTCACTTGTCACAATAAAAAAGCTTGTTTTTGAGGAAGGCAAATTTACCTTGTCTGAGCTTTCGGAAATAATAAAAAATAACTTTGAGGGCAATGAAACTTTAAGATTATATATTGTTAATAAGTTGCCTCATTATGGTAATGATATTGAAGTGGTTGATAAGCTCGCAGAAAAAATTGCAAAGATGATAACAGATATTTTTAAAGATAAGACAACATATATGTATAAATACAGTATGCCCGGAACCTTTTCATACGATATGCATGCCTGCGGAGAACGTTTTGGTGCAACCTTTGACGGAAGAAAGGCAGGTATGTCATTTGCGGATGGCTGTTGTCCGGTACAGGGGTATGACACAAATGGACCTACAGCGTTGATTAAATCCTTGACAAGCTGGGATCAATCCACTTATCTTGCAGGTATGGTTGTAAATATGAAATTTAACAAATCTAATTTTACGGGTGAAAAACAAAAAAATTTAGTACAATTGTTAAGAACTTTTGTAAACAGGGGTGGTTTGGAAACACAAATCAATGTTGTAGATAAGGCAACATTGTTAGCTGCAAGAGAGCATCCGGAGAAGTATCGTGATTTGTTGGTAAGAATAGGCGGTTACAGTGATTATTTTGTAACCCAAAATCCGGTGATGATGCAAGAAATTATTGACAGAACGGAGAATTGAAAATTTAATATGAAGGCGACTTTATTTAACATACAGAGATTCTGTACAGATGACGGAGACGGAATAAGAATAGTGTTTTTTTTAAAAGGCTGTCCGCTTCGGTGTAAATGGTGTCATAATCCGGAATCTCAGCTTTTACAAAAACAAATGTATTATAATCCCATTAAATGTATAGGTTGCGGTGCCTGCGTTAATATTTGTGAGCATAGCTGTCACGTTATAAAAGAGTTGCATTTATTTAATAGAAATGATTGCAGAATTTGCGGAAGATGTGCAGATGCGTGTCCCACAGGAGCATTAGATATAACCGGTAAAGATTACAGTATTGAAGAGTTAATAAAAGTATCGATTGAGGATATAGATTTTTACGGTGATAAAGGAGGGGTTACCTTGAGTGGAGGGGAACCTCTGTTGTTTTCGGAGTTTGCAATTGAATTTCTAAAGCGATTGAAGGAAGAAAAAATAAACACAGCAGTTGAAACCTGTGGATATTTCAATGGAGATTTATGTGATAAAATATCAGATTATGTTGATACATTTTTGTTTGATTATAAGGTGAGCTTTGACAAGTATGCTGATTTCACAGGAGTGAACGGTAATATTATAGAAAATAATTTGTCAATTTTATCTCAAAAAAACAGAATAATCTTGCGATGTCCGATTATAGGAGGTTGTAATGATAATGATGAGCATATTAATAGTATAATATGTGTTGCGAAAAAATACAATATAACCGAGGTACATTTACTGCCCTATCACAATTTGGGGGTTGCAAAGGCAACATATTGGGAACTAAATCAAGAAAAATTTACTACTCCAGAGCAAGAAAAAATAAAAAAATGGGAAAGTCTCATTAATAGCAAACTCAATATAACTCATTAGGCAAAGAATAAATACGGAACACGCATGGCAAGACTTTTAAATAGCTTACAAGAGCGAGGCATAAAAAGTGACCAATTTAAACGAATAAATTATAAAATTGAAACTTATAAAGAGCGCATATTTCATAAAAATGGCAAATAAAAGAATTTTACAAAAAACGGAATGAGAAAATTGAAGTTTTTAATTAGGAGAAAAGTTGAATGAATATCAATTTGAACGGCAAATGGAAGCTTAAAGATGAAAACGGTAAGATTTATGATGCTATTGTTCCCGGTTGTGTCCACACGGACATATTAAGAGTTGACCTAAATGTTAGGAATAACTCACAAAAAGGTCAATTTATCGAAAATCAAGAATGGGAATACTCACGTGAGTTTTATATAGACAATCTGCAAAGAGGAGCAGTATTGGTTTTTAACGGGCTTGATACATATTGCGATGTTACTTTAAACAATAAACTTATCGGCAGTTATGACAATATGTTTATACCGCATGAGATTAATGTTGACGATGTATTGCAAATCGGCAAAAACACTTTAAAGGTATATTTTTATTCTCCCGTCAAAAAGGTTTCGGGCAAAAAAGAAAGAAGATGTGCTTTTTCTTCAGGTCGTCTTAATACAAGGCGTGTTCAGTGCACATATGGTTGGGACTGGGTTGACAGATTTGTTACCTGCGGAATATTCAAAGATACATATATAGAATTCAGAAACCGATTTTACATTAAGGATGTATATCTGTATACCACATCCGTCGATTCTTTAGGTGCTTGTATCAAGGTAAATATAGAAACGGAAAATTACTCTGAGGGGCAAATAATTAATATATCTATTTTATCACCGCAAGGCGAAGCTATATATAATAGCAAAAGGTATGTTGATTCCTCGGAAATAAGTGAATATATAACCGTCACATCCCCTGAAATTTGGTTTCCTGTTGGATATGGCGAACAACCGCTGTATACACTTAATATAGAATATAGTGATAAGTGCTTTGCACGAAAATTCGGCATTCGCACCGTGCGAATTATGGAAAATACAGATGCTGCAGGTTCAAAATACTTTGAAAAATGTAAAGAAATCAAAAACGGACCCGGAGGATTACAGTATGATAAAAATGATGTTTTCAAGGGATTTTTATTGCTCGTAAACGGCATTAAAATCAAATGTCTCGGAGCAAACTATGTTCCGACTGAAGCACTAATTTCAAACGAAACAGATAAGAAAATTACTACACTTCTTGAAATGGCTGTTTCATGCGGCGTGAATATGATACGCATTTGGGGTGGCGGCATATTTGAGTGCAAACATTTTTACAGTGAATGTGACAGACTGGGTATTATGATAATTCATGATTTTCTTATGGCTTGCGGCGAATATCCGGAGGATGAGGAATGGTTTTTGGAGGCGTTGCGCAAGGAAACGGAATACGCCGCACGTTTATTGCGTAATCATCCATGTCTGATGTGGTGGCAGGGAGATAATGAAAACGCCATAAATGGTTGCGATACGGATACGGCTTTCCCTGGGAGAATAGCATCATTGCACGCAATTTCACCTGTTTTGGAAAGGTGGGATTACACTCACAGATTATTACTTTCCAGTCCTTACGGCGGAAATAAATACGCCTCCAAAACATTCGGCACAACGCATAACACTCAATATCTTGAAGACACTTTTAATTATCTTTTAGAAAGTGATATGACCGATTACAAAGAATATTTCGGCAAATTCAGTGCAAGGTTTATTTCGGAAGAGCCTGCTTTTGGTGCAATCTGTGAAGCATCCCTTACACAATTTATGCCTAATGACGATATATACGGTGATGATTTGTCTATGTGGAATTACCACACAAAAACAAATTCTGCCTTAAATTATACGATATTTGACCTTCTTTTAAATTGTTCAAAAAAGGTTTTCGGTAATTTCAAGGACGGATATGACCGCTTATTTAAACTTCAATATGCTCAATTTGAAACAATCCGAATTTCAATGGAAAATTGCAGAAGCAATTCATGGTTCTGTGGCGGTATTCTATATTGGATGCTGAATGATTGCTGGGCAGCAGCTTCAGGTTGGGCAATAATAGACTACTACTGCAAACCGAAAGCAGCATTTTACAGTTTTAAGCGATGTGCAAAAAAAATACTTTCCGTTTGCAAGCAAGATTTTGTAACCTTATGTAACAATAAGCTCATAAATGTTTCTGTTAAATATAAAATGTACCGTGTCGATATCCAAGAAAACACTCATATTTGTTTTAACGAATCTGAAACAGTTATACCAGCAGAAGAATGTACATCTATTTCCATAACCGAAAAATTACAAAGTAATGAATTGTTTGTTGTTGATATATACGAAAATGATACTGTTATCGACCGCAGCTTCTATAAAAACGGAAAACTTTTAATCGAGCCTACGGATAAATTTGAAATTAAATATATCACCGATGACAAAGCTGAAATTACGGCAAAGGAATATCTACAAGCAGTATATATCGTTACAGACGAAATATGCGAGGATAATTATTTTTCTTTGTTAAAGGATGAAACAAAAACAGTTTCACTAAACAACATTAGCAATAATAAAATTATTGCATATAAGCTTACGGAGAATTAATTCTTAGAGAAATATATAAAACAATGGGTAGCGGCTCAATCGAACAAAGGATGCATATATTCAAATTATTAAATTTAAGAACGCTGTTCATATAATTAACTTCTGAATATATGTTTAGCAAGTTTTTAATAAATAACGGTAACACCTGTATTTTCTGCAGCCTCTTTTAGATTGAAAGGTAGCTCTTTATCAGTTATTATGACATGTATATCCGATAGCGTTGCAAAAGTATAAGGCAAGCTCTTGCTGATTTTTGTGCTGTCTATCATAACTATTGTTTTTTTAGCCGCTGCGATGGCTTTCTTTTTCAATTCGCATTCGTTATATAAAGCATTTGTAAATCCATGTTCTATTGAAAATCCGGCAGCTCCAATAAAAGCTGTATCGATATTTATTTTGTCAAGTGAGTCAAGTGCAATCGGTCCGGATAGTGATACAACTGATTTGTTCAATGAGCCTCCGGTAAGAATCACATCAATATTGTGAGATTTTAAAAGCTCTATTGATATGGTTGGCATATTTGTGGTTACAAAAAGCGGTCTGTCGGATAGTATTCTAGCAAGTTCGAGGATGGTTGTTCCCGCATCAAGGTAAACTGATGCGGATTCTTCGATAAATGATGACGCACGAACAGCAATATATCGTTTTTGTTCAATTGCAGTTGTACTGCGGCTGCTATACTGATAATACTCTGTCATCAAGTCTTCGCAAATTACTGCGCCGCCTCTTGTACGTTTGATATATCCGTTTTTTTCGAGAGCAATAAGGTCACGTCGCAGTGTCATTTTATTATAATCTGGGAAAAGAGCGCATATTTCCTGCAACGTAATTTCCTTTTTATTCTTAATATAATTTAAAATGATATTAGTACGTTTTTCTGCCATACATATTCTCCTTTGTTAAAAATTCGATGTAAAATATAACATTCAAATGTAACCTTCTAAACTATTTACAAAATCATTTAATTGTGTTATAATCACATTATAATAAATAATATTTAATTTAACGTTACATTAATATGTAATTATTATAACATAAAATTATAAAAAAATCAATAATATTTTTGGAGTGCTTATGATGTTTGATGTATGTTGTTTGGGAATTCTTGTTGCCGATGTAACTGCCGTATATATAAGTTATATGCCGGCCGTCGGGGAACTGTCTATAATAGACAATATCACAGTAGGAATTGGAGGATGTGCCGCGAATACAGCAACAGATTTAAATGTAATAGGGTGCAGTTCAGCTGTAATAGGAAAAGTCGGCAATGATTTATTTGGAACATATATAGTGGATACTTTATCCAAATCGGAAGTTGATGTCAGTGCTATTGTAAAATCAGAATCCACCCAGACGTCTTCGGCGATAGTTCTTGTCAATGACAATGGAGAACGTTCCTTTTTACATAACCCAGGTGCTAACGGTGATTTTACGATGGATGATATAGATTTTTCAGTGATCGAAAAATCAAGCATATTATTTGTTGCCGGCTCTCTGCTGTTACCAAAATTGGATGGGAAACCAATCTCATCTGTTTTACAAAAAGCACAGACAAAGGGAGTCTATACCGCACTTGATACCGCATGGGATCCTACTGGACGATGGATGACGGCTATTCGCCCTTGTCTGCGCTATCTTGATCTATTTATACCCAGCATAGAGGAAGCAAAAATGTTGAGCCAAAAAAGTGATGTTGAGGATATTGCCAATGTCTTTTTAAACGAGGGCGTGAAGCTCTGTGTTATTAAAATGGGTAAGTGCGGATGCTTTGTTAAGTCAAAAGGGGAAGAAGGATTTTTTGTTCCCTCTTACGAAAAAGTCCTTGCTAGAGATACAAACGGCGCAGGCGACTCTTTTGTAGCGGGATTTTTAACAGGGCTTATAAAGAAATGGGATTTATACCGTTGCGCTGAATTTGCAAATGCCGTAGGCGCCCATTGCGTTTCAAAGATTGGTACCACTGCAGGGATTAAGTCATTGGAAGAAACTTTAAGGTTTATGAAAGAGTATGAATGTGGAAATATTATAATTTAAAAGTTATAATAGTAGCAAAGGAGATTATTTATGTCGAAAGAACTTTGCCTTGCTGTCGGTGCGGGCGCTATAGGAAAATCTATTACCGGATATATCTTTTCACAACTTGGATTTAAGGTTGTTTTTGCAGACGTTAATCAATCAGTTATTGATAATATAAATCATCGGCAGGAATATATGATTGATTCCGATGAAAACGGAAATATGGATAGTAAGCTTATAGTAAAGGGTATTTCGGCAGTTAATATCAATAATATTGAGGCAGAGAAGCTGGCAGAAAAAGCCGATTACATATGCACGGCAATCGGATCTAATGCAATGAAGTTATTCATTCCGGTTTTTTTGAGATGGATATCGGAGCGTAACAAAAACAGCAAAAAGAATCTTTATATATTATTATTTGAAAATGACCTGTCATGCAGAGAAACTTTAACAAATGCAATTATAAGAGAAATTGGATATTTCCCAAAATGGTTAAAAATCACAAAAACATCAATTGAGCGAATGTCAAAATTGAATGATAAAACTTATGATGTTATAGCCGAAAAATTTATACCTGTTATTTTAGAAAAGGGGCAGTTAGCTGATAGCAGCATTTTCGGATATGAACAGTACTTTAACTTTGTTGAAAATGTCGATGCGTATTATTACAGAAAATTATATACGAATAACTTAGGACATGCGGTCATTGGCTATATTGGCACTTTTTACGGTTATAAAACAGTATTGCAGGCTTTGGAAAACAAGTTTATTGTAAATTGTCTGGAGGGTGCGCTTAACGAATCTGCAAGGATGCTAAAATGCTCTTATGGGTTTAATCATGAAGAAATTGATAATCATATAAAATTTTTATTTGATCGTTATAAGAATCGAAGAATGAATGATAATCTTCAAAGGTTGACTCGGGATCCTTTGCGAAAGCTAAGAAAAAACGAACGAATTATGGGAGCGTTGCTAAAATGTGAGCTGCATGGCATTTATGCGGAAAATATAATAATAACTTTGTTTTATGCTATTTGCTATAGAGATAGAGAGGATCAAGCAGCGTGTGAATTGGAAAAAATTCTTTTAAAAGGCGGAATCAGTGCAGTTTTGAAAAAAGTATGCAACCTTTCAGAAACTGAACCCTTGTATTTTAAATTATGCAGTTTATATCGGACTGCAGAATTAAATATAATAAACAAGAATATGGGAGGAAAAGAAAATGAGTTATAGGATTTTTTTGGACACGGCGGATGTAGGTGAGATACGGGAGGCGGTAAGTACCGGAATTGTTGACGGGATAGCGACAAATCCAAACAAGATGTCTCAGGTCAACAGAAAATACGAGGATGTAATTTGTGATATCAGGAAATTTTTTGACGGCCCAATTGCAGTAGAGGCTATATCCAGGCAATGCGATGATATCATTGCCGAAGCTACGCGGCTATCAAAGATTTCAAAAAATATCGTAATAAAAATTCCGGCCAACAAGGAAGGAATTAAAGCGATAACAAAATTAGTTCCCGCTGGTATAACAACAAATGCCACATTAATATTCAATCCCGGTCAGGCGTTAGCAGCCGGTCTTGCCGGTTCGCCCTTTATTAGTCCATTCATTGGAAGAGTCGATGCTTGCGGACAAAATGGGTTAGCGCTATTTGGTGACGTACGAAAGATGTATGACGCATATGGTATTCAATCGGTAGTTATCGCTGCCAGTATTAAAAACTGCCGTGATGCCATTGATGCTATCATAGCGGGCGCAGACTCCCTTGCCTTAACCTATGAAATTTTTAACCAATTATTTGAGCACCACTTAACTGATTTGGGAATTGAAAAGTTTACATCAGATTTTAATAAAATATATAATTTATAGAAAAATCGAGGGATAATTATGCTTACAAAAGCTTTGCGGTTGTATGGGAAAAATGATGTACGACTTGAAGAATTTGAGTTGCCTCCTATAAATGAGAATGAAATACTTGCAAAAATTATAAGCGACTCATTATGTATGTCAACATATAAGGCGGTAATTCAGGGAGCAGATCATAAAAGGGTTCCGCAAAATGTGGATACAAAACCGATTATTTTAGGGCATGAATTTTGCGGTGAAATTGTAGAGGTAGGCAGCAGATGGAAGAATCAGTATAAAAAGGGACAACGATTCGCTATACAGCCTGCGCTTAATTATAAAGGGACAATTGATGCGCCGGGATATTCTTTCCCTTATATCGGAGGATGTGCTACATATGTTATTATTCCAAGCCAGGTAATGGAACTTGGATGTTTGCTCCCTTACAATGCCGATGCATTCTTTTATGGATCACTGGCTGAACCGATGTCCTGCATTATAGGTTCTTTTAAAGAATTTTTTCATACTAATCCAGGAATTCATCAACATGAAATGGGGATACGAAAAGGCGGAAGACTGGCAATACTAGCGGGGGCAGGACCAATGGGTCTCGGAGCAATATCATATGCCTTGAATTGTAAAAATCAGCCATCACTGATTGTTGTCACTGATATAGATGAGGAAAGACTTAACAAAGCTAAGAAACTTCTTCCTGTGGAAGCTGCAGCTGAGAAAGGAATTAATCTGATATATTCTAATACTTCAGAATTTAAGCATTCGGATAAAAAACTATTAGAATATACCTGTAATAAAGGATTTGATGATGTTCTAGTTATGGCTCCTGTTCGTGAAGTAGTGGAAATAGGCAACCGAATTCTTGGAAGGGATGGTTGCATGAGCTTTTTTGCAGGACCAACTAAAACAGACTTCGAAGCACTTATCAATTTTTATAATATACATTACGAATCGACCCACTTTATAGGTACAGTCGGAGGCAACAGTGCTGATATGATTGAATCCATTGAAATGGTAAACAAGGGATTAATAGATCCGTCGGTTATGATTACACACATTGGAGGATTAGATGCTTCTCTTAATGCAACACTTACGTTGCCGCATATACCCGGTGGAAAGAAGTTGATCTATACTCAAATTTCAATGAAACTTACTGCAATATCCGATTTTGCGGAAAAGGGCAAAAGCGATTCACTATTCGCTCAGTTATCTGAAATCGTAGAAAAGAATAATGGTTTATGGTGTCAAGAGGCAGAAAAAGTTTTACTTGCAAATGCTTGCAAGATATAAATTTCTAATTAATGTCTTTCTCTAATTCAGCATAAAACGTATGGATTTTATATTGTCTTAAAGTAAGAAAATTAATTTAGTATAAGGAGTTAAAAATGTTTAGTAAACCTATATTTTTCGAAAGAAATAGGGTATTTCGCGTATATACCGGCGGTAAGCTTTTTGCGGATTTTTTCGGTGATGAGGCGATTGACGGATTTTATCCTGAGGAATGGGTAGCGTCAACAGTAAAAGCTATTAATAAAAACAGCAAGTCACAACATGAGGGTTTATCAAAAATTAGAAACAGCGACATATATTTTTGCGATCTTTTGAGTAAATACCCTCATGAAATGCTTGGATATAAAAAAGATTTAGGTATCTTAACCAAGTTATTAGACAGCGCAATCAGACTTCCCGCTCAAGCTCATCCTGATAAGTCTTTTTCGATGAAATATTTTAATTCACAGTACGGCAAAACAGAAAGTTGGCTTATACTTGATACACGTCCGGGAGCAAAGATATATTTCGGTTTTAAAAATGGGGTAACAAAAGAAAAATTTATCAATACTATAAATAGCAGCCTAAGTAACAAAGACTCAATGGAAAGGCTTATGTGTGAAATCCCTGTAAAAAAAGGTGATGTATTCTTAATCCCCGCAAGAACAGTACATGCAATAGGTGCGGGCTGTCTTATATTAGAGATACAAGAACCCACTGATTTTACAATTCAGCCTGAACACTGGTGCGGTGAATATAAGTTGTCTGATGAGGAAATGTATTTGGGTCTTTCTATGGAAGAAGCTTTAAAATGCTTCGATTTTGAAAACAAAATTCAGGCATATATAACGCCTGAAGTGATTTATGAAAAAGATGGTGTATATTATGAAAAGCTCATAGGTGAGCAAGATACTGACTGTTTTAAAATTAACAAAGCAGTTGTAAATAAAGGCGAATTTATACTTTCAAAAGCCCCGGCAGTTTATGTTGTTACAGACGGGAAAGGTAAAATTATTGGTGAAGGCTATAATCAAAACTTAAAAAAGGGAGATTATTTCTTTTTGCCATACTGTGCTAACAATAAATATACGGTTATATCAGATAACATAGAAATTATTGAGGCATTTAAATGAGGATAGTGTCCAGATATAAAATAAAACATATATGGTGATAAAACAGTGCTTGAAAATCAGTATGAAAGCATGTGCGAATGGTTAAGCGACATTGAAAGTGTTTCAAAAGATCAATATTTGTATACGGAGTTTCAAAAACAGAGCTATCGTAAGCCGTTAACGGAGAAATATGAGCATCAATATGAAGTGCTTGACACCGATTCCGACTTGTTACGCTGGCTTCACATAATTACAGAACTTGTAAATAAGTATAAGGTATTTGTAATTTCAGACGAAACATACAAAAGAGTTGTTTATGACGGCTTTGAACAAGCAAGTCTTGTAACAATTTATGGATTTGAAGATTACATATTAGCATTCTTTGTTGATTTCGTTCTTTTTGTCGTCAATTGTAACCGACATGATTTATTGTCCTGCAACTGACGTATTGATTTGCTTCAAATAGATGTGTCTGCTGCGCATAAATAAAGAACAGTCATAAATTTAATGAATCTTACGCGCAAACAAAATTCTGCAAACCCGTATAAATCCAAGGAGTAGGGGCCATATCATCTCTACGACTTTTGCATCAGAAGACCGCCGCCCCACAAAACACGGAACGTTGCAGACAAGGGGGGGAGGGGGTCACGTTGCGGGGGTAAAATCCCGAAAGCCGCATGAATCCTTATGATACAGGCATTTTTTTAATTTCGTGTACTTTTTGAAGTAAGAACACCGGAATCCTCTGATTTCATGCGGATTTGCGGTGCTTTTATTTATATAAAACAGAAAAAAGAAAATGATGATAAAAACGCATTTTAAGGGCAAAAACCCTCAAAAGGGTGGTCAAAATCAGCATGGCAGACGATGGATGGAGAAGGGTGGTCAAAATGCCTTGAATGCAAGGAAAACACAGAGGATACGGGTTATTCGGGGGCTTAAAAAGGGTTACAAATCTATCGCTGAAAACACGGGACAAAGCAGGACACGGTGCAGTTCTGCTGCCGATACCATGAGCTGACTGGCAACGAGCCAAACAGATGTTCAAAGCAACGGCGCAAAGATTTATCATCATGACAGCATTCTCCAAAGTAAACGGAAGCTCTGCAGCGAACAATGCCGATACGCATTCTGGAACTATTTTCTGAGAACAGATAAGAATTTTTTGAAAAAATAAAAGTTGTCTTTTTTGTTACTTTTACCTGTGATATACTATAAACTGTGGAGGCGAAAGGATAATGAATTTATTGAAAATGGTAGAAAATGAAAACTTGCCGAAAATGCCGAGGAACGTGATATAAGTGAATAGGGGGGACCTTAAAAAGTTTTAAAAATGTACAGTAATGTCTATTTAAGTCCACTATGAAAGTATGATATAAAGATAATAAAAAAGCAAAATGAATCAGGATATGCAGGGGGAAAAAACCTTGATTTCTTGCGGTTTTTTTAAACTTTTTTTGAAATTATTTTTCTATAACTCGGGGGAAAATTAAAATAGGATGCAAAAAAAACTTGCATTACATTGGCAAAGTATGATATAATGGTATTAAGGAAATAAAAGCAGAATGAATCAGGATATGCAGGGATATGGGCTTTGCGTGACCGGGTTATGAAAATAACCTGAAAGTCCCATATTCAGGCAGTGCAAACTAACCGCTTCCGGAGATAGTCGGACTTTGCGTGGTGAGAGCCGCAAAGGCTGACTGGATCCGGTATTTTGAACCATTATAGAGAGTGACGAGAGAGTCAAAACAACTGGAACGGCTGGGACTGTTCAAGGAGATTGACTATGTTGCTTTTGTGGGGTATCATGGGAATCAAAGCATAATGAATCAGAATATGCAGGGGTATGGGCTTTACGTGACCTGGTTATGAAAATAACCTGAAAGTCCCATATTCAGGCAGAGCAAAATGATTGCTTCCGGAGAGGGCCGGTCTTTGCGTGGTGAGAGCCGCAGGGGGTGGTCGGATGCGG